>Ga0256840_1001842_pt1 | contig 19221 bp, 14 predicted proteins | sample 355202metaG_FD_185969 | JGI IMG/M metagenome (GOLD analysis project Ga0256840, IMG submission 185969) | Hydrothermal vent microbial communities from Mid Atlantic Ridge, Atlantic Ocean - 355-202 | ecosystem: Environmental > Aquatic > Marine > Hydrothermal vents | place: Atlantic Ocean: Mid...
CACGCGGCATGGCTGGGTCAGAGTTGCCTCCATTGCCCAATATTCCTCACTGCTGCCTCCCGTAGGAGTCTGGTCCGTGTCTCAGTACCAGTGTGGGGGATCTCCCTCTCAGGACCCCTACCTATCGCTGCCTTGGTAAGCCGTTACCTTACCAACTAACTAATAGGACGCATACTCATCTTATACCGCCGGAGCTTTAATGTTTAAATCATGTGATCTTAACATACTATGGAGCATTAATCCTAATTTCTCAGGGCTATTCTCCAGTATAAGGCAAATTGTATACGCGTTACGCACCCGTGCGCCGGTCGTCATCTACAGCAAGCTGTAATGTTACCCCTCGACTTGCATGTGTTAAGCCTGCCGCTAGCGTTCATCCTGAGCCAGGATCAAACTCTTCATTGTAATATTTTTTGTTAACTCGAAAGCTAACTTAATGTTACGAAGATCTCAAAGTACTTAATCGAAATTAAGTGGTTTACTCTTTTTTACGCTGTCAATTTTGTCTATTCTCTCAATGAACTTTTCCGATTCCATAAACATGATTTTACTCATTTTATTTCGGACTGCAAATGTAAAACATTTTTTTAATCTGACAACTAATTTTTGAAATTTATTTTAATAATATTTTTCTTTATTTTAATTATCAAGACTATTAATATGTCAATACTTTTGAACTTGTTTTTGCCAATTTCTTAGCGGATGCAAATGTAAAACATTTTTTTAATCTAACAACTAATTTTTGAAATTTATTTTAATAATATTTTTTCTTTATTTTAATTACCAAGATTATTAATATGTCAATACTTTTGAACTTATTTTTGCTAATTTCTTAGCGGCTGCAAATGTAAAACATTTTTTTAATCTGACAACTAATTTTTGAAATTTATTTTAATAATATTTTTTTTCTTTATTTTAATTATCAAGACTATTAATATGTCAATACTTTTGAACTTATTTTTGCCAATTTCTTAGCGGATGCAAACTTAATACGAATATTCTATTTAACAATGAAAAAAATGTAATAATTTAAAACTATTTCACGCTGAATTTACACTCAACTTATAATCAACATTATACTCATGCCTAATCAAATTTTAAAACAACAAAAACCTGTAAAATTAAATGCTTAAAATTGAAATACTAATTATATAGAGGCTTTAGTTAACTCAACCAACCTTCTCTATCTAAACTTCTATACTGAATAGCTTCTGTTAAATGGTGTGACTGTATGTCTTTTATTCCTTCAAGGTCGGCTATTGTTCTTGACACTTTTAATATTCTATCGTATGCTCGTGCTGAAAGATTTAATCGTTCCATTGCATTTTTAAGTAATTCTAAAGATTCTTTACTTAATTTACAATGCTCTCTAATTTGCTTTACACTCATTTGTGCATTATAATGAATACTTTCAGAATCTTTAAATCTGATGGTTTGAATTTCTCTCCCCTTAGTTACTCTCTTTCTAATTTCTTTACTTTTCTCTCCTTTACGCTCTTCACTTAATTTTTCAAACGGTACTGGCTGTACTTCTATATGTATATCAATTCGATCTAATAATGGTCCTGAAATTTTTGCTAAATAACGCTGCATTTCTTGCGGTGTTGAAGCTAACGGATTATCTGAATCTACGAAATACCCACTTGGACTTGGGTTCATACTTGCTATCAGCATAAAACTACTTGGATATGTTACTGTAAAACGAGCACGTGATATTGTAACTTCTCTATCTTCTAATGGCTGTCGCATCACTTCTAAAACAGTACGTTTAAATTCTGGCAGTTCGTCTAAAAATAAAACGCCATTATGAGATAAAGAAATTTCTCCTGGTTGAGGATATGCTCCTCCTCCAACTAAAGCTACATCACTAATGGTATGATGAGGAGATCTAAAAGGTCTTTGACTCATTAAACCTGAGTTGGCTTTAATTCTGCCTACAACTGAGTGTATTTTTGTAGTTTCTAAAGCCTCTCTTAGTGACATTGGCGGCAGAATGGTTGGCAAACGCTTTGCTAACATTGTTTTTCCTGATCCAGGTGGACCGATAAGAATGAGATTGTGTCCACCTGATGCGGCAATTTCCATACATCTTTTAATAGACTCTTGACCCTTTACATCTGCAAAATCAAATTCTGGATTTTCTAAATTGTCGTGAAACTCTTTTTTAGTATCTATTTTTAATGGTTCAATTTTAGAAACACCTTCAAAAAAATCAATTATTTCTTTAATGTTTTCGATTGGATATACATCTAATCCTTCAACAATAGCTGCTTCTTTTGCATTCTGTGCTGGCAGAAAAAACCCTTTAAAGCCCTCGTCTTTTGCTTTTATTGCGATTGGCAAAGCACCTTTTATTCCTTGCATACTACCATCAAGAGATAATTCGCCCATGATTACGTAATCTTCTATATTTACAGCTTTTATTTGATTCGAAGCGGCTAAAATTCCCATAGCAATGGTTAAATCGTATGCTGAACCTTCTTTTCGCATATCGGCAGGTGCCATATTTATAGTAATTTTCTTTCCTGGAAGCTTATATCCGTTATTTTTAAGTGCTGCCGAAATTCGGTAAGAACTTTCTTTAATAGCTGAATCTGGCAAACCTACCAAATGATAAGCAATGCCTTTATCGATATTAACTTCAACAGTAATTGTAGTAGCTTCCACTCCAAAGACGGCAGATCCATAGACTTTTGTTAACATAGTTTTTTTTGTAAATATACAGATTTTAGATTAAAATTGTAAATTTTACATTTACAATTTTAAAAATAACATATTTATAATCTTTGCTAATTCCTTAGCAAACAAAATGCATCTATAATAAGGTGTAAGTTTTAAGAATTTAAAATAGTTAATGCCAATCTTATTTTAAAATATTCCATTTCTTGGTTAAAATGATCAAAATAGGGTTTTAATGCTACTGGCTCATTTAAAGCTTCTTTTGCTTTTCTTACTTTTTCAATATCATCTGCACTAATAAATTTATTAAGGTCAATATCTTCTCCTTCTTCGTATAATCTTGCAAGGTGTGAAAAAATAGTAACTGGATTTAAACTTCGCCTCTCCGCAATTTCATCTACGTTTAAATTTTGCTTATATAAATCGTGTGTTAATTTATATGTGTTTTTCTTTTTCTTCTTTTTGGTTTTTTCTTTTAAAAACAATAATATTTCCGATAAAAACTCGCCTCCATATAAATCTAATTTATACTGTCCTACTCCACTTATATTACCCATTTCGGCAATATTCATAGGTCTTTCGGCTTCCATTTCTTTTAAAGTTGCATCTGTAAATACTAAATACGCCGGAATATCTTCTTCTTTTGCTATTTTTAATCGGATTTTTTTCAGTCTATTAAATAATGAGTTTCCTTTTTTACTATTGCTATTTTCTGAATATGTGTTTTTCTTGGCAAACTCTTTTTTATTTACAGGTTTAGTCAACTTAACTTTATGTTTTTTAAAAAGGACTTTGTTTGAAAAATTATTTATGTTTAAGGCATTGTTTTTATGAAATGCTATTTCACAATAACCTTGATTTACTAATTGAATGATGTAATGTTGCCAATCTTTCCAAGAAATATCGCTACCAATACCATAGGTTTTTAGTTTGTCGTAATTATTAGATAAGGTATTTGCATTTTTCGCACCACGAAGAACATCAATTACCACACCTATTGCTTCTTTCTCATTCAACCTAACTATAGTTGATAGTGCTTTTTGTGCAATAATAGTTCCGTCGAAAAATTGAGGTGGATTTTTACAAACATCGCAATTACCACAATCTTGTTCTATCAATTCTCCAAAATAACTTAATAATACTTTTCTACGGCAATCTGTGGCTTCAGAAAATTGTTGCATACGCTCTAATTTTGCCAATTGCACTTCTTGATTACTTGAGCCTTCTGTAAATTTTCTTAATTGAATAACATCACCATAACTATGAAATAAAAGAGCTTCCGCAGACAAACCATCTCTACCCGAACGTCCGATTTCTTGATAATAACCTTCAATGTTTTTTGGCATATTATAATGAATAACCCATCTAATGTTAGATTTATCGATTCCCATTCCGAAAGCAACTGTTGCACAAATTATTTGTGTTTTGTCGTATATAAAATCCTCTTGTACTTTTGATCTTTCTTCAAAACTTAAACCTGCGTGATATGATTTTGCTTTAATACCTGTAAAATTTAATTTTGCAGCAATACTTTCGGTTGATTTTCTACTCAGGCAATATATAATACCTGATTTATTTGGTCTATCTTCAATAAAATCGATTATTTGATTTATCCTATCATTTGCAGTTCTAACTTCTAAAGAAATATTAGCTCTATCAAAAGAAGAAACGTATTGTTTTGCATGAGATATATTAAGTTGCTTTACAATATCTTGCCTTGTTGCTTTGTCGGCTGTTGCTGTTAATGCTATTATTGGTGTATTTGGTAATGATTTTTTTAGAAATCCTAATTTTTGATAAGACGGTCTAAAATCGTGTCCCCAACTTGAAATACAGTGTGCTTCGTCAATTGCAATACAACTTATTATACTTTCGTTTAATATATTTTGTAATAGCGATAAGCTTTCTGGCGCTACATATAGCAATTTTAATTTATCTAATTGATTAAACAACTCTTGTTGTTCACTTTGTGAAATACTACTATTAAAGTATGCAGCATTAATTCCGTTAGCATTTAAACCATCTACTTGATCTTTCATTAATGCTATTAAAGGTGATATTACCAATGTTAGCCCATTAAACAACAATGCAGGTAATTGAAAACACATAGATTTTCCTCCGCCAGTTGGCATAATTACTAAGGCATCATCTTTATTTAAAACCGCTTTGATTATCTCTTCTTGAGTATCTCGAAAACTATCGTATCCAAAATATTTTTTTAAAGTTTTCTTTAATTCAAAATTCATAAATTTACTTATCTCCTTTTTGCAAATTTAACAGAGTTTTTTTATAAATTGCACATTTATTAATTCAAATATTAATTTTACAAATGAAATTCCATTCTATTTTTTACATTTTATTGATTGCTTTGAGTATTTCGTCTTGTTCATCATCAAAAAAATTTAATTCCAGTCAAAAAAAATTAATAAAAGGCAATATTAATACACCAATGCGTGTTTATTTAATTACAAACAAACAAGATTCCATTTTACTAAGAAAAAAAAGCATCTTTATTAAACCTAACCCTAAAAATTTAGTTTTACAAAATTTTGCAAAAAGACTTGTTACAACAGTAACCGACAGTGCTTCTTTAGGTGTTGGAATTGCAGCACCACAAGTTGGTATTTTAAAAAAAATAATTTGTGTGCAACGTTTAGATAAAGAAGATTTACCTTATGAAATTTATTTAAATCCGATAATTACAAAGTATTCTAAAAAGAAAAGAGCTTGTGCCGAAGGTTGTTTATCTATACCTAACCAACGAGCTACCACATTAGACAGGTCATATACTATTGAATTGGAATATGACAAATTAGATGGTAAACATTATAAGGAAACCGTTGATGATTTTGTTTCTATAATTTTTCAACATGAAATAGATCATTTAAATGGTATTTTATTTATTGACCATTTACTGGAAGAAAGTAAAGACTAAAATTAATAATATAATACAGAGAAATAAATTATGGAAGACTTATTAGAACCTTTAAAATATTCAATACCATCTTTAGTTAGTGGTTTAATTGCATTTTTTTACTTTAAAGAATATACAAAATCTGATGTAAACTATGAAAAATATAAACTTCTTAAAGAAGATAAAAAACATACTACTACTTTAAAATTACAAGCATACGAAAGAATGACGATGTTTTTAGAACGTATTTCGCCAGCTAATTTAGTTTTTAGAATTAAAGCACTTAACGAAAACAAGCAAGCATACGAAATGTCGTTAATACATACTATTGAAAAAGAGTTTGAGCATAATATTACACAACAAATATATATATCGGATGAATGCTGGAGTGTTATTTCTACTGCTAAAAACAGTACAATTCAGTTAATAATTGATGCTGGTAAAGATCAAAATATCGATAACTCAGATAAATTACGAGAAAATATTATAAAAAAGGTAATGAATAAAAAAGCACCATCAGATACTGCTATGGTTTTTGTTAAAATGGAAGTGCAAAAAATACTATAAACTACTTACAATATATCTTATTAAAATGAAAAAACACATTCCGAATTTAATTACATTATTAAACTTATTATCTGGATTAATGGCTGTGATTTTTGCATTAAAAGGTGATTTAGCCTTAGCCTCATTTTTAATTATGCTTGGTATTATTTTTGATTTTTTTGATGGATTTGCTGCCAGGTTGTTAAATGTATCTGGTGAATTAGGTAAGCAATTAGATTCGCTTGCCGATATGGTAACAAGTGGAGCTGCGCCAGCAATGATTATGTATAAATTATTAGAAAAATCGCAAGAAAACACGGTTTGGTATCAAGAATTATCGAGTACCATTGGTTCTTGGGTTCCTACAGATGATACTACATTTTATTATTTTCCGTTTATAGGCTTATTAATTGCATTAGCATCGGCATATAGATTGGCAAAATTTAATATTGATACAAGACAAACATCATCGTTTATAGGCTTACCAACACCAGCTGCATCATTAGTAATTGTTGCGTTACCTCTTATTCAAATTTATAGTTCAAATATTACTGCCTTAAATTTAACAAATAGCAAAGTGTTTTTAATAAGTATCACTATCTTGTTAAGTATACTTATGAATGTTGAATTACCTTTGTTTTCATTAAAATTTAAAAATTTTTCGATAAAAGACAATTGGTATGTTTTTTTGTTTTTATTGATTAGTATCATTTTGCTTACTTGGCTACATTTTGTAGCAATACCTTTAATTATTGGTATTTACATTGTAATGTCTGTTATAATTAATCTTCAAAAAAATAATTTATGAATAAAAAAATCTATTTACTAATAATAGCAGCTACCTTTTTTAGTTGTTCTAAACAAAGTAAACTTCAGAAGGATTTTTTGTGTAAAAACACATCGTTTTCAAATATAGAAACTGTTGAAGATTTCAAAGGTAAGTTTAGTATTGATATTCCTAAACATTGGAAAACACAACTTTATTTTGATGATATTCAAACTCAAATTATTACTGCCGATACTACCAAAAATTTCACCAATACGTATGCTATAAATACTGAATACAATAGTGGTAACTTAATAATTAATGATGCTTTTACAACTAAAATAAAAGAGGAGTTAGATAATAATAATTTACATATTTTAAAAGAGCAAATCGATATTTTTAAAGAAAAAAAATGTTACTGGACTGTTTCTCAAGGTAAAAAAACAAAATACGATTATTATTTTTTTGAATTATTTGTTAAAAGTAATAAAAAAAATTATTTAAGAATAACTACCGACATTTATGGTAGCGAAAATATTGACGATCGCTTTTGTGAATCCTTATCAATTATTGAAACATTAAAAATACTAAATTAATTTTGGTAATTTCTATTACCAAAAATGGCACTTCCAACTCGAATCATTGTACTACCATATTCTATTGCAATTTGATAATCGCCACTCATACCCATTGATAAAATAGTTAAATTGACATTTGCTAATAGATTCAAATTTAAAAGTTCTTTGTTTAATTTTGCTAATTGGGAAAATTCATTAGCTACTTGATTTTTATTTGCCGTAAAACTTGCCATTCCCATTAAGCCTTTGATATTAATATTTTTTAGATTTTTAAGTTCTTCAGATTTTAAAATGACTTCAATTTCATCAGCAGAAAATCCAAATTTAGAATCTTCATTCGCAATTTTAACTTGCAACAAGCAATTAATTACTCTATTGTACTTAATTGCTTGCTTATTTACCTCTTTTAATGTTTTGAATTTGTCTATTCCATGAATTAAATCTACAAACCCAGCCATATATTTAATCTTATTACTTTGCAAATGACCAATCATATGCCACTGAATGTCTTTTGGCAACACTTCGTATTTACTAAGCATTTCTTGAATTTTATTTTCGCCAAAAACGCGTTGTCCAGCATTATAAGCTTCTTGAATATCGCTAATCGGTTTCGTTTTAGAAACAGCAACTAAAGTTACATTATTAGGTAGTTTACCTAATAAATTTTCTATATTATTTTTTATTGACATCTTTTAAAACACTAAAGAATAATAGTTTGTTTTCTATCTGGACCAACCGAAATAATAGAAACTGGTACGCCAACAAATTTTTCAATCATTTTAACATAATCTAATAAATTTTTAGGCAAGTCGCTTTCTTTTCTTACTGCTGTAATATCTTCTTTCCAACCATTAACTTTTTCGTAATTTACAGAAACATTTTCTGGCTCAATATTATAAGGTAAATGATTTATAGTTTCGCCTTTATAATTATATGTAGTTGCGACTTCTAAACTATCAAAACCCGATAAAACATCAGCTTTCATCATAGAAAGTTCGGTTACACCATTAATTTCTACCGCATACTTTAAAGCTACTAAATCTAACCAACCACATCTTCTTGCTCTACCAGTAGTAGCTCCAAATTCGTGACCAATTTTTGCCATTTCTTTACCATTATCATCAAAAAGTTCTGTTGGAAATGGACCTGAACCAACTCGTGTAACATAGGCTTTAAAAATACCAACCACTTTACCAATTTTATTTGGTGCAACGCCTAAACCTGTACAAGCACCTGCGGCAGTTGTATTAGATGATGTTACAAATGGATATGTGCCAAAATCAATATCTAACAAAGAACCTTGTGCACCTTCTGCAAGAATTGTTTTTTTATCTCGCATAGCTTGTTGTAAGTATTCTTCACTATCAATAAATTGAAGTTCTTTTAATCGTGCTACGCCTATAAAAAATTCTTTTTCTAATTCTTCTATATTATATTGAATATTTACATCGAAATAATTCAACATTTTAATGTGTTTATTTCTTAATGCTGTATATTTTTCTTGCCAGTTATCCAATTCAAAATCGCCTATTCTAAAACCATTTCTACCTGTTTTATCCATATAAGTTGGTCCTATTCCTTTTAAGGTAGAACCAATTTTGGCTTTGCCTTTAGAAGTTTCAGAGGCAGCATCTAACAATCTATGTGTTGGTAATATTACGTGTGCTTTTTTTGAAATTAACAGTTTTGTATTAAAATCAATATTATAATTAGCTAAGTTATCTAATTCCTTTTTAAAAATAACTGGGTCTATTACCACACCATTACCGATTACATTTATTGCTTTTGGATGAAAAATACCAGAAGGAATTGTATGTAAAACATGTTTGTTACCATCAAATATTAATGTGTGCCCAGCATTTGGTCCACCTTGAAAACGAGCAATTATATCGTATTCTTTAGTTAAAACATCAACTATTTTACCTTTACCTTCGTCGCCCCATTGTAAGCCTAATAATAAATCTACCATTTTATTTGTTGTTGTTTTTTGTTCCGTAAAAATATAAGGAATGTTTTTCTATGGTTATATTGAATACTTCTTCAATTGTTTTTTTTATGGATTCTATTCTTGGGTCGCAAAATTCAAACACTTCGCCAGTATCTGTTAAAATTACATGATCGTGTTGTTTATCAAAATATGATTTTTCGTAATGAGATTGATTTTGACCAAATTGATGTTTTCTTACTAAACCACATTCTAACAAAAGTTCGATGGTATTATATAAAGTAGCTTTACTAACTCTATATTTTTTTTCTTTCATATACTTATAAAGAGATTCCATATCAAAATGATCTTCATGATCATAAATTTCTTGTAATATGGCAAAACGCTCAGGTGTTTTACGGTGTTTTTTTACTTCTAAAAACTTAGTAAATACATTTTTTACAACTTCCTGATTATCTAATTTATCCATCTATATAATTATATAATTAGTCACAAATTTACGCTTTTTAAGCCTTAATATTTCAAAAACAAATTAACAAGTTTTAAACAATTACTAATACTATAAAAAACAGACTAAAATATAAATGTTTCTTTAGTTAATATGCTGATTTTACAATTGAATTACTTTCAATATAAACGTGTGTAAATTTTTTGTCATTTTTTCTAATTCTATATTTAATTTCTTTTACAATACGCTCTAATTCTAAAATGCTAATTTCATTATTAAAATTAACTTCAACACCAACCATAACTTCGTCAGGACCAAGATGCATCGTACGCAAATTACCAAAGAATTCAATTTCGCTATAATCGTCTAAAATATCATTTATCATTTTTAAATCAGCTATCGAAGCCGTTTCACCAACCAATAAATTTTGCGTTTCCTTAGCCATAAAAATGGATACATAAGTAAGTAACAAACCAATTGCTACGGAAGCGTAAGCATCGTAAATTGCATTATCTAAAAAGTAGGTTAAACTTACACCAATTAGAGCAATTACCAAACCTGCTAATGCTGCTACTTCTTCAATAATTATAGCAAAAGTTGCAGCGTCTTTACTTTCAATTAATGCCGATCTAAAACCTGTTGGGTGTTTTTTACGGAATTGTTTAAATGCATATAACAAGCTAGAACCTTCAAAAACAATTGCCCCTAATATTACACCAACACTCCATAATACATTAGCATGATTGGTATGTTTTATAGGATTAATTATATGTTTAATACCTTCGTAAATAGCAACTCCACCACCAAGAGCAAAAATAAAAATAGCGACAATAAAACTCCAAAAATAAATTTCTTTTCCATGTCCGAAAGGATGCATTTTATCTACTCCTTTCTTGCTTCGTTTTACTCCTAAAAGTAAAAATAAACCATTTGTAGTATCAATAACGGAATGAATACCTTCAGACAGCATTGCCAAACTACCTGTATAAGCAGAAGCTATAAATTTTAAAATTGCAATTGCTAAATTTGCTGCAATTGCAGCTATAATTGATAAAGTTGATCCGCCTGCTGCCATATTTTAATTATTTTTCAGTTTGTATTAACTATACATTGTATTACGCAATTCCTTAATTTTAGGATCTGCATAATACTCTTCAAAAGTGGTATAACGATCTATAATTCCTTTTGGTGTTAATTCTATAATTCTATTTGCAACAGTATGTGCAAACTCATGATCGTGAGTAGTGAACAAAATTGTGCCTTTAAAGTTTTTTAAGGAATTATTAAATGCCTGTATCGATTCTAAATCTAAGTGATTTGTTGGCTCGTCCATTAACAAAACATTGGCTCTTTTCATCATCATTCGTGACAACATGCAACGCACTTTTTCGCCTCCAGATAAAACGGTACATTTTTTTAAAGCTTCTTCGCCACTAAAAATCATTTTCCCTAAAAAGCCTCGCAAATAAACTTCTTCTCGTTCCTCTTCTGTTTTAGCATACTGTCTTAGCCAATCTACTAAATTTAACTCTCCATCTTGAAAAAAGTCAGAGTTTTCTAATGGTAAATAGGACTGAGTTGTTGTAACGCCCCATTTAAAATCGCCTTCAAATTCGTTGTCATTTTCTGTTATTATATCAAAAAATGCAGTTACTGCTCTTGAGTCTTTAGAAATAACGACTACTTTATCACCTTTTGCTAAGTTTAAATGAATTTTTTGAAAAACTGTTTCGCCATCAATTTCTTTTTTTAGGTTTTCTATTTGAATTATTTGATCACCTGCTTCACGTTCTCTATCAAAAATAATTGCAGGATACCTTCTACTTGATGGTCTAATATCTTCTACATTTAATTTTTCAATCATTTTTTTTCTACTTGTAGCTTGTTTTGATTTGGCTACATTGGCTGAAAAACGACGAATAAATGCCTCTAATTCTTTCTTTTTATCTTCGGCCTTCTTATTTTGTTGAGCTCTTTGTCTTGCTGCTAATTGACTTGATTCATACCAAAAAGTATAGTTACCTGAATAATGTGTAATTTTATTAAAATCAATATCCGATATATGCGTACAAACAGCATCTAAAAAGTGTCTATCATGCGATACTACAATAACTGTATTTTTATAATTGGCTAAAAAATGTTCTAACCAAGAAATGGTTTCATAATCTAAATCATTTGTAGGTTCATCCATTACTAATAAATCTGGATTTCCAAATAATGCTTGCGCCAATAAAATTCGCACTTTAATTTTACCTGAAACATCTTTCATTAAAGTGTAATGCAAATCGTCTGATATACCAACCGATGACAATAATGAACCTGCGTCACTTTCTGCATTCCAACCGCCTTGCTCTTCGTACTCTGCACCTAATTCACCAGCTTTTATACCATCTTCTTCGTTAAAATCTGGCTTGGCATATAAGGCATCCATTCTTTGTTTAATATCATACAAAGGTTTATTGCCCATTAATACGGTTTCTAAGACATTAAACTCATCAAATGCAAAGTGATCTTGCGATAAAACGGACATTCTTTTTCCTTTATTTAAAGAAATGCTTCCGCTTGTTGGCTCCATTTGACCAGCAATAATTTTTAAAAATGTTGATTTACCTGAACCGTTTGCGCCAATAATACCGTAACAGTTTCCATGAGTAAATTTTGTATTTACTTCGTCAAAAAGGACTCTTTTGCCAAACTGTACTGAAAGATTTGATACTGATAACATAATTTCTATATTTTCGGCAAAAATAAGTAAAATGATTGGATGTTTATAAAAATTGTTAGGATATAATAACCTAAAAAACATAAGTGAATACTATGAAAAATTAAGCATTTTATTTAATTCCAATTTTATCACTTATAAAAACGCAATAATTTAACACTATAATAACAATTTAACGTTGCTTTAACATCAATAAACTTTTATAAACATACATTTGTTACTTAACAACATTGTAATATGACAATTCGTTTTTTTATAGGTCTTTTTGTGCTTTTCTTGATGTTAAGCTGCAATACTTCTGTAAAAAATGAATCTATCTATTTTGGAGGTTTAATAAAAAACCCGAAAAGTAAAAAGGTTGAAATTTTAAAAAACAACAAAATCATTAGTACAGCAAAATTAGACTACAATCATAATTTTATGTTTAAATTAGATAGTTTAAATAGTGGACTTTATACTTTTAAACATGGCGAAGAAGTTCAATACATCTATTTAGAACCTAAAGATAGCTTACTAATTAGATTAAATACTTGGGATTTTGATGGTTCGTTGGTTTTTAGTGGCAATGGAGCTAATAGAAATAATTATTTAATTCAGTTGTTTTTAGACAATGAAAAAGAAGAACGTTTGTTTTATGATTATTACAAATTGGATGAAGAAAATTTTAATTTAAAAATTGATTCAATTTTTAAATTAAAAAAAATCCAATACAAGCAATTTAAACAAAACAGTACTAAACAAAATCCTGATTTTGAAAACTTAATTTATGCCATTACTAATTTTCCTTTATATGCAAAAAAAGAAAAATATCCACTACATTATAAAGAAATTCATCATTTAAATAAACTACCTAAATTATCAGTTAATTTTTACAGACATAGAGCAGACAATTTTAATTTATATAAAGACCATTATACTTTTAAAGATTATTTATGGAATAAAATATATAACAAATCGTATTATCAACTTGAAAAAGATACTCTAAACGAATTATCATCAATACTATTAGAACAAATTACCAAATTAGTTAAAACGGAAGACGAGAAAAACAATATGTTAAACCAAACATATATTAATAGTTTATTTGATAATTCATGCGCTAATGCTAATAAAGAGAAAACAAAACAGTTGTATTTTAAATACTGTACTGATAGTATAAAAAAGAATCGTGTTTTAAAAATTATCAAAACAATAAACACCTTAAAAAAAGGAGATCGCCTTCCTAAATTTTATCTTAAAAACACAGAAAAAAAATTAATTAGCTCAATTAAAGCAAGTACAAATAATACTGTAATTTACTTTTGGCCAAAAGAAAAAAATAGAATTAAAAACATGGCTAAACGAATAAATTTCTTAATAAAAAAATATCCAAACATAAATTTTATAGGTATTGATGGACAACTTAACGCTGATAATTGGAAAGCTTTTATTCAAAATAACAAGTTAGATATAGCCAAGCAATTTCAGTTAGTAGCTCAAAATAAAAACACCTTTTACACCAATGATTTTCCAAGAGCTGTCATTATTAAAGATGGCATTATTCAAAATAATTTTACCATAGTATCGCAATACAATTTTGAGCAGCTTTTAGTGTCAATTTATAAAAATTAAAGTAATTGTATTTTGTATCATAAAAAAATGTAGTTTTGCAGCAAATTAAATATTTGATTTAAGGAGGTTGTAATTGTCGTTATTTTTACACTTAAATTGAATAAATGTAAAAATAAAATAATTATGTCGTCATTCAAAGACTTAGGACTTAGTGAAAATATACTAAGTGCATTAGCCGATTTAGGCTATAAAAAACCAACAGAAATACAAGAACTTGCAATACCACAAGTATTAGGATCTGATAAAGATTTAAAAGCTTTTGCACAAACTGGTACAGGTAAAACTGCTGCATTTTCTTTACCTATTTTACAACAAATAGACCCAAACAATAAAGATACGCAAGCTATTATTCTTTCTCCAACCAGAGAACTTGCGATTCAAATTGCTAAAAATGTAAACGAATTTTCTAAAAACATCAAAGGCTTAAAATCCGTTGCTGTTTATGGAGGAGCAAATATAAGCACGCAAATTTCTGCTTTAAAAAAGGGAGCTCAAATAGTAATTGGTACTCCTGGAAGAACAGTTGATTTAATTAACCGTAGAGCATTAAAATTAGGAAACATTAAATGGGTAACTCTTGATGAAGCCGATGAAATGTTAAATATGGGTTTTAAAGAAGATATTGACCATATTTTAGAAGCAACTCCAGATAAAAAACAAACATTATTATTTTCTGCAACATTTCCAAGAGAAGTTGAAGCAATTGCAAGAAACTACATGTTTAAACCTGCCGAAATTACTGCAGGAACAAAAAATCAAGGTGCCGATACTGTTGAACATCAATATTATTTAGTTTCTGAAAGAAATAGATATCCTACTTTAAAACGTATTGTTGATGTAAATACAGGTATTTATGGAATCATCTTTTGTAGAACAAGGAGAGAAACCCAAGAAATAGCCGATAAATTAATTCAAGATGGTTATGGAGCTGATTCATTACACGGAGAATTATCACAAGCACAACGTGATATTGTAATGAAAAAATTTCGTAATAGAAAAATTCAACTTTTAGTTGCAACCGATGTTGCTGCTCGTGGTATTGATATTAGTGATTTAACACACGTTATAAATCACAAATTACCAGATCAATTAGAACAATACACACACCGAAGTGGTCGAACTGGTAGAGCTGGAAACGAAGGTATATCAATTGTAATTGTTACCAACAAAGACAAAAGAAAAATTGGGCAGATTGAAAATAAAATAAAAAAGAAATTTGTACAAAAAGAAGTACCTTCAGGAAAAGAAATTGTAGGTATTAAATTACTACAATACGCTCAAAAAATTAAAGACATTAAAGTTAATGAAGAAGATTTAAGCGATAATTTTGAAGATATTGCTAAGGATTTAAAAAAATTAACCAAAGACGAATTAATTAAGCGTTTTATATTTAACGAATTAGAACATTTATTAAAATATTACCAAAATACTGCCGATATAACTGCGGATAAAGGTAGAGAACGCGTTACTGATGAAAACATGCAACGTTTCTTTATTAATACCGGTAATATGGATGGCTTAAATCCTGCCAGAATGATTGGTTTGGTTAACGATTATTTAGGTATTAAAGTAGATATTGGGCAAATTGAAATATTAAAAAGCTTTTCATTTTTTGAAATACCAAAAGAACATACAGATGCTTTATTAAAAGGATTTGAAAATGCAGAATTTGAAGGTAGAAGTGTAAATGTTGAAGTTACAACACAGCCAAAAACAAGAAGCAGAAACCGAGATAGAGGTCGTGGCGGAAGAGATAAAGGTCGTAGCAGAAGTCGTGGAGATAGAGATAGATCAAGCAATAACAGAAGCGGCGGCGAAAGAAGAAGCCGTAACGACAGAGATTCTGGATCGAGAAATCGTGGCGGACGTGATGGCGATTTTAAACGTAGAACTGAAAAAAGTACACGCAGAAGACGCAGAAGAGACGAATAGTCTTTTCTTTAACTAATAAAAAAATCCAATTTGACATATATCAAATTGGATTTTTTTTATAGTTCCAGTTCTACATGTTTTTATTTTTTTTAATTTATAAAGAATCAGATATAAAAGTTAAGGAAAAGTTATCAGATGTGCTCGTAATACAAAATAATTAATCTAACTTTACAACAGATTTATATCACGACAATATCGCTTTGGCGAAACTGTGGATATAAAACCGTTATGGGCAATAGGAACAAATTCCTAAATTTAATATAAATGTGAATAAAAAAAAATGAATAAAATCATCAATCTTAACGCCCATGAAATGGCTCATGGTATTAAAAGCGGGAAATTCACTTCGGTTCAATTAGTGCAAGCTCATTTAGAGCAAATTGAAAAACTAAATGACAAAGTTAATGCCATTGTTACACTCTTTCCTGATGCTTTAAAAAAAGCAAAGGAAGCAGATGTTGCTATAAAAAGAGGTGAAAATTGGGGAGTATTGCATGGGGTTCCTATAACTATAAAAGATTCTTGGGAAACAAAAGGGATAAAAACAACAGCAAGTTATAAACCACTTAAAAACTATATTCCAAAAAAGAATGCAATTGTAGTTGAAAATATCTTGTCACAAGGTGCAATTATACTGGGAAAAACAAACTTGCCAATGTTAGCTTCAGACATACAAACTAACAGTCCTATCTTTGGTAAATCTAATAATCCATGGGATTTTTCTAAAACAACTGGTGGAAGTACAGGAGGCGGTGCAGCAGCTGTGTCTGTAAGGTTTTCTCCAATCGAAATAGGTAGTGATTTAGCAGGTTCAATTCGTATTCCTGCACATTTTTGCGGAGTATTAGGTTTTAAACCTACTGAAGGAGTTTTAAGTTTGACTGGGCATATTCCTCCAAAACCCAATAAACCCGTTACAGTACTTCATCAAGCTCATGTAGGTATAATTGCGAGAAGTGTAGAAGATTTAAAGATAGCCTTTGAATGTATGAAAGGTGAAACTTTTGAAGGTGATGGTAAAGATAATAAAGAATTTAATGTTGCTTATTTATCAAAATTTGGCAATTTACAAGTCAATAAGGATACATTAAAAGAGTTTAATAGATTTCAATTATTAATTAGCAAACACTTTAATTCAATTGAAGATAAGCCATTAAACATAAATTTTGATAAAATATGGGAAACTTATGGTCAAATTTGTGGCTATGAAATTGGTGGCGATATGAATTGGTTTTCACGTTTTATATTCAAACAATTATTTAGAAAATCAGACCCAATTTATAAAGGTTTTTATTCGGGGTTAGGCATGAATAAGTCTATATACCTAAATGCTCTTTCAAATAGAACAAAAATTATTTCACTATTTGATATTTTTTTTAAACAGTATGATATTTGGATTTGTCCTGTTTCTATGAGACAAGCTTTTTCTCACACTAGGACTGGAAAAAATATTAAAATAGACAACAAAAAAGTAGCGTATTTTACTGCATCAGCTGCATATACAACTATTTTTAATGTTACAGGATTGCCAGTTATTGTTATTCCTATAGGAGTTGCTTCAGATGGATTGCCTATAGGTGTTCAATTAGTAGCAAATTTGGGAAATGATGAATTATTATTAAATTTTGCTAAAAAAGTAGAAAAATTACTTCCTAATATAGCAAATCCAAACATTTCTAAATAATCCCAGTAAAATAAAGCCCATAATAAAATATAAAAATAATAGCCGAAATAGTAGTAAATTTGAACATTGTAGTTCGCAAAAACATTAGTAGTAAATTAAATAATTCTGCTTACGAAACCAACTATTATTCTTACACAAACCATTGATAAAGTTTATCGTCAATACAGGTGTTTTATGCAAAAAAAATATTGAATTGTTTTGATAATACCCAACTTTTATAACTGACCCTTTATAAATCAACAATAAAAACCCTTTTAACGTCAATATTCATACGAATATTAACGCTAAAAAAGCTTGATTGAATTAAAATTTATTTCGTTGGTAATATTTTACCAGCACATTCTCCAAAACCAATTCTTATTGAATCATTTTGACAATAACCACGCATAATTACGGTATCGTTGTCATTAATAAATTTACGTTCGCCACCTTCATTTAATTGTACTGGTGTTGTACCTCGCCAAGACAGTTCTAACATAGAACCTAAACTATCTTTTGTTGGTCCTGAAAGTGTTCCGCTTCCCATCATGTCGCCAGAAAGTACATTACAACCATTAACAGTATGATGCGCTAATTGCTGTACCATTGTCCAATACATATATTTAAAATTAGAATTTGTTACAATGGTTTCGTTCATTCCTTCAGGTTTAATTGCCATTTGAATATTTATATCGTAGGCATTATCTCCTGTTTGTTGTAAATATGGTAAAGGTTTTGGGTCTTGTTTTGGACTTGCAACTCTAAAAGGTTCTAAAGCATCCATTGTTACAATCCACGGTGAAATTGTTGAAGCAAAATTCTTTCCTAAAAACGGACCTAAAGGTATATATTCCCATTTTTGGATATCTCTTGCGGACCAATCGTTAAATAATACCATTCCAAAAATATATTCAGCTGCTTCATTTACTGGAATTGCATCTCCTAAATGATTTGCATCTGTTGTAATAAAAGCCATTTCCATTTCAAAATCTAATAATTTTGTAGCGCCAAAATCTGGTTGTGATTCTCCATTTTTAATGGTTTGACCCTTTGGTCTATAAATATTCGTGCCTGAAACAACTATTGAAGAAGATCTACCATGATAACCAACAGGTACATGTAACCAGTTAGGCAATAAGGCATTTTCAGGGTCACGAAACATAGTTCCAGTGTTTGTTGCGTGTTCTTTACTTGAAAAGAAATCTGTATAATCGCCTATTTGTATAGGCAACAACATTTCAACATCTTTAATTTCAAAAACAACAACATCTCTATCTTTTTGATTGTTTTTTAAATCTGAATTATTTTCGTCAAAGATATCTGCAATTCGATTTCTCACCAAACGCCAAGTTTTTCTACCATCCGATATAAAATCATTTAAGGTATCTTGCATAAAAATATCATCGGTAAGAGGAAT
>Ga0256840_1001843_pt1 | contig 19214 bp, 19 predicted proteins | sample 355202metaG_FD_185969 | JGI IMG/M metagenome (GOLD analysis project Ga0256840, IMG submission 185969) | Hydrothermal vent microbial communities from Mid Atlantic Ridge, Atlantic Ocean - 355-202 | ecosystem: Environmental > Aquatic > Marine > Hydrothermal vents | place: Atlantic Ocean: Mid...
GAAATTACCCAAATAGGGAAAGAATGCCATAAAAAATGTGCCATTTATGCGAGAAGCGGTGATTGTATAATGCCAAGAGAAGGGGTGTTTGCAAAAATTCTCAAGGGAGGAACCATCACGGTTGGGGACAAAATAAGGCTAATAAACAAAAATGACTGATTTTCAATTTTATACCGGATATTATCAAAGGAAAGAGATATTATTTCTCTTTGTCAATGGGAGTTTTCAGTAAATGACAGGTTTTAAGAAAAAAATATGGATTTTGTTTACGCTTTGCCTTGTTGTAGTGGTAATATTCATTACATTCTCCAAGCTCTACGCCCGAACCGACGGCAGCAGGCTTTTTTCAGGAACACGTCCGCCGGTAAATTTTCTTAATCGTTACCATGAGTCTCATATGGAAGATTTTGATTGTACAGATTGCCATCATAAATATGTTCATGGGAAAAATGTGCTTGATGAAGATAGCCTTGAAGAAGGTAATCCTGACATACTCTGTTCATCCTGCCATAATAAAAAAACAAAAATCACACTTACCATGGCTTTTCACGAAGAATGTATCGGATGCCATAATAAATTAAGCACAAAAGGGGAGAAAACCGGACCCAGTCTCTGTGGAGGATGCCATATAAGGCAAAAAAATGAAGCCGCCGGTCCGGTTCATGGAGGTAAAAATGGTTAAGGGAAAAAGAAAACCCATTAATGAAATAAAATCGGTAATCTCAGGATATTCAAAAATTCTTGTTGTGGGGTGCGGAGGCTGTGTTTCCGTATGCCTTGCCGGGGGTCAGAAAGAAGTACTGGAACTTGTGGAAGACCTTAAGTCATCCTCCGGCGGTGGGAATATCGGACAATTGGAAGCTTATACAGTTGAAAGACAGTGTAATCAAAAATTTTTATTGGAGTTGGATGATATGGCAGGATGCTCTGACTGTATTGTATCCATGGCCTGTGGTGCAGGAGTTCAGTATCTTGCCGAGCGTTTCCCGAAATTGCCGGTGTTTCCTGCTTTGAACACAATAGCAATCGGTGTTGATAGAGAGATAGGCGTATATGAAGAAAAATGCAGGGCATGCGGTCAATGTGTACTTGCCTATACAGGCGGGATCTGTCCTGTCACCAAATGTGCAAAAGGCCTTTTCAACGGCCCGTGTGGCGGGACCAATAAAGGTATGTGCGAAATAGACAACACCATACCATGCGCCTGGAATGATATCTATAACAGATTAAGTGACCAGGGCAGACTTGACAATATAATTAAAATTCAGGAACCCATGCAATGGGAGAATCAAATCCAGAGAACAATTGTTCAGGATGCCTATGCGAAACGGTATTTGAATTAATAAATGTAAGGGATTAATCTTTTTTTTAATATTAAGAGAGCTTCGCAAAAGTGAATTTTTGCAAAGGTTTTGTTAAATAAATTATAATTATAGCGATTACCATGCCAATACTTAATTTTCTGACATCAGATACCATGTATAATCTGGCAAGGGGGCCCTTTGTCCGGGCAGCCTTTGTCCTGTTCGCCGCCGGATGCCTGATCCGAATTATTCGGGTCTTATCCCTCACGAAAAAATGGGAGCCCGGTTGGAGCATCCCCCAATCCATGGAGAAAAGCAAAACTCCAATCGGGAAGTCACATTTTAGGATCAAATTGACCATATTCGGCACAAATCCTGCGATAATGACAGTTAGCACAGTCTTTCATGTTCTTATCTTTATTTCGCCCATATTCCTACTTGCCCATAATATTCTACTTCAAGAAGCAATAGGGGTAAGCTTTTTTTCTCTTCCCCAGGGACTTTCAAATATCATTGCCTTCATTATTCTGGGATGTGGTGTTTTTTTTCTTTTCAGACGGATTTTTCTTCAAAGGATGCGTGCCATATCAAGTATTTATGATTATTTAATTCTATTTATCGTTATTATACCCTTTTTAACCGGTCTTCTTGCTTTTTACCAGGTATACGACTACAGGCTTATGGTGGTTCTGCATATGTTATCAGGTGAACTTGTGCTCGCGGCAATTCCATTCACAAAAATATTTCATATGGTCTTTTTTTTCGTGGGAAGATTCGTGCTGGTGGATCAATACACCCTTGGAAAAGGAACAAGAACCTGGTGACCAAAGCGGGAGATGCCCGCAACCCAAAAATTTTCTTGTTTTTTACGGCAGGAATTCATACGTAAGGCACTAACTGCCATGGACAGATTTGGTTTTACCAGGATTTGCCCGCAACAAAGTATAAAAAATCATTCAGGGAAGTTAATTATGGATAAGATTAAAACTTTAAAAGTTGATACAACCGGGGTTAAAAAAGTCCTTGGAAAAAATAGAGCCAAAATGAAATTTTATCTTGGTATGTGCGCCCATTGCAGTCTGTGCGCTGAGAGTTGTTTTCTTTTCAATTCCCATGATAAAGACCCGAGATATATGCCTGCATATAAGTTCATTAATTCCCTTGGAACACTTTACAAAAAAAAAGGAAAGATCAATGGAAATACTGCCGAGGAAATCAAGTTAAACATATGGGAAAGATGTGCACTGTGCACACGGTGCTATTGTCCTTTTGGTATAGATATCCCGTCCATGATAGCCCTTGCGAGAACCGTTATGAGATTGCAGGGCTTTTATCCGAGATATGATAAATAAATTGAATATCTAAAAAAAATACAGGTTCTGTGCTTTTATGGTTTTGTATGGGAATGATATTATTCCCGGTGTTCTACGTGGATCTTTTAACGCACAGAAACAGGGCTTTATAAATTTAAAAAAAAGGGAATGAAAATGAAAATAGTCAACTATACTGACGTTGAACACATTGAATTTGACAATGAGGTGGCAAAGGGTATTGAGGCACGTGTTCTGATTGGAAAAAATGACGGAGCACCGCATTTTTGCATGAGAATTTTCAAAATAGTGGAAAACGGTTACACTCCCCGTCATACCCATGAATGGGAACATGAAATGTTTATACATTCAGGCAGCGGTGAAGTTTTAAACGATAAGGAATGGATACCTTTTTCCTCTGGAACAGCCATTTTTATCCCGGGGAATGTGGAACATCAAATAAAGAATTTAAAAAAAGAACCTTTGATACTGCTCTGCCTGATACCATCCGGAGTTCCTGAATTATGATTTTCCTGAAAACCTGCGTATCTTCCGAGGGCAGGTTTGTCTTTGGAATCCACAGACCCTGCTTTCAAGTTAAAAATTTAAGGGAAAATGATTATATTTCATGTCTTGGTGAGATGTCAGATGGAACCGTGGTAAAAAATAATATAAATTTTCCCGTGGGAAATATAGATGTCATGGGAGCCGATATTATTTATGAGATACCCAATCCCTTTCCGTTCAAGGGGACCACTTATATTAATTCAGCCTGGGCTGACAAAAATGCAGAACATCCTGAAAAAATATCTCTGCCCATGAGATCTGACGTACATTTCTTTAAAAATTTAAAACAATGGTTTGAAAAAAAAGATTTAAACAAGGAGAATCCAAAAGATTTTTTTGAGATTATACCGCAACCCATGCTTATTGCCCTTGCAGATACCTCAACTGATCCTGAAGAACTTGTAATGCTCGCAAAGATGAGTTGCTCTTTTTTGTTTAGTGAAGATAAGAAAACACCGTTGGGACTTGTTCTTAAAAAGGATGAACATGGCAGAATACATCCTGAAATTAAAAATCATACATTATTTGAAATAATTGCAAATAATAGATATCTACCGGATGTTTATAAAAAAATCATGGTTCTTACACCGGGAGTTCAGGGAACAAGCGAAATTACAGGAGAATGGGTAAAACCATCTCGCCGCAACGGTAATTGCAGTGAGGACGGCATGAATTGCAGCAACAGAGACAGAAGCTGTGATACCCTCAGTTGCAGCGGCGGTGACAGTGATAATGGTGATGGCAAGATCAGTCATGTTTTTGAGTATCTACGGAAAAACAGTTATATTCCCTGGGGGCATTTTGCCGCAAACACGGCGGATGATACCGTGAGATATAGGCTTAAGGACCTTTCGGCTCATGATATAAAAGGAATGCGCCATTTATACTATCAGAGGACATTTGTAAGGCTTGCGGAACAACTTGATATTCCGCTTCCCTGTTCTAAAAAAACATTTTCAAAAAATCAGCTTGAGGACCTGCGTCTTGCTGTAATGGAATCCATTTTATCCGGTAATGGCGAAAAACTTTTTTTTAACGGATCATTGTGGGGATGGAATTTCGGTTTCGGATATGCCCACTCAGGCTACAGGCTCCACGCTTCCCATCAGCAGATACACCAACAGTACGCCCTGATTCCAAGAATTGTGCCAGATAATTCAGGTAATAAAATACCTTCCTATACCTGTGGAGATCTGGTGGCTGATTTTATTTCAGATTACAGGCAAATTACAGATAAGGATTTTTTTACAAATTATATTAAAGCCATTAGATCAAATACAAGGACAGACCTTAATACCCATGGGCCCTCAAATCTGATAATTTTTGAAGATGACAATGTTCTTCTCTTTGTGCCAAAAGCCCAGACTTCCCAATGGGAACTCCAATTGATGGCCAAAAGAAAATGCGGTAATATACTTGAAGCGGATTTTCCAATGAGAAAATCCCTTGATAAAGGCATTATTGTAGCACTTAAATTGCTGGAATCCATGGGGGCGGAGATGATAACCTGTATGGAGTTTTCCAAAAGGTTTGATTCAAACAGCACTGATCAACGGCTTTTTTACTCATTTTTGCCCAAAATACCCCAGTCCCCAGGCGCATTCAGTGAAGCCCAGCTTAGATGGATAAACGGACATTATCCCGAGGATTTTGCCCTGGCATGCGGTTTACACTTTGCAAAATTTATAAGAAATAAAACGTAAATTATCGCGTTTATTAGCTCCGCGCCTTTGGCCAATTTTTACCAGAATCTTTGATCCTTTGGTGCAAATCTGGGCAAAACCAACTCGGCCTAATGACCATTATAACTAATGACCATTATAAACAGATGACTATCATGAAAATTTTATATGACGGAATTTATGAATGGGACGGACAGAGCAGGAACGGGAAAAAACCTTTTTGTTGGTGGCCGGGCTCCTACCGCATACGTATTGTGGATATTACTTCGGATAATCCTGATGTTCTCTACCTTAAATCAGAGGCCGTGATCTGTAAAAATGCAGGCACCGGCACATCCATAAAGAACTGTGTGCATAACTTTGCAAAAACAATATCAGCGGAATTCAATCTTGAGATAGAAAAAGTCCTCTGGGTTGAAATCGATAGAAAAGATGCCTCTGATATTCAGGTTGCCAATCTATCTCCTGTGAAACGGGCTTTAGACGGTAGTTCTCTTTTCTCAGCAAAATGGAGGCCTGCGAGAACCAATGAACTTGAGTTTTTGAACCCCTTTCTCGCAGATTTTCATATTCCCATTAAAAATAGCCATCATAATAAATAATGCCCCGCACAAAGGCAAAGACACTGAGCCTTTAAGAGATAGGCTCTGTGTCTTTGAAGTTTTGTGAGCAAATAATATTTTCCGTTCATTTATGGAGTAGGTCAGGTTAAAACCAAGCCTCAATTTTTATTAGAATCATGAAAGCAATGTAAGAAAAATTCCTGCAGCTATAACAGTTCCTATGACACCTGCAACATTTGGTCCCATGGCGTACATAAGAAGATAATTCTTTTTATCGGCCTCAGTACCCACCTTGTGAACCACTCTTGCAGCCATGGGAACTGCGGAAACGCCTGCAGCACCAAGCAGTGGATTTATTTTTCTCTTTGAAAAAAGATTCATTAGCTTTGCCAAAAGTACGCCTGCTGCAGTACTGACCATAAATGCGAACAGACCCAGTATAAATATATAAATCACCTTGGGCCGGAGAAAGGTCTCGGCATTCATTGTGGCACCTACAGGCAATCCGAGAAAAATGGTAACTATATTCATCAATTCATTCTGGGCTGCTTTACTCAATCTGTCAACAACACCAGCTTCCCTGAAGAGATTACCCAGCATAAACATCGAAATAAGGGGGGCTGCAGCAGGAACAAGAAGAATAACAACAAATGTTGTGACAAGGGGAAATATTATTTTCTCAAGTTTTGTCACCTTTCTCGCTTTTTTCATTCTGATCTTTCGCTCTTTTTCCGTGGTGAGAAGCCGCATTATAGGTGGCTGGATAATGGGTACCATCGCCATATATGAATAAGCTGCCACAGCGCATGTTCCAAGGAGCTGGGGTGCAAGTTTTGTTGCAAGAAAAATGGTAGTGGGCCCGTCAGCACCTCCGATAATACCTATGGTAGCGGCCCCCTGTAAATTAAAACCAATGGCGTGGGCAACGAAAAATGTGATATAAACGCCTGCCTGGGCTCCTGCCCCGAGAAAAATCAATCTTGGGTTTGCAAGAAGAGGCGCAAAATCCGTTAAAGCACCAAGACCCAAGAAAATCAGAGGGGGAATAATTTCCCATTGAATTCCATAGTGATAGAAGCGCCATAGCAGGCCATCGTGCGGTGTCATAAGCCCTGCCATGGGGAGGTTGGCAACAAGAATCCCAAAGCCTATTGGAAGAAGGAGCAGAGGTTCATAGTCCTTTGCAATGGCAAGATAAATCAGGGTCAACGCTATGACCCACATGATGATAATTCCGGGCGTTACAGATAAAAGCCCTGCTGTTTTGAATATTTCAAAATGATTCAGCATTATTTTTTGCCCTCCTTAGTCATTGCAATTTTGTCCATTACAAATGATGTGATGCGAATTGCGATGTAAAGCAAACTCATGCCTACAAATACCCCTGTAATTCCGGATATGAATACAATAATAGAATTTGACATTTCTTATCCACCTGTTATTCGTTCTCCCGTCACCTTTTTTTGTTATCTGGAAAAAATATTTTAAAAAAGCACGCAGAGAGCAATTAAAAAAATATGGTTATTTCAGAAGATATCATGTGATGTCAAGAGTAAAAATATTTCTTTCGCACTTTTATGCGTAAATTGTGCAAAAACCCACGGCTAACGCAGGTTTTTTTATAACCAATGGTGGTAATAGCTTAACATTCCACACATAGTGGATTGCAGGAAAAAGGTGCGAAATATGGGTTATGGCAAAGATCCAGACAATAAAAAAGAATCTTGAGTTTGGCATTGGTAAATTGTATCATTTAATATATTTTTTTATTATCAAGTTTAAAATTATGATAATAATTGCAAAAGTTAAAATAGAGGAACAAAATGAACGAGTCAGAATACAATAAGGATTTATTTAAATTTATCAATAGTTCTCCAACACCATTTCACCTTGTGTCATTCATGGTCAAAAAACTTATAAAGAACAGCTTTATTCACCTTAAGGAATATGATAAATGGGAAATTGAAAAGGGGAAAAAATATTTTGTCACTCGCAATGGTTCATCAATTATTGCATTTAAAATGGGCTTGAAATCGCCCTGGAATACTGGAATTAAAATGGCGGGGGCACATACAGACAGTCCATGTCTGAAGCTAAAACCATACCCGGAGCTTGAATCGGATTCCATGACAAGACTCGGTGTAGAAGTCTATGGAGGAGCTCTTTTAACTACATGGTTTGACAGGAAACTTAACCTTGCAGGAAAAGTAACCTGTCTTAAAGAACAAATTGATGCAAAAAGACCGCTATCAAATTTTCTTATAAATTATAACAGGCCTGTTGCTGTAATCCCGAGCCTTGCCATTCATCTTGACAGGGATGCCAATAAAAATAAAAGTGTGAACCCTCAAATTCACATTCCTCCTTTGTTCATGATGGACAATAATCTTAATAAAAAATCATTTAATCAGATTCTGCTTGAACAAATCAAAAGGCAACATCCCAATGCTCTGATAAAAGAAGTACTGGGCTTTGACTTGAGTCTGTCAGACATAGACCCTCCCTGCTTTACCGGTCTTAACAATGAATTCATATCATCTCCACGCCTTGACAATCTTATTTCATGCCATGCATGCCTGAAAAGTCTCATAAATAATGATAACAACTCTACTTCTTTTATTGTATGCACTGACAATGAAGAAATAGGAAGTGATACAATAGTCGGGGCAAAGGGAACATTCATAAAATCAATTCTGTCAAGGCTCAGCGTCACCCCTGAAAATATTGCAAGAACCGCTGACAAGTCACTCATGATTTCATTGGATAATGCCCATGGCATCCACCCCTCATACAGAGAAAAATACGATACAAATCATCTCTCAGAGCTCAATCACGGCCCAGTTCTGAAAATAAATGCATCTGGCAAATACGCTTCAGACTCTGAGACAAGTGGTCTTTTTAAAATTTTGTGCAAAAAAGCGGATATCCCATTCCAAACCTTTGTAATGCGAAGTGATATGCCATGCGGAAGCACCATAGGCCCTGCCATATCATCAAAAACAGGTATAAAAACAGTGGATATCGGAGCCCCCACACTGGCCATGCATTCCATCAGGGAATTAACCGGGAATAAAGACCCTTTCATGATTTTTAAGGTCATAAACAAATTCTTTTCCCTTGGGGATCAACTGCTTTTATCCTTGACATAAAACACTACTATGGTTATACCGGTCAATTAATGATTAAGCTTAACGGAATAAAATTTTTATTATACTTAAGTTTAATATTGTTTGTATGATAATATTTATTAAGTGAATAATGATATTAACTAAGGAACGAGAGCGAAATAAGTTGAACAAAAATTAATAGGATTTTTTTCATATTCAAGGCACGAGACGGGAGCATAGCAGGCTATGTACCCAACGAGTAACGCAGAAGATGGGGAAAAAGATATTAATTTGTCCAAGTTATTTTGTGAACGTTCCTAAGTGTCATGAGGAAAATTTGAATTCAGGCTTTAGATCTGCCCAAAAAAAATCGGGGCATTATGCAAAGATCACAATTTAAATCCTTTCATATAAATAGGCATCACAATATTTATTATGTCTTATGTTGCAAAATGGAAATGCCTTTTATAAAAGCAGGTGTCCATTTTAAAACAAATAATCTATTTTAATTAAGATTCAATTTAACAATTTTTTTATATGGAGTTTAAAAGACTTGACGACCTTTGACCAAGAACTAAAAAAAAACAGAAAGAAAATTATTGACAGATGGTTTGAAGCTATCGTCAATACCTATCCAAAAGAAACTGCAAGAATACTTGCCAAATCCAAAAACAGATTTGACAATCCTGTGGGAGTTGCAACTATGCAATGCGCGGAAACTGTTGTTGATATGCTTCCCGGGGAAACGGACTTTAAAAAAGTTGAATCGGAACTTGATTCTGTCATAAGGATAAGGGCTGTACAGAGTTTTGAACCTTCCAATGCCATTGGATTTGTATTTGCCCTTAAAAGTATTGTAAGAGATGTGCTTGGATCTTCTTTTTTCAACAAATCTTCCGATAGAAAAATCAGTGAAGCTTTTGATAAAAAAGTAGATAACATAGCTCTTACAGCTTTTGACAGATTTATGAAGTGCAGGGAAGATATATTCCTTTTAAAGGCCATGGAGTCCAAACGTAGGATTCACAGGGCATTTGAAAGGGCAGGTTTAGTACCCGAGCTCACGGAGGAGGAACTCCTTGGCTCAAGTGAATCTTAAACAGGCGTCTTGCAGAATTTATCGTGTTGTGTGCGAAAAGTTTCTGCAGAGCCGAAATAGTGAGGTGGTTGGAATATGAATCAAAAGTATTTGTTCCCCTTGGCAGGAGTTTTTCTGCTTTTTCTCGTGGCATACACAGGGGTAGAGGGAGCAGGCCTTCAGTGGCTCTTTGGGATTGTTATACCCTATGCAGCCCTCCTGGCCTTTCTTGCCGGTTTTTTTTACCGGGTCTTGGGATGGGCATCCTCTGCAGTTCCTTTCAGGATCCCCACGACCTGCGGTCAGGAAAAATCACTGCCCTGGATCAAGCAGAACAGGATTGATAATCCTAACACAGCAGGTGGCGTCTTCGTCAGAATGCTGACTGAAATTTTTCTTTTCAGATCTCTGTTCAGAAATACAAAAGCGGCGTTTCACAGGGGTGAAAAAAATAAGTTATCCTATTCATGGGAAATTTTCCTATGGGGGGGGGCATTAGCCTTTCATTACTCATTACTGGTGGTGCTCTTAAGACACCTAAGATTTTTCACAGCTCCTGTTCCTGTTTGTGTTAAATTTCTTGCAAGAATGGATGGATTTCTTCAAATTGGCCTTCCGGAACTGCGTATTTCCGGTGTGGTACTTTTTCTTGCAGTTCTTTTCCTCTTGCTGAGAAGAATATTTGACGCCAAAGTGAGCTATATCTCCCAGGCGGCAGATTATTTTCCACTTTTTCTCATTCTCGCAATAGCGGGATCAGGTATCTGCATGAGATACTTCACAAGAGTTGATATTATAGGTGTAAAGGAACTGACTATGGGTCTTGTTACTTTTCATCCCGTAATCCCCAAGGGAGTGGGCGGTTTATTTTATGCCCACGTTTTTATGGTAAGTATTCTTTTTGCCTATATTCCCAACAGCAAACTCATGCATATGGGTGGAATTTTCTTAAGTCCCACAAGAAATATGGCAAACAACAACCGTGCGGTAAGACATATCAACCCCTGGAACCATCCTGTAAAAGTGCATACCTATGAAGAATATGAGGATGAATTCAGAGAAAAAATGATAGAAGCTGGGCTTCCAGTAGATAAGAAGGAGCAATAAATGGCTGACAAGATTAAACCTGATGAATTACTGGACAAAATAAACCATACCCCCGAAAGGGGAGACTGGATGCACACTGCTGTCCAGATCAGACCCGGGATGTACTGCTACGCTGCAAGACCTGAAAGCCGTGAAATCATGGATAAACCCTATGCCAGAGCATGGGATCCTCTTGAAGAAGACTGGAAGCTTCCTGAAAACTGGCAGGAAATAATTCACAATGGCATTAAAGAACGTTTAGAAAAATTCAGATCATTTAAAATATTCATGGATATATGTGTGAGATGTGGCGCATGTGCAGACAAATGCCATTATTTTCTCGGCACAGGTGATCCTAAAAATATGCCTGTTCTACGTGCAGAACTTTTAAGATCCGTTTACAGAAATGATTTTACAACAGTGGGTAAAATCCTCGGTTCCATACCTGGAGGTAAGAAACTTTATGGAAGCAGACCCCTCACAATAAGTGTTCTTAAAGAATGGTGGTATTATTTTTTCCAGTGCACGGAATGCAGGCGATGTTCGGTCTTCTGCCCCTATGGAATAGATACGGCAGAAATAACAATGATGGGAAGAGAACTTTTAGACCTTGTTGGTTTAAACATAGACTGGGTTGCAACCCCGGTTGCAAATTGTTATAGTAAAGGAAACCATCTCGGAATCCAACCCCATGCCTTAATGGGTATGATGGAATTTTTTACAGAAGATATTGAAGAAATTACAGGTGTCAATGCAGCCCCTCAATTCAACAAAAAAGGAGCTGATATTCTCTTTATCACGCCTTCCGGAGATTATTTTGCAGACCCAGGCACCTATACCTGCCAGGGATATCTAATTCTGTTCAAATACCTTAAAGACAAATACGGTCTTGATGTTACCTGGAGTACCTATGCTGCAGAAGGTGGAAACTTCGGTTTCTTTTCCACATTTGAAGATGCAAAAAGACTCAACGCTAAAATGTATATTGAGGCAAAACGACTTGGGGTCAAATGGATTCTTGGCGGTGAATGCGGACATATGTGGCGTGTGGTTAATCAGTACATGGATACCATGAACGGCCCTGCTGATTTTCTTGAAGAGCCTGTAAACCCTATCACAGGAACAAAGTTTGAAAATGCAAAATCTACAAAAATGGTTCATATTATTGAATTTACCGCAGATCTTATCAAACATGGAAAACTTGAGTTGGACAAGAGCAGAAATGATAATGTAATTCTGACTTTCCACGATGGATGCAACCCTGCAAGGGGCATGGGGCTACTTGAAGAACCTAGATATCTTATAAACAATGTGTGTAACCATTTTTATGATATGCCACCAAATACAATTCGTGAGCAAACATTCTGCTGCGGTAGCGGTGCAGGCCTTAATGCCGGCGAAAATATTGAACTTAGAATGGCAGGAGCACTTCCAAGGGCTAATGCAGTAAAATATGTCCATGAAAAATTCGGCGTAAACAGACTTGGCGCCATCTGTGCCATTGACAGGGCAGCTCTTCCCACAGCCATGGAATATTGGGTACCTGAAGTGAGTGTTACAGGCCTGCATGAACTGGTTGGCAATGCCCTGATTCTACCGGGTGAAAAAAAGAGAACTACGGATTTAAGAATGGACCCCCTACCTGGTATGGAGGAAGATGAAGATGAATAAGAATGCAATAATTACGGGCCTTGTGGTTTTCATAATTGCAGCACTTCTGCCTTTCTGGATTAATCTCGGAGGCACAGAGGCAGCACCAAAGCCTGAGATATCGGCAAGAGCCAAGGCTGCAGGTAGATGCATCCTTGACAAGTATGATATGAGAGCAGACCATATGAAGCTTTTAGGTGAATGGAGAAACTCCGTTGTAAGGCATTCCAACAGGCTATACAAAACCGCCGACGGAAAGATATTTACAATGAGCCTTTCCACAGGTGTACAGTCCTGCCTTGGATGCCACGAAGGCAAAGCAAAATTTTGTGATAAATGTCATAATTATGCTGCTGTGACGCCCTATTGCTGGGAGTGCCACACAGATCCAAAGGAGATAAACCAATGAAAAAAAGCAGAAGAAATTTTCTCAAAGTAGCAGGAATATCTGCATTGGGCATTGGGGCAATTCCGGCACTAAAAGCTGTTGCAGTAGCAGAGTCCCAATCCGCACCCCATGCAATTGAAATGAAAAGAAAGGACGCCCTTATAGCAAAACGCTGGGGAATGGTAATTGATACAAGGAAACTAACGGATGAAATTGCCGATGAAATTGTCAAGACATGTCGTTATGCCCATAATATTCCTGATTTTCACAACAAACCCGACAGAAAAAAATATCCTAACTTGAAACCTGTAAAATTTAATCAGGAAATTAAGTGGATATGGGAGGAGAAATACGAGCATGCCTTTCCTGATAAGGAAAATGAATTCCTTGCGGAAAAATTCAGGAAACTTACTTTTCTTGTGACCTGCAACCAATGCAAATATCCACCCTGCGTACAGGCATGTCCTACCCAGGCTACATTTAAAAGGCCTGATGGTATTGTGATGATAGACTTTCACCGCTGTATAGGATGCAGATTCTGCATGGCAGCATGCCCATTTGGTTCAAGGAGCTTTAATTTCAGAGACCCCAGGCCATTTATTGAAAAAATAGATCCGGATTATCCCACGCGTACCAGAGGTGTTGTGGAGAAATGCGACTTCTGTGCCGAACGTCTTGCAAAGGGGAAACTGCCTGCCTGCGCTGAAGTCTCAAAAGGGGCGATCATAGTAGGAGATCTTGACGATCCTGATTCTGAAATCAGGAAGCTCATTAATGCAAACTTTACAATCAGACGTAAACAGGAACTTGGTACTGATCCTTCTGTTTACTATATCATGTAGGAGAGGCGACTATGCTTGAAATAGCTCTTAAAGGAAGCAAAAGATACTGGATATGGGTGATTATTCTACTCGCTGCAATGGCTGCGGGTCTTGGTGCCTATATTGACCAGTTTAACCACGGTCTTACCATAACCGGTATGAGCCGCGACGTATCGTGGGGATTTTATATAGCAAATTTCACCTTTCTTGTGGGTGTTGCAGCAGGTGGTGTCATGGTTGCAATCCCCTATTACCTTCACGACTATGAAAAATTCCATAAAATAACCATTTTGGGAGAATTTCTCGCCGTTGCGTCTCTCGTGATGTGCCTGCTATTTATTATGGTGGACTTAGGGCAACCCGTTCGTGTGTTTAATGTACTACTACACCCCACACTACATTCCATGCTGTTCTGGGATATGTGTGTGCTGAACGGCTACCTTTTTTTAAATATTGTGATTGGATGGAAGGTTCTTGAAGCTGAGAGAAATCAAGTTGCACCTCCAAAATGGGTTACCCCTCTTATTTATCTTTCCATTCCGTTTGCCATTGGTATTCACACGGTAACAGCATATTTATACTGTGGCCTTCCAGGTAGAGGATACTGGCTTTCTGCAATTCTTGCTCCAAGGTTTCTTGCATCGGCCTTTGCAGCAGGGCCGGCATGTTTGATTCTGCTTTGTTATATTATCAAAAAGTTAACAAAATTCGATCCTGGCTGGGAAGCAATGCAGACTTTAACAAAAATAATATGCTATGCTCTTATAATCAATGTTTTCTTCTTCTTCTGCGAAGTATTTAAAACATATTATAGTAATATCCCGGAAGATAAATCCCATTTTAATTATCTATTTTTTGGGCTTCAAGGACACAATGATATGGTACCATGGATGTGGACTGCCTATATCTTCATGTTCCTCGGCATTATTCTTCTTATTGTTCCGGCATTGAGAAGAAATAAAACACTTCTGCCCTTTACATGTACCATAGTGATTATCGGGGTATGGATAGACAAGAGTCTTGGCATGATTACAGGAGGATTTATTCCCTCACCTCTGGATCAGATAACACAGTACACACCGACAGGAGAAGAGCTTCTCGTCAGCCTCGGGGTATTTGCAACCGGCCTTTTAGTCCTTACAATCCTCTACAAAATTGCTACGACAGTCAAAGAGGAAGTCAGAGGGTGACAAAATGAATTATGCCTGATTACTTAAGATGATTTTATATATAACGGACATGAGGCCGATCTGGAGACCCTCCGACGGCCTCTCAACAAAAAATGGGCAGTAGGCCGCGAAGCCAACTCTCATTATTAAAGAATTTTTGCAGGAGTTTCATATAAACTACCACGGAAAGATCCGGATTTAATTACAATCTGAGCAAAACATAAATGGTCTTTACGGAAAAATGGCTCAAAGGCCCAAAACCAGCTCTTGTAATTAAAGTTACTTGGTAAAATTTTCATATGCAAACAGCACAGGGGATAGTTCAATAATATCGTCTGTGCTGTTTGCATATTCAGCATTGATAAGCAAAAAAAACAAGGAGGCTTTTATGCCTGGTTTTGAAATATTTGGTGATAAAGAAAAAAAAGAGGTTATGGAAGTTCTTGATACAGGTATCCTCTTCAGATATGGATTTGAACATGCACGTAAAGGCCGGTGGAAGGCTAAATCCTTTGAGGAAAAACTCTGCAAATTCACAGGTGCAGGCTTTGCCCACTTATGTTCCAGTGGAACCGCCGCTCTTTCCATTGCCCTTGCAGCCTGTGGAATCGGAGCAGGAGACGAGGTTGTCATACCTCCTTTTACATTTGTTGCAACCTTTGAAGCTGTACTCAATGCCGGGGCTATTCCTGTATTTGGTGAAATTGATGAAACCCTGTGTTTAAATCCTGACAGACTTGATGATGTTGTTACTGAGAAAACCAAAGCTATTATCCCCGTTCACATGTGCGGTGCAATGGCACGAATTGATAAAATAAAAAATTTCTGTGAGGAAAAGGAACTTATCCTTATTGAAGATGCCTGCCAGGCCATTGGCGGTTTTTTTAAGAACAAACATCTTGGACTGTTCGGTGATATGGGCTGTTTATCCTTTGATGCCGTTAAAACCATTACCTGTGGTGAAGGCGGAGGTGTCATAACAAATGACAATGAACTATACAAGAGGGCATTTCGGTATGCAGATCATGGGCATGATCATCTTGGTGGACCTGACAGGGGAGAGGACGGACATCCCATCATGGGGGCGAACTACAGGATCAGTGAACTTAATGCTGCAGTTGGTGTGGCCCAGCTTGAAAGATTAGATGGAATCATTAAAATTCAGAAAAGAAATAAAAAGATCATCAAAGATGCGATCTCAGGTGCCATTGACATAAAATTCAGAGAGATACCTGATCCGGATGGCGATTCGGCATCGTTTCTTTCTTTTTTTCTACCCGATGAAACAAGAGCCGGAAATGTTATAAAAGCTCTTGGTAAAAATGGAGTTGATGGCTGTTTTTACTGGTACGACAACGACTGGCATTATTTTAAATGCTGGGATCATTTAAAATCAATGAAAAGCGCTGCAAAACTATGCGTTGAACTTGGAGTAGACAAACCGGATTATAAGAATTTATCTCTGCCGGAATCTGATTCTGTAATGAAAAAAACCATTTCAATGCTGATAAAATTATCGTGGACTGACTCGGATATTGAACAGAGGATAATCGGTATTAAAAACGCAATTAATAATTGAAGATATATCAAAAAAAACTGTTTAATATTATCCGATAAAATCTCAAATATAACCGGCAAGGCAAGGGACATGGTAATGAAAATATAACCTAATATCCTGTATTTCAAAATAAAAATTTAAGGATAAAAAAATGTTCAAAAATTTTAAAATGATATCCAATGTAATCTTTGGCAGAGGCTGCTTTGACCAGACCAATGATATACTTGCCGCAAAGCGGGAAACGGAAAAATCTTGGATTGTTTTTGTAACCGATGATGTGTTCAAGGGAAAAGATCTGGAAAAACGCCTGCCTGTGCATGAGAATGACATGCTTTTATGGGTTAATGTGACTAATGAGCCTAAGACCTCATATGTTGATGAGCTTACGAAACGAGTAAAAAATTTTTCCACAATTCTTCCTTCAGGCGTAATCGGCATTGGAGGCGGCAGCACCATGGACCTTGCCAAGTCAATTTCCCTAATGCTTACAAACCCCGGTTCCTCTGTCAGATACCAGGGATGGGATCTTATTAAAAACCCTGCTGTTTTTCATGCGGCAATTCCGACTCTTTCCGGAACAGGAGCCGAAGTATCAAGGACTGCTGTACTCACAGGTCCTGAAAAAAAATTAGGATTAAATTCAGATTATACGGTTTTTGATCAGGTCATTCTTGACCCTGAACTTATAAAAAATGTGCCAACAGATCAGCATTTCTATACAGGTATGGATTGCTATATTCACTGTATTGAATCTCTGTCAGGAACATATATCAATCAATTCAGCAGATCCTATGGTGAAAAATCCCTGGAATTATGCAGAGATGTTTTTTTAAATTACGAAATCGACAAAAATGATAAAGATGATAAACTCATGATGGCTTCCTTTTTCGGAGGTATGAGCATTGCCTATTCCCAGGTCGGTGCATGCCACGCCCTTTCCTACGGACTTTCGTATATCCTCGGTACCCACCATGGTATTGGCTGCTGTATTATCTTTAACCATCTTGATGAATTTTATCCCGAAGGTGTCAGAGAATTCAGAACAATGATGGAAAAGACGGATATTAAGCTACCGAAAAATCTTGTGAAAAATATCAGCAATGATAAAATGGAGACAATGATAAGTGTTGCCCTCGGGCTTGAGCCTCTGTGGGAAAACTGCCTTGGACCTGACTGGAAGAACATAATGACAAGGGAAAAAGCAAAATCTATATTCCTTGAAATTTAAATTTTTGTAAAATTTGATTCAAAAACGTATAGCCAACTCTCATAATTAAATATAGTTGACCAGCAATTCTCAATTTGGCTTAATTGGAGTTGAAATGTCCAAAAACTATAATTTCAATCAACATGATTGCAGTAGGTTACAAATTTTCTGCAATGGCAAAAAAACCATAATGAAAATTCCTGATAGTTGACAGAATTTTCATAAAAAAAGAAGCGTTCAAAAATAAACATGATAACAGCAATAATACCATCAAGATTTGGATCCACGCGCTTTCATGGCAAACCCCTTATATCTCTTGCGGGTAAGCCCATGATCCAGAGGGTCTATGAACAGACAAAAAAATCTTCCCTTATCAATCAGGTTGCAATTGCAACCGATGATAAACGCATAGCAGACGTCGTTGAAAATTTCGGGGCACACTCTGTCATGACTCCTTCTGATATAAGGTCAGGAACGGACAGGGTTGCCATGGCCTCCGATCTGCTTAATCTTGCACCGGATGATATTGTAATCAATATTCAGGGTGATCAGCCGATTTTTAACCCAGAATGCCTTAATGAGCTTATTGCACCTTTTATGACTGACAATGATCTTGGCATGGCAACCCTTGCCTTTAAAATAATAAGCAAAAGGGAAATTACAGATCCAAAAGATGTCAAGGTAATATTTGACAAAAACATGTTCGCCATTTATTTTTCAAGGTCCCAAATTCCCTTTCCAAGGGATAATAAGACAAAAACCGACTATTACAAGCATCTGGGATTTTATGCATATAGGAAAAGTTTTCTTGATAAGATTACTGCCCTCCATACAGGGAACCTGGAAAATACGGAAAAGCTAGAACAGCTCAGGGTATTGGAAAATGGGTATAAAATCAAAATTGTAATAACAGAACACGATTCCCCGGAAGTTGATCTCCCTGAAGACATTGATCGTATTGAAAAAACTATTTTTGCTGAAAAACCATAATTACAGAAATTTTTTACGAATAGATTACTAATTTGAAGAACTGTAATAAACACCGGACATACAGAAATACATCAGCAATTCTAATTATGGTTTTTCGCCGTTTCAGAAAATTTGTAACCCACTGAAATCAGGTTGGCTGAAATTATAATTTACAGGTATTTCAACCATAGTCAGGCCAAATTGAGAATTGCTGTAAATACATCAAATCTATTGTACTGTTTTATGCTAAAACCCAAGAGCCAATATTATTTTAATTCACTTGCTCTTGATTTCATTAATTTACTCCTCAACATAATTTAAAACAAGTTTTCTCATTAGACTCTTAGGAACGTTCACAAAATAACTTGGACAAATTAATGTCTTTTTCCCCATCTTCTGCGTTACTCGTTGGATACATAGCCTGCTATGCTCCCGCCTCGTGCATTTAATATGAAAAAAAATCCTATTAATTTTTGTTCAACTTATTTCGCTCTCGTTCCTTAGCCTATTTTTCAACCAATTATAACAAATCCAGATAACGGCCATTCCCCGATTTGGATTTGATAGGAATCCACCCACAACAAAAAAAGAAAGAAATACTGTATTAATATCCCTCTATTTTATATAGCTGAAGTTTCCTAAAAATTTATCAAACATTCTGCTACGCTATCATGCGCAGCAAGGTTTTGACAAAAGATTTTTGTGGGGTTTGTGCCGGTACAGGGCAAACCCTATAAAAATCAGAATTCAATGCT
>Ga0256840_1001844_pt1 | contig 19207 bp, 17 predicted proteins | sample 355202metaG_FD_185969 | JGI IMG/M metagenome (GOLD analysis project Ga0256840, IMG submission 185969) | Hydrothermal vent microbial communities from Mid Atlantic Ridge, Atlantic Ocean - 355-202 | ecosystem: Environmental > Aquatic > Marine > Hydrothermal vents | place: Atlantic Ocean: Mid...
TGATTCTGAATCATCACTGTAATACTCTCTTTCAAATGACGTAAATTTATAGTCACTCATAAGCTTATGTAGTTTTGATTCAACCGAACCTCGCCCTACAAATTGAGATAAACGCCACTTTAGTGGAATATTCCCATACTTCTTTTTTACTGCCGATAGCTCACCCGTATCAATTTCATAAGGGTGCATATAAAATACTGCACGATTTTCATGGAGTTTGTTACTTAATGATTTGGTAATTGGGTAAGGTAATAAGCGAAAGTATCCGCCGCCAAAGAATGGTAGTTTATGCCTACCTATCTTCATGTAGCTAAGGTAATGTTCCTGAATACCATATTCATTAAAGATTTTAAGTGAGTATTTTTTTTCTATGCCGTATTTGATGACTTTCATGGGGAATAGTGATGAGTCATACTTTAAACCATTTTCTGCTAAGGCCTCACAGTACCACTCAAATAAATATTCTCTTATTGAAAAATTGGGCGCGCGAAAACCAATGACTTTATTCCCAGAAGCATCTTCTAAATATTTAACTGAGCTACTAACATCTTCCATTACTTGTTCAGGTGTTAATTTGAAAATGGCATCATGATTATAACCATGTGATGCAACCTCATGCCCAGCATCACTAATTCTTCGGATTAAGTCAGGATGCTTCTTTGCGACATTGCCTAAGGTGAAAAATGTTGCTTTGTGTTCATGCTCCGCTAAAAGATCAATTAATCTTAATGTATTATCGTATACACGATTGCTAACGGGGTTAGCATTATTTAAAACAGATTGTGACCAATCTTCAACATCTATAGAGAAAATCATCCTTTAATATCGCCTAGTTTTTAATTATGCGTTAACGATAAACTAAATTGCCTAAAAATTAACCTATTCTATGAACGATGGTTGTAAAATAGCGATAAACTGTAAGTAGTATAAATAAATGACTCATATCTTTTTTTTTATTCCCAGCTCCTGTATTCTTCGCCACAGATCGGGATGTAGCGCAGTCTGGTAGCGCACTACACTGGGGGTGTAGTGGTCGTCAGTTCGAATCTGGCCATCCCGACCATTTTCAATAATAACAATTGCTTATTTTCTATAGTAGAATCATTAAAACTAACGTTAGAAAATAATATGAGCCATTCATCGCTGAATAAATTCCTCACTTTTATCGTCATTAGCCTAATTTTGCCGTTTTCAAATATCAGTGCTGATATTTTTAAGTGCATTGATAACAACGGCAATACTTTTTTTCAAGACTCTGCTTGCTCGGGCGCAAAAAAAGAAACCAAGATAACACTTCAATCGACGCGCGCTACCAGTACGTTACAAAATGGGTGTATACAATCATGTGATGCAGATAGTACGCTTTGTGTGCAGGCGCTTAAGCATGGTGTTAAAGGTGATGTTAAAAAACTGAGTCTCTGTAAAAATAACAAAATGGATTGTTATGATGTTTGCAACGATGAAGTTATTGATAAAAACTTAGAAGAACTAACATCCCAGCAGGGCTACACTTATGATCGAGAGTTAAGGCATAAGCGATCTTTAGAAAGAGAAGTTAGATATCAAGAGTTTTGGCAAAAGAGAGATAAGGAGCGCGAAGCAAAACGAGTGCGTCGTAATTGCCACAAATATCAGAAAAAATTGGCAAAGGTAAAAGCGCAATGGAAGCGAAAACAACAAGCAGGTTGGAAGCCAAAAGATGAAGAGAAATACCGTATAAAGTTAGAAAATGCAGAAGATGCGGTTAAAATCGAATGCCGGTAATAAAACCTATTATCCACCTCTGCATCCCGCAATTATTGCAGCCCTTGGCGCTATGGAAGAAAGATTTTCTATTTGAGCCTGAAGCACCAGAATTGGCAAGTTTACTCCGTCAATTTGATCAACGAACAGATGCCAGCATTCAAGGGTTAGACGCTAGTTTATTTCATGCAGGTGGTATAACCAGCAATACAGATATTCCTATCGCAAACTTTCGTTTTCAAGCTCATCTAAAGAAAACTTCTAAACATTTTATGCTTTGTGCCGATCCTATCCATCTTGAAGTAGGGATGAATGATATTACTTTAACGCAAGTGATTGATGATCTTAGCGACGATGAAGCAGAAGAATTGATTGATGATTTAAACCAACATTTTAAGCAAGATGAATTGGAATTTATTAGGGGCTCTAATCGTCACTGGTATATCGTCTTACCTGAGAAAGAAGCCGTTAAAACTACGCCGTTGGACGAAGTGTTAAGAAAAAATATTAAAAACTATTTAACTCATTCAGAGACTAGAAACTGGAATGTGCTTCAAAATGAAGCTCAGATGATATTACACACTAGCGCCGTTAATAATCAAAGAGAGATGGCAGGCTTACCTACTGTAAATAGCCTTTGGTTCTGGGGTGGAGGCAATATTGAGGTAAATGCTTCTGAGCAAAAAGATGTGGTTTGTGTTTATCATAACGAAAGCTACGAAGCTGAAACTAAAGCGAAAACAGTGGCTACAGCAGTAAATTGCGAATCAGAACAATTAACAGAAGACGGTAATCATCTAGTCTCGCAGATAGGTAAGCATCAAGGTAAAAGCATAATAATTTTGGATCAATTATTTCATGCGGCAATTAACGATAATCTAGATTCATATAAACAAGCATTAACAAAATTAGACGCACAGATTATCAGGCCTTTAACCCAAGCATGGCATGCAGGAAAGATAGAGATAATCATAGATGGCTGTGATGGAAAAATTTTGAAACCTACCAAACCATCTTTATGGAAGTTTTGGAAAAATAACCCCGTGTCGCTTGCCGATCTTTAGCTAAAATGAAATTAATTCGCCGAGAAGTAACAGGAAAAATTCCTCCTCAAAATACCAACGCAACTTTATTAGAGCGCGTATTTGCGCTGCGAGGCATTAACGATAAAGCAGAGCTGGTTTTTGAGCTAAAACATTTACACCCAATTTCAGGTTTAAAAGGTATTCAAAGCGCCACAAATTTACTCGTTGAGGCAATCAAGACACAACAACGCATACTCATTATTGGTGACTTTGATGCCGATGGTGCAACCTCTACCGCAGTTGCTGTGCGCGCCCTTAACCTTATGGGGCATATTAATGTCGATTATCTCGTTCCTAATCGTTTTGAGTTTGGCTATGGTTTAACGCCAGAAATTGTTCTTGAAGCGCAAAAGTTTTCCCCTGATTTGATTATTACCGTCGATAACGGAATCTCTAGTATCAAGGGTGTTGAGCAAGCAAAGGCATTAGGCTACAAAGTGCTTATTACTGATCATCACTTACCCGCTAAAAAACTGCCAGATGCTGATGCAATTATAAATCCTAATCAGCTTGGAGATGAATTCCCCTCAAAGAATTTAGCAGGAGTAGGTGTGATTTTTTACTTGATGCTTTCAGTAAAAAGTAATCTACAAAAACAAAATTATTTCACAGAAAAGAAAATACCAGCGCCTAATTTAACGGAGTTATTAGATTTAGTTGCGCTAGGTACAGTAGCAGATGTTGTGCCACTGGATCAAAATAATCGAATTCTAGTAGAGCAGGGCTTGCGTCGTATGCGTGGTGGGAAAGCTTGCGAAGGTATTCAAGCGCTATTTCGTATCGGTAAGCGAAATATTCAAAATGCCGTAAGTTCTGATCTTGGTTTTGCTTGCGGGCCAAGGCTAAATGCGGCAGGGCGCATGGATGATATGTCGCTAGGTATCGAATGTTTGCTGAGTAATGACCCTCAAACCGCGATGGATTTAGCTTCTGCATTGGATGATCTCAATATTGAACGCCGAGCCAAAGAAGACAGCATGAAAGCGGAGGCGATGGAGCTACTTGAACAATTAGATGATGATAAGTTATCAGGTGATCTTCCCTCCGTGTTGTGTCTTTATAAAGAAACATGGCATCAAGGCGTGATAGGAATATTAGCTGCGCGCGTGCGAGAGCGTTATAACCGACCGACGATTATATTTGCCCCAGCTGATGCTTTGACTTCGCTCAGCACAAGCGCCTTAGGAGATGATGAACCGGTTACTGAGCGGAGTCGAAGTATCGAAATCAAAGGCTCTGCACGTTCAATTTCTACTATTCATATCCGCGATATTTTTGATGAGGTTGCAACACGCCACCCGCATCTTCTCAATAAATTTGGTGGTCATGCAATGGCCGCGGGGCTTAGCCTAAAAGCATCACAGTTAGATGAGTTTACACAAGCAATCTGTGAGATTGTTCAGAGCCACACTGATGATGATACTTTTCAAGAGATTTATCACAGCGATGGAGAGTTAAAAGTAGCAGACTTTGAATTGAAGTCTGCTGATGATTTACGTTACGCTGCGCCGTGGGGACAGCATTTTCCAGCACCTGTATTTGATAATCATTTCACGATTGTTAATAAGCGACTTTTAAAAGACAAACACTATAAATTAGTATTGCGCCCTTTAGGTGTAAGCCATACCGTTGATGCTATCGCGTTTAATGTAGATATTGAGAACTGGCCAGAAGAAGGCGGTGACGTACACTTATTATATCGTTTAGAAGTAAACGAATTTCGTAATGCGTGTACATTGCAGCTTATGATTGAGAAGCTGATCGTGTAGCTATTTTTATCTCACTAATAAATGGTCATAAAAGCGTGACTTACAAAACTACCTATCTAGTCTTATCTTCAATAAAATTCCAATAATATTCATTGTTGTATAGTTTCTCAGCATATTACTACCTTTTATCTCACTACAATCGTTTTGTTTTGAACTATCGCTCATTATCCTTCTACCCATTATACAAACTAATACATAAAATAAACGGTAGAAAAAAATGAGTATTCCCAAATATTTAGATCAATATGACCTTGATTCCAGCGCACCCAGCACTTTAGCTGGTCCCGTTACAACCTATGTTTTCTTCAAACGGTTGTTAGACTTAGGGTTAATAGTCGTTTTCTCTCCTATTGTTATTCCGCTAATGTTAGTGACAGCCGTTATTATTAAACTAGAGTCAAAAGGGCCTGTTTTCTTCTGGCAAAAACGGGTGGGTCTTCATGGAAAAATATTTAATATGCTCAAGTTTAGAAGTATGACAACAGATTCGGAAGATGATGGGTCACAATTTGCGAAAAGCGGAGATAAGAGAGTCACACGTTTTGGCCGTCTAATGAGAAAAATGCGAATCGATGAAATCCCTCAACTTTGGAATATTATTCGTGGTGAAATGAGTCTTATTGGCCCAAGACCAGAACAAGCTTCTTTTGTGGAAGAATTTGAAAAAGCGATTCCAATGTATGCCAGCCGACACGTTGTTCGCCCTGGAATTACAGGTTTAGCTCAGGTAGAACAAGGTTATGTAGATGATGAAGGCGGCACACGCACAAAACTCATGTACGACCTACATTATATCGATAACTTGTCGTTCAAATTGGATATGAAAATAGTAGGAAAGACGATTTATACCATGGCAACAGGTTTTGGAGCTCGTTAAACACTAATTTAATTAGCCACCCCCCCCCTTTTTTCGATGATTTGTAATTAATACAACGTACAAATCATCGAAAAAAAGGGGGGGGCTATAAGAAAAGATAAAAAAAGCGACTCTAGAGTCGCTTTTTTTATTAACTATGATTTAAACAGGCTTTCAAGCATAAATAGTAGGAGCGCCAAGCTGTTCATGTATCTGATTAGCTAAGCTTTGGTTTATTCCTAAACCTTTTGCAAGGCTATCTAAGTAACGTGCTTCTTTATTTGTGTCTAAGTCGATTGCCATTAATGATACTGCATAAATTTGTTGTTCCATGCCACGTGGAATACTTCTCACAAAGCCATTAACATCTAATGGTGCGCGGAACTCAGCACGAACAAAGTCAGCTTCAGCTTGGGTGACGTCACCTAGCTTTCTAATCACTTTTTCTTGCTCTGATTCATCAATGCTACCGTCTGATTTTGCAGCGTTTATCATTGCACGGATAATAAGTGTTGCATGGTCAGGAGCCTGCGCTGTATCAACATCTTTAGGAAATGCATCAAAATTGTTATAACTAGGAGTAGGGGCATCTGCATTTTGAGCTTGAGCATATTTGGTGAGCGCGCCACCCAGTAATCCACCTAAACCACCAGCACCACCAAGGCCTCCACTACTTTGTTGTCCGCCACCTAAAAGACTTCCTAATAGATCACCCATACCGCCGCTAGACGGAGCTTGCCTTTGTTGTTGCGCACCACCAGCGGCGCCGCCAATTAAGCTACCTAACAAGTCACCTAAGCCGCCACCTGCTTGTGGTTGCTGTCTTGAGCCACCACCGAGTAATCCACCGAGTAGATCGCCCATACTTCCACCTTGAGTATTTCTTTGCCCACCTGAAATTAAGCCACCTAAAATATCACCTAAAGCACCCCCACCTTGGGTTTGTTGGTTTTGTGATCCACCCAGTGCTGAGCCTAAAATGTTGCCTAAAACATTTCCGCCAGAACCTTTAGAAAGTGCGCCATTGCCTAATAGGCTTCCAAGTATCTTTATCGTATCAATTGCATCCACAAGTTTGTCTCCATAGTAAATAAAATATGCCTTTATTAATAAATGCGAATTTATCAATAGCTTAGTAGGCAATAAAAGTAGTCTAGCACAATCATAGTAAATATTTTCTGTGTTAGATTGACTCTATAGTCTACTATAGGGTTTATACTTTGATTATCAAGTGAGGAATTGTTATGAGAATAGGTGAATTATCAAAAAGTACAGGCTTTCAGGTCGAAACATTACGCTACTATGAGAAACAGGGCTTGATTACGCCTGTATCTCGCACAGAGGCTGGCTATCGCCAATATGACCAAGAGTCACTTAAGCAGCTTCAGTTTGTCAGAAAAGCAAAATCTGTTGGTTTTTCTCTCAATGAAATAACAGAGTTACTAACTCTACGTGTTGAGAGAGATAATCATAGTTGTGGTGATGTTAAGTCTATAGCCGAAAAAAAGATCACTAACATTGATAAGAAAATCAATGAGCTTACAGAGATGCGTGATGCATTGTATAAAATTACCGAAGCGTGCTGTGGAGGCGTAGAGCCAGCAACCTCATGTACTATTTTAAACGCACTTGATAATGGTATGGATATAGAGAAAAAGTAATTTTTTTGATTTTGAAACCACTTGTAAAACACTATTGCGTAACACTAAAGTAACAAACTGAGCTATTTATTATGATTGAATTTTTAAATAATTTATTAGAGCTAACATTAGAGGCCTCACCATGGCTGGTACTAGGCTTAGTCATAGGCGGACTAATAAAGTCATTAATTCCAACCTCTTTTTTGCAAAAACATCTCAGTGGGAGTGGCTTTGTTTCTATTGTTAAAGCCGCCATATTTGGAGCACCGTTACCTTTGTGTTCGTGCGGTGTAATACCTGCGGCACTAGGTTTGCGCCGTGCAGGGGCTTCAAAACCTGCAACCGTTTCGTTTTTAGTGTCAACACCAGAAACTGGGATAGATTCAGTGACCATTTCTTATGCTTTGCTAGGTCCATTTATGGCAGTGGTTCGTCCAATTGCGGCAATTGCATCTGCAATTACAGCGGGTTTATTAGTAGGTCGATCAGAAGATAACGAGCCAGTATCTGAGACGATGAGCGATGCCGAAATAGGGTGTTGCTCAACCTCAACCAGCAAAGAGGCAAAAAAAGAGGCTTCTTGTTGCAGTTCTTCAAAGCCAGAAACTGTAGAAACTAGCTGTTGTAGCACTGAGCCAGTGGTAGAGCACTCGCATGATGCATCGGATTCTTGTTGCTCTTCTTCATCACATAAAGAGCATAATGAGAATCAAGCTTCAAAATCAAAGAACTTTATTCAAACAGTATGGAAGGATATTGTAGATTCGTTTGAGGATTTATTACGCGATGTTCTATATTGGCTAGTCATTGGTTTGATCTTCGCTGCATTAGTTAAGACTTTTGTACCAATGACATTTTTAGCAGAATGGGGCAGTGGTCTACCCGCGATGCTAATTATGTTGGTGATAGGCATCCCAATGTATGTTTGTGCAACCGCATCAACGCCTCTAGCGGCAGGTTTATTATTGGCGGGAGTTTCACCCGGTGTAGCTATGGTGTTTTTAATGGCAGGGCCTGCGACCAATATTTCAACATTAGGCATAATAGGCAAAGAATTAGGGCGTCGTTCACTCATTGCTTATCTAACAGGTGTAAGTGTTGTGGCATTAATTACAGGCTACGTGGTTGATTACCTTGTAGGGCTTTGGAATATTGATGTGCAAACACAAATAGCACACAGCCAAGATATAGTTCCATCGTTTATAGCATGGGCATCTTTACTGATTTTAGTAGCGATGGTGATTAAGTTGAAAGTAAAAAAAATATTATCAATGAGGGCCCTTACTAGCTAAAAAATACGCTACATCTTGGATTGATGTAGCGTATTTTTTTAATTGTAAGTAAGTAAGTAAGTAAGTAAGTAAATTAAGTTACTTATTTATTACCATTCAAAATATCGCGATACGATTGTTCAGTAAACATGGAATCCGCCAATCGAACGCCCGGCATATGCAGACAGTTATCCAATACTTTTGGTCCATGGATAAATAGTAACTCTGGCTTAACATTCACATGAGGCATACCGTCTTGCGCCGCGCAGAGTGAATCCCACTCAACCATCACCAAGTATTCAGCAGGGATGGTATAGCCTTCCCAAACCTCAGCGGTACGTTTTAGTTTTGAGCCTGAGCTGTCTTTCATATCTTCCATCATCGACTCAACCGTTGCGTGTCCGCTGCCTAGAGTTGATAAGCCGATGCGTTTGAGGATTTGATAGCCAACCATGCCACTGGTAGCTTTTAAGCCTTCCATTGTAGCAATTTCGCCTTCTTCAAACTCTGCTTCTTTTCCAGGGCGGATTTTATGCGTTGCCATAACCGTGACGGTTTTACCTGAATTTACGGCATAGCCATCTGCTTTGCCTTCAGCGCTTTTACGTAGCCATTGTGTAAGAGAAACTAACGTAGGTAGGCTACTTTTTACGATACGATAAACAGGCTCTTCAGGGCCTTCGAGCAATACATCGCCACATTTTGCACAGGTGTCAACCACAACATCCTCAAACGTCTCATGAAAATTCTCGTGAGATTCCCAAGAATCCCAATAAGTTATTTGGTCTATCCAAATATGTGAAAGCTCATCTTGCATATCAGAGCTTGCGCCCCAGCGCATACCCATTGGGCAACTACCGATTTGCTTCATTAAATCGAAACCACTAAAGCCTGGTGTGAGTGATGTGGCTAAACACATTTTTGCGCTTGCTTGTTTCATCATGCTCATTAAATTAGGGTCATTCTTTACCAATACTTTATTGATAGCCACATAGAGTGGTGATTTTGGTTCGGCATCAAATAATTTTTTTATATTCATTTTTTTTTGTTCCATTTAGTTAATTTATTACATAGGCTTTATAAAAGGTATTATTTAGTTTTGTTTACAGTTTCTTTTGGCTAATAGGTTATCAATTAGCCATAAAAGAAAAGCAATACTTATTAAAGACAACTGAGCGTAAGAAAAATTCATAATACTTGCTCCTAATATTGCCACAATAAAACTTACCGATAAGCCATTAAACCCCATATGAATAAAGCTCTGCATGGCAGAAGCTGAACCACGGTTATTAGGAAAGCAATCAATAATTCTAACCGTAAGCACGGGCATGATGGTTGCAAGACTAATCGAATATAAAATAAGCGGGATCAGGGTGCTGTAAATTGTAGGTTTTATCGTATGTGCGATAATCAAATTTAATAAAGCAACAAAAAGCATGGAGGTGAGAAAAATATTAATCATCTGCCGACCTGTAAAGCGGTCGATCAATCGGTTCGAGATAATAGAGCCGATAAATATTCCTGAAACAACAGGAATAAATAAAATATAAAAATCGGTGGGCGCAAGCTTTAAAACATCAAACAAAAGCGTAGGCGCCCCCGCAACATAAAGAAAAAAACTGGAGAATGACGCTGCCAAAATAAACACCAAACGTAAGTAATGTGAGTTACTTAACGTTCTTAAATAAACACGGCTAACTTTATGAATATGAATAGAATTTCTGTTTTCCATCTTCAGTGATTCTTTAATACCAAACAAAGCAAAGAGAAATACACTCACGGCATAAAATGCCAAAAACCAAAAGATAGAACGCCAACCAAATGCCTCGTGCAACCAGCCACCAATAATTGGCGCAATAGCAGGGGAGATGGCAAACAACATCATCGCCTTTGCCATCACTTTTTGAGCATCTCTAGTGCCAAGAACGTCACGCACCATTGCTCGCCCAGAAATTAACGAACCACCAATTCCCAAACCTTGTAGAATTCTAAAAAACAAAAACTGCTCATAACTGGTAGCCAGAGCGCAAGCGATAGAAGCAATAAAGTAACTGCCTAACGCCATAAGGATGACAGGCTTACGCCCAATCCAATCTGTAAGAGCACCCCAAACAAGTGTCGAAACGGCAAAAGCCATTAGGTACAACCCCAGCGTTTGCGTCATTAATGCACGTGTTACGCTAAATTCCTGTTCCATGCTTTCAAAAGCAGGCAGATAGGTATCGATTGTAAAAGGCCCAATCATAGATAATAAGGAAACGAGAAGAGTGAGTTTCCATGATGAGGTGGGATTGCTTTGATTCATAATGAGGATATTATAATGATCTCTTGCATTATCCTGAATCCGTGACTTCACTACGGCACAGTACGCAAGCTATAGATTCATCACGAGTTTAAAAAATACCCGCTTAACCTAAGGGTGAAGCTAAGATTTTTTAAAACCTCGTGCTAAACCAATATCTTACGCCCTGTTATCCGTATTGAAGTCACGGATTCAGGATTATTTATCTAGGAGAATGCCAGAATGATGTACCTTTAAAGTTAAACAACCCCAGATGATTTAATATTTTTTTTGATCTAAGTGAATCTTGTTGTTATTAGCCTCAACTAGACTGGGAATTGATTAATATGAATATATAGACATAAAAAAAACCTCGCATTAGCGAGGTTTTTTTTATGTCTGTAACTGGGGATTATTCCGCAGCAGTCACATTAACAGCAGCTGGGCCTTTGGCGCCATCTTCTGTTTCAAAATTCACTTTTTGGCCTTCTTCTAAAGATTTATAGCCATCCATTTGGATTGAGTTAAAGTGAACGAATACATCATCACTGCCATCATCAGGAGCAATAAAACCAAAACCTTTACTGCTGTTGAACCATTTAACTGTACCTGTCGCCATTGCTGGGAACCTCTTTGATATAAAAATAACGCATGGGATAAACATATATCCCTATAAAGAAATGCCCATAAAGAATATCATATTTACAGATAAATTCTAGTAGGGCTATCTCAAGCGTTATTAATCACCTTTGTATACGAAGCTTAGCCGCCATAAAGTCACTGTGAGATACATACAATAAATCACTGATTCTTCTAATTACGTGCTCTTCATATTTATCCAAAGTTTGATCAGAAAATGCAATACGCCAAAGATTCTCTATCAAATCAATTTTCTGCTGTGCCGAATAATGGTCATTGATTAAACGAGTAAATTGAAAGTAATCAGTAGATTTTGAATGTGCAGATTTTGCAAGTAGGATTAGCTCTTCTGCGTTGTTATCTTTTAGATTAAACGAAGCCTTCACAATATTTAAAATAGCTGTTTGCTCTTCAGGCGCATCTTCATAATCAGCTTCTGCAACTTCAATCATTAAAGCCGCAAGGGCAAGTTGAGGGTCATTTATGCTTGAGTCACCCGCGAGAGCAGGTGATTCAGGCATAAAGTTTTTTTCAAAATAGTTTTTAATAGAATCTAGCATTTTTTAGTAGGTCACATTTCGCTAATTGCTGTTTTATCAACATTGCGTGCTTTCGTTTGTACCTTTTCAATACTCTTACGCACAGCACGTTCGGCGCGGTGACAAGCATTATCAATGGCGGTGTACAAGTTTTCTTGAGAATCTTCAATGACTACAGTCGGTAGTTTTTTCATATCAACATGAATATGACAATGTTTATCAATGCCCCCTTTAGGGCCGTTAACATCAGACATATGCACAGTGATTTTTAAAATTCTATCACCAAAATTCTGAATCATGTGTTCAAGTTTTTCACGGGTGTGAGTATCAATTGCATCGGTAAGTGAAAAGTTTCTTGCTTGTACATCGATCATTATTGTATCTCCGTTTTGTTTTTATTAAATGAGCAAGCTTATTGATGAAAAATCATAAGCCATACAATTACTATAGATTGTAACGAGTCAATTTCAAGAGCAGATGGCTTATTTTGTGTTGATAATTATTATAAAAAGCATATTTATAGCTGTTTTTTATGACCACCCCCCCTCTTTTTCGATGATTTGTAATCTAAATCACATACAAATCAACGAGCCGAGCGGATGCGAGACCATGTTGGAGCGAAGCGACGACTACCCAGAGGATGTGTGGAGATGTGGCACTAATATGCCAATACTTTTGGAACAATTAATACAAGAAGGCGATTTTCTTTCTAATGACCTTGTACTACACGAAAAAATGCCTGTAACTCAGGAATATTCACAGATTGCACCTGTACAAGCAGCGATTCATCTAATTCAATATCCTGACGTTGTAACTTAGGCTCTAAAGCAAGATCCGGTAAAACAACCGTAGTCTTACGCTCATCGTGCATAACGACAATTGCTTCTCCTTTCCAATCCTCATTTTCACTGCTGTTATTATTACTGTTATGGAGAGTACCTTGCTTCTTTTTAAACTGCTGAAGGTATAACAGCTTCCAATGCTGATTTGAATTTCGCTCTGCTTTACGCGCTGCAAATGATCCTTCATCGGCTAAACCAATTCTTTCTACCAACGCTTCGTGGTCAAGAAAATCGTGCGACTGTGTGAGAAATGATCGAAGCTGTTGATGCACAATCAAATCCAAATAACGCCTAATAGGGCTAGTGACACGCGTATACATGGGCAAACCAAGCCCAAAGTGTGGCGCAGGTTGTGTGGTATGCCTAGATGCCTTAAAGCAACGTCGGTAGGCATAATACTCAGACATTTTTTGCGGGTGCTGAATTTCTTCAGGCTCGGGCTGATAAGCATAGGGAATAGGGATGTTGTTTTCTTGTGCAAACAGTGCAACCGCTTCACCCGTCGCTAACATCGCCTCTGTCACAATTTCACGGCTACCACCACGCCCATAAGGACGTATGAAAACCTCACCATCAACCACCTTTATATTCACCTCGGGCAAATCTAACATCGCGGCATTATTATCAAATCTGCGTTGGTGATAACGCTCTGTCACTGCTTTTAATGCCGCAAAGGTGCTGTCCAATTCCGTGTCGGCATCGTCATAAGTGGTGCGCGTGACATTAACAATTGAGAAGCAAATATCGATATCTTCAAGCTCGCCCGTTTCATTAATAATAAAACCAATCGAAAGCGCATTGCTTTGTGCTTGCAAACCAAGCCCAAGTTTCTCGGTAATGCCTGAAGGCAACATATGGATAGTTTGATCTGGCAAATACACATTAGTACCGCGAGAACGAGCCTCAACATCCAACTCAGAATCTGGCGTAACCAGCGACGAAACATCCGCAATATGCACCCACAAACGATTACCCTCTAGCGAGATTGCATCATCAGGGTCTTGGTTGCCAACATCATCAATCGCCCACGCTTCTAGATGACGTAAATCACGTCGCTCAGTTTCAATCGCATCAGGGATGGCTATTTCAGGATTATTCATAGTAACCCCCATACGGCGGGGCCAAGGGTTGTAGTTTTGTGGCCAATACCCAAGTTTAATCAGCAAAGCGTGCGCCGCTTCTTTTGTCTCTTTGATGCCAATGGTTTTTAGTATCTTGCTGTTTTCTCGCTCACCGCAGGCGACTTGTTCAACCTCAACGAGGTGGGTGTGATCCGCTTCTTCAATACTTCCACTACTTATTCGTTGGATTAAAGCATCCCATGATTCCTGCTGTTTAAGTTTTAAATCTCGTTTTTCTTTATCAGAAGAAATGAGTTCTAGCGGGCGCGCTTTTATAAGCTCGTCTTTTTTGCTGTTGTCAGCTACGGGTTCAAAATAAAGCTCATCCACCACCAGCATCCAGCTAGACCAAGCACTTTGTGGAGAAAACTCGCCGTAGAGTAAATCAGACAATTCACTCAGCGAAATGGCTTCATCTTCCATTAACTCTAAAGTTTCATGCAAGGTTTCAGGAGGTTCGGGCAACGCTAAATCAAGTGTATTTACATCACTAATGGGGCCAGGGTGCAAGAGCTTGATGTCTTTATCGCGCACCCGTTTAGTGGTTTTAAAAAATGAAATATCAATCTTGTCACTCACGGACTCTACGATAGCAGGCTTACTTTTGTAGTAAACCAAAGCACCTTTTTTAAACTCTGACATATGTAATATTGGCTGTGTTTTGAAAGGGGATGATATAAACACACTGGTTTTGTTTTTGCTAGATTTAGTGATCATATTGTCTTTTAGTTGGAGGTTTTTAGTACCGTAATTATCAGCTAGTGAATAATAAATCCCCTCTCCCTAGCAGGGGGAGGGCTAGGGAGGGGGTCAATGCCGTTGAATTAAGCTACAATTCATTGTTTTTGCAGGTTCAACACAGTCTAGTGTTAGCTCGTCATTGCGGTGAAGACCGCAATCCACGGTTGAAACATCGCCTGATCGTAAATGGATACTGGTATTCACCAGTATGATGAGTGTTATTTCTTCTATCAATCAATCATTTAGGGCTTAATTTAACGGCATCGGGAGGAGGGGGTAGAAAGCATATTGATATAATTCCAAGTGTTGTGTACCATCAGAAATCCATCATATGAGGTAATTGTTTCATTGTTCGTGTACGACATTAATTCACCTTTCAAACTAAGACACACAATTGCTATGCTATAATACTATACCTTCTATTAAAGAATTTATTTGTTCAGGATATTAATTCTATTAAGGAGAGATTGATCAAGTCAATTAGAATTTAGCGTAGGAAAATATCAGCTGATTTGACAAGCTAAAGCTAATTGACTTGATCAGTTTCTCCTTAAGGTAGTCTGAGATACAATCTAAGTACAAATTTTTATTATTGATTTTTGCTAGTTCACTTAATAAGGCGACCACATGGTAACAAAAGAATCTCAAATTGAACAACGCCTCATTAACAAACTAGAAGAACTTAAATACACTTACCGCCAAGACATCCGCACACAAGAAGCGCTAGAAAACAATTTCAAAACAAAGTTTGAAGCACTCAATAAAGTCAATTTAACCGATTCAGAGTATTCAAGGCTACGTGAACAAATCATTAGTGCCGACGTTTTTGCTGCTGCCAAAAAACTACGTGAAACAAACAGCTTCGAGCGTGACGACGGTACACCGCTTCATTATACCCTCGTCAATATCAAAGACTGGTGCAAAAATAGCTTTGAGGTAATCAACCAGCTACGCATTGATACAGAAAAAAGCTTTCATCGTTATGACGTGATTCTACTCATCAATGGCGTACCCGTTGTTCAAATTGAACTCAAAACATTAGACGTTAGCCCAAGTCGTGCTATGCAACAAATTGTCGATTATAAAAACGATGCAGGCAACAGCTACACCAGTACGCTACTTTGTTTTATGCAGCTCTTTATAGTGAGTAATGAAAGCAAAACTCGTTACTTCGCCAACAACCATAATAAACATTTTAGCTTTGATGTGGATGAACGCTTTTTACCCGTTTACGAATGCGCCACCGAAGACAATAACAAAATCAATAACCTCTATGAATTCTCCGATGCTTTCCTAAGTAAATGCATCTTAGGTGAGATGATCAGTCGCTACATGGTAATGGTAGAAAGCGAACAAAAACTAATGATCATGCGCCCCTATCAAATCTATGCAGTACAGGCGATTGTCGATTGCATCCAGCAAAACCGAGGCAACGGCTACATTTGGCACACCACCGGTAGCGGTAAAACACTCACCTCCTTTAAAGCATCAACCCTGCTTAAAGATAATGATGACATTAAAAAATGTCTATTTGTAGTAGACCGTAAAGACCTAGACCGCCAAACAAGAGAAGAATTTAACAAGTTCCAAGAAGGCTGTGTTGAAGAAAACACCAACACCAAATCTATGGTAAAACGAATGCTATCAACTGATTATGCTGACAAGGTTATCGTCACCACGATTCAGAAGTTGGGTCTCGCCCTTGATGGCAACAACAAGAAAAAATACAAAGAGCAATTAGAACCACTGAGAAATGAGCGCATCGTTTTTATATTTGATGAATGTCACCGTTCACAATTTGGTGAAAACCATAAAGCCATTAAAGAGTTCTTCCCTAATGCCCAATTATTTGGTTTTACGGGAACGCCAATTTTTGAAGAAAATGCTACCTATCAACAAATAGAAGGAAAAGTTGCCTCACTAAAAACAACCGAGGATATTTTTCAACAAGAGTTACACGCCTACACCATCACAAACGCTATTGAAGATCGAAACGTACTGGGTTTTCATATTGACTACTACAAAGGTGAAGACAAAAATAAACCCAAGAAAAAAATTAAAGCCAATGAAGAAGTCTCACAAGAAGCCGTTGTTAATGCCATCTTAGAAAAACACGCATCCGCTACCGCAGGAAGCAAGTTTAACGCCATCCTTGCGAGTGCCACCATTAACCATGCAATTGAATACCATCGTCTATTTAAAGAAATTCAAGCACAACATCAAGAACAAAACGAAGGCTTTAAACCACTGAATATTGCCTGTGTGTTTTCCCCTCCCACAAAAGCACTCAGTGATGATGATAAAAATAAAAAAGACATCAAACAACTACAAGAAGATTTACCACAAGAAAAAGCGGATAACGAAGAAGAACCAAATGAAAAGAAGGAAGCACTCACCGCAATCATTAATGACTACAATACCCAATACGGCACAAACCACGATATAAACCGCTTTGACCTTTACTATCAAGATGTACAAAAACGTATTAAAGACCAGCAATACCCTAATCGGGATTATCCGCACAAAAAGAAAATAGATATTGTCATCGTTGTGGAAATGCTACTCACAGGCTTTGATGCTAAATATCTGAATACTCTATATGTCGATAGAAACCTTAAGTACCACGGTTTAATTCAAGCCTTTTCACGTACCAACCGCGTATTAAACGATACCAAGCCTTGGGGTAATATCTTAGATTTTCGCGGACAAGAAAAAGAAGTAAACAAAGCCATTAAACTGTTCTCAGGAAAAGATGCCAACCGTGCCAAAGAGGTGTGGCTTGTAGACTCCGCCCCCAAAGTTATCAACAAACTGGAGACAGCCGTAGAAAACCTTGACCAATTTATGCAATCACAAGGCTTAGAGCCAAAACCAGAACAGGTGAATAACCTCAAAGGTGATCAAGCACGTAGCCAATTCATTAATGTTTTTAAAGAAGTACAAAGATTAAAAACACAACTTGATCAATATACTGACCTTAAGCAAGAGGAATCTGAAAAGATAGAACAAGTCATCCCCGAAGACCAACTACGCGCCTTTAAAAGCATGTATCTGGACACGGCTGAACGACTAAGAACCCAGCAAAATAAAGGCAGCAACGCGACAGGTGAAGATGACCCGATACAACAACTTGATTTTGAATTTGTTTTATTCGCCTCCGCCAAGATTGATTACGATTACATCATGGAGCTGATTGCCAGATACACCCAAAGCGAACCTGAAAAACAAAAAATGACACGCGATCAGCTAATTGACTCAATCGCATCCTCATCAAACTTAATGGATGAACGTAACGAAATAAAAGAATTTATTGAGAGCCTCGACACCAATAAACCCCTTAAAGTACAAGAAATTCGCCAAGGTTATGAAAATTTCAAAACGAATAAACTCAATAACCAACTAATAAAAATAGCCGAAGACTTCACACTAGAAACCGAAGCACTAAAAAGCTTTGTTGATAGTATTATGGATCGTATGATATTTGATGGCGAACAACTCGGCGACTTACTCGCGCCGCTAGACCTAGGCTGGAAAGAGCGCACACAAAAAGAACTCGCATTAATGGAAGACCTAACCCCTCTATTACATAAACTAGCCAATGGGCATGATATATCAGGCTTGGAGGCATACGAATAATGAAAAACGACCAAATAGCCATTATGACCGACTCTTTTGAAGGTCATGCACAACAAACCGAAAACGGCATTGAATACTGGTTAGCACGTGATTTACAGCATTTACCCGGCTATACCAAATGGGATAACTTTCTAAACGTCATCTCTAAGGCAAAAACGGCTTGTGAACTATCAGACCATGCCATTCCCGACCATTTTGCTGATGTTGGGAAAATGGTCGAACTCGGTTCAGGCAGCCAGCGAGAGACCAACCGCCTCGTTCCCACGCTCCTGCGTGGGAATGCATACGGAGCTTAAATAATGGGAAGAAGTCGCTATAAAATAACCAACCCCAAACAACCTCACTTTATTACACTCACCGTATTACATTGGATACCCGTTTTCACTCGCCCAGAAACCGTTAATATTCTATTCGAATCGCTAAAGTTTCTATCCAAAGACGGCTTAAAAGTATACGCCTATGTGATTTTAGAGAATCACTGCCATTTTGTACTACAAAGCAATAACCTAGATCATGATATTGCCCGCTTCAAATCGTATACCGCAAAACAAATGATTCAATACCTAGCAAAAAATAATGTGAAGCAAATTTTAGAACAATTAGCCTTTTATAAAAAAGCCCATAAACAAGATCGTGCTTACCAATTTTGGCAAGAAGGCGTACACCCTGAACTGATTCAAAATGATGACATGATGCGACAAAAAGTTGACTATATTCACCTTAACCCCGTTAAACGTGGATATATTGAAAAAGCAGAACATTGGCGTTATTCCAGTGCAAGAGATTACTTGGGGCAACAGGGATTATTGGAGATTTGACGGCAATGGTGAGTTTGGTATGCATTCCCACGCGGAGCGTGGGAACGAGCGGGGTTTTACCTGTGAAGTTTAGTTTATCCTCGTACCCATGCTCCTGCGTGGGTACGCATACGGAACTTGGAGATGGTGATGAATAAGGCTTATCTGTGTTTATCCGTGTCTATCTGTGGTTCAACACAAAATGATGAAAAAGTGGGGGGGTGTGCTTTAAATTTATTACCTAACC
>Ga0256840_1001845_pt1 | contig 19203 bp, 18 predicted proteins | sample 355202metaG_FD_185969 | JGI IMG/M metagenome (GOLD analysis project Ga0256840, IMG submission 185969) | Hydrothermal vent microbial communities from Mid Atlantic Ridge, Atlantic Ocean - 355-202 | ecosystem: Environmental > Aquatic > Marine > Hydrothermal vents | place: Atlantic Ocean: Mid...
GCAGCCATTGAAGCGTTCAAAAAAGCAGAAACAATTCGTTTTAACGCAATGATTACAAACGAAGAAGCTGCTATGCTTCAAACTTTAAAAGAAAAAATGGGAGTGAAGCTTTACAACCCAGAAGTAAGAGCTTTCCAAAAATTCTTAAACCATTATGAAGCAGCGTCAGGTAACAGTCTTTGGTCAACTGATACAGACAGTATGATGAAAAACTCTGATTTTGTCATCTCTATAGGTTCAGCACTGAGAAATGATTCCCCTGCTATGAAATATGCCTTTAACAATGTCCAAAAGATGAACAAAGGTGCAGGACTCTACTTCCACCCAGTCGGAGATACACTTATCCCAACATTTGGTAAAAATGTTGAAATCTTTAACCATAAAGTAGGACTTGAAGAAGCAGCACTTTATTTGGTACTTGATTTGTTTGCAGATAAAGATGCACTCTCTTCAGATGTAAAAGAGTACATAGAAAGCTTTAAAACATCGTCAACTAAGACCATTAAAGAAAAAGAAGTTAAAACGGTTAAAGAAATGGTGCTTAACGAAGAGACTGGTGAAGAGGAAGAAGTATCTAAAAAAGTTACTGAGATGGTAGACAAAGAAATTACTGTTATGACTAACGGGCTTGTAGACCTACTTGGAGGAGACGCTTCTAAGTTTGACGAAACGTTTGCAAAAATGATGAAGAAAAAAGAAAACTTCTCCATGATGCTAGGTGAAGACCTCTACTACCATGAGAAAGCAGAAAACATTGCTAAGCTTGTGGCTCTTGTAGAAGCAACGTGTCCTATCAACGTGGTGATGACACCACCTAAGTCAAATGCACTTGGTGTTGCACTTATTTGTGACCTTGATGATGTACAAAGTGGTTACACAGTAGGATATAACGAAAAAGCAGACTTTACACTTTCTGCTTTAGGTACAGGTGACCTTGACATGCCTGCGATGAACCAACAAGAAGGAACATTGTGTAGCATCGGTAAACGTGTACTTCCTACCAACGCAGCAGTTGAGTATAATGGATATGAACTTAATGACCTTATGCAGGTATTAGTTGGAGCTCCTAGATTAACTATTGACTGGACAAAAACATTACCAACAGATAGAGGGTTTAAAGCAATAGACTTTGACAGCCTTCCAAACGCTTTTGAAAATGACGGTACAGACAACAGAGGGTACACACTAGAAACAAGCAATGTTGAAACTGAACTACCAGAAGTAGAGAAGTTTGATGAAAAAGCTGTACTTGAAGGTGACATCGCATATAGATGTAACCCCGCTAGGCAGTTCAATGACTTTACAGACAAGTCACATGAAATCTTTGAAGCATACGGGCTTTATGCAAGCGAAGAAAAAGCAGCAAGCTTAGGTGACAAGGTAGAAGTGGTATTTGAAAATGGAAGCATCACTTTAGATGTCATCGCAGATGCAAAAATCACGGGTGACATCGTAAAAGTGCCAGACTATAGAGCGTTTGAGGGTGTTTATGACCTCTTTGGCGAAGCTAGATATCAAACAGTAACATTGAGAAAGGCATAATATGGAAGCAGCACAGTTATTACCAGAAGTCACTTGGATAGGCGTACTGATTAAAGCAGTTCTTATCTTAGCGATTATTTCAGCATTGGCTGGGTTTGGTACTTTTATAGAAAGAAAAGTACTTGCATTTATGCAAAGACGTCTTGGACCAATGCACGTAGGGCCTTATGGTTTACTACAAATTGCAGCAGATGGGATTAAACTTTTCACCAAAGAAGATATCATCCCTCAAAATGCTAATAAACTTATCTTTATGATAGCACCGATTATCACCGCAGCTACTGCGTTCATTGCACTTTCTGCTGTACCAGTATTTCCAGACTTTACTATTCCTGAGTTTATTCCTGTACTTGGAGGTGTATTTGTACCTTCTATCGCTTCAGATTTAAATATTGGTATCTTGTTTGTACTTGGTATGATGGCAGCTGGGCTTTATGGTCCACTGTTAGCTGGTATGTCTCAAGCAAACAAATGGGGTATCATCGGAGCAGCTAGAACTGCAGTTCAGTTTCTTTCTTATGAAGTTGTAACTGGACTTTCTATTTTGGCACCTATTATGTTGGTAGGGTCACTTTCTTTTGTTGATTTTAACAATTTCCAACACACAGAAGGTGTATGGATGATGTTTTATCAACCAGTAGCCTTTGTACTTTTCCTCATAGCAGGATTTGCAGAGACAAACAGAACACCGTTTGACCTTCTTGAACATGAAGCGGAGGTTGTTTCTGGGTATGCAACAGAGTACTCAGGTATGAGATGGGGAATGTTCTTCATTGGAGAGTATGCAAATATGATTACGATTTCAGTTATCGCAGCAATAGTGTTTATGGGTGGCTATAATCCAGAAACAATGTTGTTTGGATTTTCAATTGGATGGTTACTTATTATACTTAAAATTGCATTTTTCTTCTTCTTGATGTTATGGGTAAGAGCATCTTGGCCTCATATAAGACCAGATCAGTTGATGTGGTTATGTTGGAAAGTATTGATGCCATTGGCTCTTATCAATATTTTAATTACAGCACTAGTAATAATGATATAAGGGATAGAGATGAGTTTAGATCAATTTAAAAATAGAAATGTAGGTGTACAAAATTACACAACATTAGATGTAGGTGTGTCACCAGCAACTAATAAAGCAAAATTTACACAATTCATAAGCAGAGCAGTAAAAGGTGAACTTTTTGTTGGACTTGGTGTTACCGCAAAGGCAATGTTTAAAGCACTTTTCCAAGATGACATGCACACCGTGAAGTATCCATTTGAAAAAATGCCTATTTCTCCACGATATAGAGCTATACATGATATGTTACGACTCATGGAGTCTGGTAACTACAGATGTATAGGCTGTGGGCTTTGTGAAAAGATATGTATCTCAAACTGTATCTCTATGGATACACGTTATGACGAAGAGCAACGTAAAGAAGTGAGTGAGTACACCATTAACTTTGGTCGTTGTATCTTCTGTGGGTACTGTGCTGAAGTCTGTCCTGAACTTGCTATTGTTCATGGACCTCGTTATGAAAATGCTTCACAACAAAGAGCAGGCTTTTCACTCTTTGAAGATATGCTAACACCTATCGATAAACTGAATTTGCAACAAGAGTATGATGGCTTTGGTGCCATTTCTCCAAATGCAGATGAAAACATTAAAAAAACGCCACTTGCGTATTAAGGGAAGAGTAACATGTATGAAATCGTAGCCTTTTACCTATTTTCGGCTTTAACAATAGGACTTTTCTTGGTCACAGTATTGAGTAAAAATGTACTCTATGCTATGACATCGCTCGCAGCTGCTATGGTACTTATCTCAGGATTTTTCTTCATCTTGGGAGCAGACTTCCTTGGTGTGGTTCAACTCATTGTATATGTTGGGGCTATCATGGCTCTTTACTCATTTGCAATGATGTTTTTTGATGCAACTAGAGATATCAAAGAAAAGAACACAAACCCTGCCTTAGTTTTTTTACTAGGCGGTTTGTCAGCATTTGTATTGGTACTTATGTTTGCAGCACCTATCCACTCAGATGCTATCGTTGCTCTTTACCCGATGACTGAAGGTGTAGGAAATGCACAAGATGTAGGTATGGTACTTTTTACAAAGTATCTTGTACCGTTTGAAGTAGCTGCTCTTATGCTACTTGTTGCCATGATAGCAGGGATTATCCTTGCAGGTAAGAAGATGGATGACAGTCTTACCGAAGACATGGAAGTAGATGATGAAATTATGATAGTAAAGGATGAAAAATGATAGGTTTGTCTCACTACCTAATCGTATCAGCGATAATCTTCTCCATTGGTTTGGTAGGAGTACTTAGAAGAAGAAACCTATTGATGCTTTTCTTTGCAACAGAGGTTATGCTCAATGCAGTCAACATTGCATTCGCAGCGATTTCTCACTACTACAACGATTTAACAGGACAAATGTTTGCTTTCTTCATCATCGCTATCGCAGCGTCTGAAGTAGCTGTGGGTCTTGGTATTTTGATTGTACTGTATAAAAAACATGGAAGTCTTGATTTAGATGACCTATCAAGCATGAGAGGATAATAATGGAAAATTTAGTATACGTTGCACTTTTTGCACCATTTGTCGGCTCTTTGTTTGCATCACTTTTTGGTATGACTGAAAGAAAAATGTTTGTAGGTTATGTTGCTTCTGCACTACTAGCTACAGCATTTTTAGCTTCAGCTACCTTAGCGTACAACCTTTATATGACAGGTGAAGTTATCCATGTAAGAATGATGGATTGGATTTCAGCTGGAGATTTAAGCATTCCATTTGGTTTTGTCATTGACCAAATCTCTGTGACTATGATGGTTGTGGTATCGTTTGTTTCAACTATTGTACACATCTATGCCATAGGCTATATGGACCATGACAAGAGTTTTAACAGATTTTTCTCATACCTTTCTGCTTTTGTGTTTTCTATGATGGTACTTGTGATGTCTGACAACTTTGTTGGACTCTTTATCGGTTGGGAAGGTGTTGGTGTCTGTTCTTGGTTACTTGTTGGTTTTTGGTACCACAAGCCAGACCAAAAAAGAGAAGACAACCCTTCTATTTCTCCATCATGGGCAGCAAACGAAGCATTTATCATGAACCGTATTGCTGACCTTGGTATGTTAGTAGGTATCTTTATCATTTACTGGAACACAGGTTCACTACAGTACGATGAAGTATTTGCACAAATCCCATACCTCAGTGACACCATTTTAACGACTGCGGCTATCGCACTCTTTATAGGTGCTATGGGTAAATCAGCACAGTTTCCACTACATACATGGTTGACAGATGCTATGGAAGGACCTACACCTGTTTCTGCATTGATTCACGCAGCGACTATGGTAACTGCGGGGGTTTTCTTGGTTATTCGTGCGAACCCACTGTTTGCAGAGACACCAGAAGTATCATTCTTCATTGCTAGCTTAGGTACATTTGTAGCCTTCTATGCTGCTTCTATGGCATTGGTTGAACGTGACTTGAAACGTATTATTGCGTACTCGACGCTTTCACAGCTTGGGTATATGTTTGCAGCCGCTGGACTTGGTGCGTACTGGATAGCACTTTTTCACCTTGCAGCTCACGCATTCTTTAAAGCACTTCTTTTCCTTGGTGGGGGTAACGTGATGCATGCGATGCATGACGAACTTGACCTCTTCAAAATGGGAGACCTGAGAAAGAAAATGAGAGGCACATGGATTTACATGACCATCGCTTCAGTAGCCTTGGCAGGACTTCCTCCTCTGGCAGGATTCTGGTCAAAAGATGCCATTATTGAAACTGCATTTAACGAACATACGTATATCTTATGGATTATGTTAGTGATAACTGCGGGTATGACAGCATTTTATTCATTTAGACAGGTATTTTTATCATTTCATGGTGAAGACAGACACACAGCACTTGGTTTTCACCCTCACGAAATGTACAAATTTGTACTAGTGGCGATGTCTCCACTAGCAGTACTTGCGATTATCACTGGTTGGTTTATGGGAGGCTACAAAGCCTTTATATATCAAATAGGTGAAGGCGTACAGTATGAAATGTCTGAGCATACACACCACTTGGCGACGTACTTGGGACTTATAGTTATTTTCTTTGCTGTCTCAGGGATTGCACTTGCTTACTTCAAATATGCAAGAACAGGTGAAAAAGCATGGAAACGTGATGAAGAGAAAGAACAAGGATTCTTCTATAAACTTCTCATAAACCAGTACTATGTACCTAAGTTTTATGAAGAGTTTATCACTAAACCATATGCTATGGTTTCAGAAATATTTTGGACAAAAGTAGACTTAAAAATAGTAGATGCAACGGTAGATAACATTGCGAAATTCTTCTATACAACAGGTGATAAAACAAGAAGTATGCAAACGGGTAACCTCTCAAACTATCTAAATTGGATGGCTGTTGGTGCTGTGCTACTATTACTAATCGCTGCAATTTCAGCGATGATAGGTTAAGGGGATAAAATGGATAATATTTTAAGTATATTGGTATTCTTCCCAGCAGTTGCAGCACTGCTTGGGTTTGTAGTAGACAAAGAAAGTGCAAAAACCTATGGTATTGCAGTAGCAACGATTGAGTTTTTCCTCTCTTTATGGTTATGGTTTAGTTTTGACATGAGCGATGCAGGTATGCAGTTTGTAGAAATCATCCCTCTTATCCCAGATATGGGTATTTCGTACTACTTGGGTGCAGATGGTATTTCATTGTTTATTATTATTATGACTACGTTGATGACACTTATTGGTATGGCATCTATGGGTGAGACAAAAAACATAAAAAATATGATTATTACACTTCTTTTTTTAGAGATGACAATGGTTGGAGTATTTGTTGCACTTGATGCAATCATCTTCTACCTATTCTGGGAACTTTCTTTAGTACCAATGCTTTATATCATTGGTGCTTGGGGTGGGCCACTTAGAGTGTATGCGTCTATCAAGTTTTTCTTGTACACCTTTACAGGTTCGCTCATCATGCTAGTAGGTATGTTATATGTTGCATACAGTTACCATGGAGAATTTGGAGTATGGTCTTTTGCACTCACTGATTGGTATGGGTTAACGTTTGCAGTAGAGTATCAACTATGGCTCTTTGCAGCATTCTTTATAGGGTTTGCTATTAAAGTACCTATGTTCCCGTTCCATACATGGATTCCTTATGCCCATGGACAAGCACCTACTATTGGTTCTGTTATCCTTGCAGCAGTTCTATTGAAAATGGGTACATACGGATTTGTAAGATTTTCACTTCCTATGTTCCCAGATGCTTCAGTGATGGCTATCACGCCTATTGCTGTGTTGTCACTTATTATGATTATCTACACAGCGATGATTGCTTATGCACAAAAAGACATTAAGCAAGTCATTGCTTACTCGTCTGTGTCTCACATGGGTATCATCATGTTAGGTCTTTTTGCTATGAATGCAGAAGGACTTTCAGGTTCAGTGTTCCAAATGCTTTCTCATGGGATTGTCTCAGGTGCATTGTTTATGTTGGTAGGTATGATTTATGAAAGACGTCATACCAAGTTGCTTTCAGAGTTTGGTGGACTAGCAGCGGTGATGCCTAAATTTGCTATCATCTTTGGTGTGATGCTTATGGCATCTGTTGGACTACCACTTACCATTGGGTTTGTGGGTGAGTTCTTAGTCCTTTTAGGTTTCTACCAAGTATCACCGATGATGACTATCTTAGCAGGTACGTCTATCATCTTGGGTGCAGTATATATGTTAAGAGTCATGAAACTTGCGTTCTTTGGACCACTTGACAACGAAGAAAACAAAAAACTAAAAGATTTAAACCGTAGAGAAACATGGTCACTCATACCGCTTGTGGCTATTGTCATTTGGCTTGGTGTCTATCCTAAACCTGTATTAGGACCTATAGACAACTCAGTCAAGGCACTGTTGACTTTTATGGATGAAAAGGCAATTACGCAAGAAGCTAAAGATATGATAAGAGTTGCAAAATCAACAAAGGAGGCTAAATAATGTTAGAGCCTATTAACGTAAGTTTAGAAAGTCTAAACCTTATTACCCTTGCCCCTATGCTTATTGCTATTGCAGGTGGTCTGATTATCCTTATCATTGACTTACTCAATGACAAATTGCACAAATCACTCTATGTGATGCTAACTATTTTGGTACTCTTTATAGACTTTGGTTCCGTACTGGGACTTACTGTAAACGAGCGTGGTTTCTTTGATGTGATGCTTATTGATGGTATTTCTATTATCTCCCAGCTGATGATTATTGGTGGGTCTATGATATTTATCCCGCTTGCTTTAACTTCCAAGAGATTTCATGAGTATTCATATCCTGAGTTCTTTGCACTCTTCTTGTTTATGATCGCAGGATTCCAGTTTATGGTGGCTACAGATAACCTTATTCTCATCTTTGTTGGGTTAGAGACAGCATCTTTGTCTCTCTATACGCTTATTGCTCTGCACAACAGAAGTAACTCGTATGAAGCGGCAGTGAAGTACTTTACTATGGGTGCCTTGGCAGCTGCATTTTTTGCTATGGGTTCAGCTGTAGTATATGCTTTGACAGGTTCAGTAGAACTTTATAAAGTAGCAGAAGTGATGGCAACACGTTTAGATGAGCCAGGACTTATGATAGCCATATTTGGTTCCTCAGTCTTGTTACTTGTTGCCTTTTCATTTAAGCTGTCACTATTCCCTTTCCATACTTGGGCTCCAGATGTCTATGAAGGTGCTTCTGCACCACTAGCAGGGTACATGTCAGTTGTTCCTAAAATCGCAGCCTTTGTTGTGAGTATCAGAATCTTTGGTATGTACATAGACCTTGGTGTAGAGTGGGTAAGATGGACTCTTCTTATCATAGCAGTACTGACGATGACACTTGCAAACGTTATGGCGTTGGTACAAAACGATGTTAAACGTATGCTTGCATACTCGTCTATCTCTCATGCAGGTTTCATCATGGCAGCACTTGCTCTTGATACTACTGAGGGTAACACAGCGATATTCTTGTACTATGCACTCTTTATGTTTACGAACCTTGGAGCCTTTGCTATGCTTTGGATTTCACGTCACAAAACAAGGAGATTTGACAAACGTTATGACCACCCGTATGAAAAATTTGCAGGACTTATCCAAATCATGCCAGTGGGTGCTGTGATTATGGCTCTATTTATGCTCTCTCTTGCGGGTGTGCCACCATTCTCTCTCTTCTGGGGTAAAATCTACGTCATGCAAGCAGCAGTTAATGCAGGCTACATTTGGTTAGCTATCATCATGGGGCTAAACTCAGCTATTGCAGCGTACTACTACTTAAAACTCATAGTATATATGTTCCTCAAAGAACCTGTGAAAGATGTAGACACTGTGTACTATAACATCTCTAAACCACTTATGGTTATCATCGGACTAGCAACAGTTGCAACAGTGACTGCTATCTTCTATGTGCAACCATTACTTTCTTACTTGTACTATATGATTTCTGCGAGTGGGTATTAATTTATTCCTATCTTGTTACACCAGTTCTCTGGTGTAACAAGTATAACTATCTGAATAACATCTTCTCTAACTCCTCCACACTTCCTTTTATCACATTTTCAAACTGAGAGTTATTAAACGTTGTTTGACGTTTTGCGAGTCTTGAGGTATTTATGGTTATTTTTTCTATGAGCAGTTTTTTATCGTAGATGCCATCTAAATAAGCTAGCGTTTCTTTGATGCCTATAGACTTCATGCAGTTTGGACTTCTTCCATACTTTTTTTCAAGCATACATATCTCATCTATCAGCCCATCATTTACCATGAGTGTAGTACGTAAAGCTATACGTTTTCTAAGTAACTCCCTATCCCACACTATCTGGTAGATAGGAAGTGGTTCTTCTATGGTGGCTACAGGAGGATGAAGTGCAAAATAAGCACTAGGGGTAAGTCCCGTCTCAAAGTATATGTTGAGAGCTTTTTCTATGCGATAGCTATCTTTAGACTCTATGCTCTTTATATACGCATCATCTAGCTTATATAAAAAAGCATGGGCATCTTCAACATTTTGTAGTTTTTCTTTTGTGTGTGTATGTGTAGCATCACAAAAAGAGGGTAATACAGATATGCCCTCTATAAGCATCTTCAAGTAAAAACTTGTCCCCCCAACGATAACAAGGTTTTTACCTTCTTTTATACACTGGTTAGTGACTTCATGATACAGTTTTATAAAAGTTGTGACATCAAAGTCCTCATCTGGGTAAATAGTATCAATACCAAAATGTTTAATGTCACCTTGATCCTCTTGAGTAGGTTTAGCAGAAACGATGTCTATCTCTTTGTAAATAGAGAGTGAATCGAGTGAAAGTATGTGTGCATTCATCTGTGTGGCTAACTGTATGGAAAGTGTTGTCTTACCTGAAGCAGTAGATCCTATGAGGGCTAGTTGTTTAAAACTATTTCTTGGCTTATTCATGGCGTAATGATAGCATAACAACAAAAAAGGTAAAATATATTTTTTAAAAGGGATAGATAACATGGATTTATTTGACAAAGATAACCGTTTTAACATAGCAAACATCGTGACATACCTAAACATCACTATGGGGGTCATGGCAATTTACTTCATCGTAAAGGGTGATTTCTTTACGGCTATCGTTTTGGCATGGATAGGTGGTGCTTGTGACATTGCAGATGGCAAACTGGCACGTAAGTATAACTTATCTACAGAGTTTGGCATACAGCTTGACTCCTTTGCTGACTTCCTTTCATTTGTTGTGATGCCTGCTTTTTTACTTTTTTACGCAGTAAAGCAGTACAGCGGTATGACAGGCATTGAAGAACTTGTATTGGGATTTGTTTTTATCTGGTACATCATTAACGGGCTACGAAGACTTGTTGAGTTTAACCTAAAGGTTGATGTGGGTGAGGTGGAAAAGTTTTTTGAAGGTGTGCCTACACCACTAGGGGCCATCTTGCTTTGGGTACTGTACTTGCTGACTGCCTATGGCGTTGTAAACAGTGGGTATATCATAGCTTTTATGGTGATGGTCATAGCATGGTCTTTGAACTCGAAAATAAAAATACCACACCCGTAGTAAATGAGAAATTAAAAATGAGAAATGAGAAATTAAAACAGACGAGTAGTATTAAAAAACTTCTATCTGATTTTTCTGAACTGGTGATGTTTAAGCACTCTGTGTTTTCTTTGCCGTTTATTTTTATAGCAATGATTGTAGCTTCATACCTTGAGAGTGGCTCTGGTTGGTTTGGGTGGAGGCTTCTTTTTTTAGGAGGTCTAGCTGCGGTGACTGCTCGTAACTTTGCTATGGGTGTGAACCGTTATTTGGACAGAGACATAGATGTGCTAAACCCACGAACAAAAAGTAGACCCTCTGTAGATGGTAGAGTCTCAAATGCACAGATGCTTACTTTTATAGTAGTCAATGCACTACTGTTCATCATCGTGGCATACTTTGTAAACACCTTAGCTTTTCAACTCTCAGTGCCTATCTTGGCTGTGCTTGGAGCCTATACACTTTTTAAACGTTTTTCATCTTTGGCACATCTCATTTTGGGTGTGAGCTTAGGTTTAGCACCCATCGCAGGTGTAGTTGCTGTCCTTGGCGATGTTACTTTATGGTCACTCTACTTAGCAATTGGTGTCATGTTTTGGGTAGCAGGTTTTGATTTACTGTATTCACTACAAGACATAGCGTTTGACAAAGCACATAAGCTACACTCCATCCCTTCCAAATATGGTGCAAAAAAGACGATGCACATCGCAAGAGCATTTCATGTTTTAAGTGTCTTTTTTTGGGCTTTATTTGTATGTGAAGCAAACTTAGGTCTATGGGCCATACTCGCGGTGTTGTTTTCTGCTATTATGTTAAGCTATGAGCATTACATAGTTAACAAAGATTTTAACAAAATAGACAAAGCCTTTTTCACGGTCAATGGCTACCTAGGGTTTGTCTTTATAGTATTAATAATATTGGAGGTGTGGTAATGGAAATGATGGATATGATTGTGTTGGGCTTGTTGCTGCTGTTGGTTATCATCTTGTTAACGTTGATACGTAAAAACGCTAAACTAAGTGATGAAAACAAAAAGCTCCTAGAGATACTAGAAGTAAAAGACGTAACCATAGCAAACTATGAAGCTTCACGTGTTGCAGTAAAAGATGTCATAGAAAACTTCTCTTCTTTAGATGACGTGATGATGCTCATTAACCAAGGGGAAAGTAAAGCTTCCGTCTCAGAAAAATTAAACATACCACTTTCAAAAATAGAACTCATAATAAAGTTCGATAAGATAAAAAACAAAAATAGTTAAGCACCTAGTGCTAAACACTTAAAAGCTAAAGCTATTTTGGTTATACTTTCGCTCTAAATATCGCTACTACATGTTACACATGCACTCATAGCTCAGCTGGATAGAGCATCGGTTTGCGGTACCGAAGGTCTCAGGTTCGAATCCTGATGGGTGTACCACTCCTTTTTTACTTTACACCCTCATATTTCTTAGATAAATGTTTATAATCTGTTTACTTTACCTTAAAGTCTGAAGTATTTGTTAGCCTTTTGTGCAAATAATTTAGTATAAGATGTAACAATAATGCCCACAGTATAGGCTCTTGTAGACAAATATTAACTTCTTGTTAACTTTTTATTAACTCTATTGACATTTATAAACAAAAACGGTTATAATTTGGTGTATTCAAACAAAATTCAAGGAGATTACAAATGAAAAAAACATTATTACTTTCAGTAGTAGCGTCAACAATGATTATGGCTGGTGGAGATATCGCTCCAGTTGAGCCAGTAGTAGAAGCACCAATGGTTGAAGAAGCTTCAGCTTGGACATTCGGTGGATCTGCAGTAGCATATACTCAGACAGTAGATAACTCAGGTAACAGCTCACTATTTGATAGTGCAAATACTTACAGTGCAGTAGGTGTACAACTTTCTGCAGTAAATGCTGACCTATTTGCAGGTATCGGTGCTGGTGTAGAAGTTTCTGCAATTAAATCAAGCTCTGATGCAGGTTTCTACACAGGTGGTGGTAACGCTGGTACAACTTCTGGTGGATTTACTCAAGCTTACTTAACATACGGAATCGGTGCAACAAGTGTTAAACTTGGTCGTCAACTTCTTCCAAAAGGTCTTTCTCCATTTGCATACTCTGAGGGTTGGCAAGTGTTTAAAAACTCATTTGATGCTGCATTAGTAGTTAACTCAAGCATTCCAAATACTACATTAGTATATGCTGCCGTTGTTAATTCAAATAGATCAATTAACGACTATGCAAACGATGCTGCATTCACAAAAATTAATGCAAATGGTGATGTGGTTCACATGATTACTGCTCAAAACAAATCTATCTCTAACTTGACGTTAACTGGTTCATATTACTATGCTCCAGATATGGTTGCGAATGGTGCAGATGCTAATATCGTTTGGGGAGATGCTAAGTATAATGCTGGTTCTTTCAACGTAGCTGTTCAAGGTGGACAAATTTCTCCAGATACACTAGATAGCACATCTGCATTTGGTGCTAAACTTGGTGCTAAATTTGGTATGTTTACTGCTATGGCAGCATATTCATCTGTAGGTGATGGTGCACTTGGTATAAGTAACTTTGGTACAGGTATTAAATCTCCACTTTACACACAAATGGTTCTTAACAACGTTGGTCAATACCACGCAGCTCCTGGTTCTGACTTCTTAAAAGTTGGTGCTACTGCTAAAGTTCTTGGTGGAACAGTTAAAGCATTTTATGGTGCAGGAACAAATGATTCTGCAGCAGATAAAGGTGACTACACAGAGTTTGATTTAATGTATGTAACTAAATTGACTGAAAATATCAAAGTATTTGGTGCTTATGTATATACTGATGATTCAGCTTATACTCAGGCAACTGCTACAGGTGCTAGACCAGCAGCAAACAACTTCGTACGTTTCTGGGCAAGATACTCTTTCTAGGAATCATTTCCTAAAAAGGTTTCAAACCTTTAGAGTTTAGGCTTTATGCCTAGGCTCTAACCTCTCTCTTTTTTAAATCATTTACATTTTTCCAATCTTATACATTACATCTATATTTTGCTATAATGCTGCAAAAGTCTAAATAAAATACAAACTATAAAGAAGTAACCTTATGTTAAATACAAAAAAACTACACCTAGTAAGTCTAGGATGTACTAAAAACCTAGTAGACTCCGAAGTCATGCTTGGACGACTAAAAGAGTACGAGATAAGTGATGACCCTACAACAGCAGATGTTATCATCGTAAATACCTGTGGGTTTATAGATGCAGCAAAAGAAGAGAGCATCAACACCGTACTGAACTTACATGATGAACGTAAAGAAAACTCCATACTTGTGATGTCTGGGTGTCTTACTGAGCGTTACCGTGAAGAGTTACAAGCAGATATGCCTGAGATAGACATCTTTACAGGTGTAGGTGACTATGAGAAGATAGACCAACTCATCGCTACTAAACAAAGTACGTTCTCTCCTGAAGTGTACTTGGCAACGGAAAACTCTGGTAGGGTTATCACAGGTTCTAACTACCATGCCTACATCAAGATAGCAGAGGGTTGTAATCAAGTGTGTTCTTTTTGTGCTATACCATCATTTAAAGGAAAGTTACACTCACGTTCACTCTCATCCATCGTTAAAGAGGTGACTATGCTTGTAAAAGAAGGCTACTATGACTTTTCTTTCATTTCACAAGACAGCTCTAGCTATGGACGTGACATGAAAATGTCAGATGGACTCATAGAACTCATACAAGGTGTAGAAGCGATAGACGGTGTGAAATCAGCACGTATTTTATACCTCTACCCAAGCACCACGACATTTGAGCTCATAGATACCATAGCAGACTCAAAAGTCTTTCAGACTTACTATGACATGCCCATACAACATATAGATAACCCTATACTCAAAATCATGAAGCGTGGTTTTGGTGAGAAAAAGACCATAGAACTTTTAGCACACATGAAGAGCAAGCCAAATGCTTTCATACGTACTTCGCTTATAGCAGGGCATCCAGGTGAACACGAATGGAACTTTGAAAAACTGTGTACCTTTATGAAAGATTTTAAATTTGATAGATTTAACACCTTTCATTACTCAAATGAAGAGACAACATCAGCTTATACACTTCCACAAGTAAGCCAAGATATCATAGATGTAAGAGCCGATATCTTAGGTCAAATAGCCGAAGAATGTACACAAACCTCTCTCAAAAATATGGTAGGAAAAACCATCACTTTAGTTATAGATGGAGAAAGTGATGAACACGAGTACCTACTCTCAGCAAGACCACTCAACTGGGCAGTAGACATAGATGGAGAAATACTCATCAACGATACCTCTGACTTAAAGGTAGAGTATGGAAAACTTTATCAAGCAAAAGTGACAGAGTTGGCAGGCACACAACTATTGGCAACACTTATAAATGAAAAGTGAGAAATGAAAAATGAAAAATGATGCACTCTCATCAAAAAGTTTTGACTTTTCATTGAGAATCATTAAATTATATAAATACCTTACAAAAGAAAAAAAAGAATATATACTTTCTAAACAAGTTTTGCGTTCTGGTACTGCAGTGGGTGCTTTAATATCAGAAGCAGAATTTGCACAATCAAAAGCTGACTTTATTAACAAAATGTATGTTTCTTTAAAAGAAGCAAATGAAACAAGATATTGGCTAAAGCTTTTAGTACAATCAGAGTATATCACAACAGAAATGTTTAATAGCATTTTACCAGATATTGAGGCACTGATACGTCTCTTAGTTTCGAGCACAAAAACAGCGAAACAGAATAATGCTAAATAATACATTTCTCATTTCTCATTTCTCATTTCTCACTCAGGGTAATAACCTCTTGGCATTTTCAGCAGGCATTGACTCCTCAGCTCTTTTTTTTCTACTCATAGAAAACAACATAAAGTTCGACATCGCTATTGTAGATTATGGTATAAGAGAAGAGAGTAAAAAAGAGCTTGCCCATGCAAAGGCTTTGGCAAAAAAACATAAACTTTTTTGTCACAGCATACAAGCTCCAAAATTTGACACACACTTTGAAAAAAAAGCCAGAGATTTTCGTTATGAGTTTTTTGACTCCTTGGTTACCATAGAAGCGTACGACAACATACTCACAGCACATCAACTCAATGACTGCCTTGAGTGGCTTCTTATGCGACTGACTAAGGGAGCAGGGGTTTGTGAACTTGTTGGACTAGAGCCCGTGAGTAAAAGAAAAAACTATACTCTTGTACGTCCGTTGCTTGGGGTTGCTAAGGCAGAACTTTTAGCGTACCTAGATGCACACGATTACCCGTATTTTATAGACCAGAGTAACACAGATGAAAAGTATGAACGCAACAAGTTTAGAGAGCAAATTTCAAATACTTTGATAGATGAATATAAAGAAGGGATAAAACGAAGTTTTGAGTATCTCTCTACAGATAAAGCACGTCTTGAAAGTAGTTTTGAGACCATATATCAAACAAAAGAACTTTACGTTATAAAGCTACACGATAGGGAACTAAAGTCAAAAGCTGTAGATATCACACTCAAAAAATTAGGCTACTTACTCTCTGCATCTCAGCGTCAAGAGATAGATAAAGAACGCAGCATGGTAATAGGTGGGAAATGGGTAGTTGAAGAAGTAGAGGATTTACTCTATATCTGTCCCTATGTCACCGAAGATATGCCCAAAGAGTTTAAAGAACAGTGTCGTGTACATAAAATCCCAAATAAATTAAGACCGTATATCTTTCAGCAAAAAATAGAACCAAAAACCATTATTTCTCACTTTTAATTTCTCATTTCTCACTTGGCAGATGTTCCACATCAGCTAAGGGGTGTGCCTTCATATACTCTTGCATCTTTTTTACAGAACCTAGCTTGGTGTACACTTGCGTGGTAGCCATAGTCTCATGTCCAAGTAGTTCTGAAACATCTGCTATTCTTGCTCCGTTGTTTAGTAAATGTGTGGCAAAAGAGTGTCGAAGTTGATGGGGTGTGACTTTTAAGCCTTGAGCCTTAAACAGTTTTGTTAAAATATAACGAAGCTGAGCTACATTCATAGGTGCATTTCCTTTTTCAAAGAGGTACATTTTTGGGCGTTTGCTCTCTTTGTAACGATGAATGAGCTGAGTGAGTTGTGGAAGTAAAGGTAACTCTCTTACTTTGTTTCCCTTTCCATGTATCTGCACCCATTTTTCTTTGATATCTTCCAATTTTAAATCACTAAGTTCTGATATACGCAAGCCTAAGCCATACAGCATAGAAATAAGCAATTTTTCCTCTAAGTTAGCCTTGGCTAGTACTTCCTCTATGTAGTGTTCTTCTATGGGTTTAGGAAGGCTTTGCGGGGCTTTAATAGGCTCATCTCCCTTTAGCGTCACTGATAGTAAGCACTGGTCTTCGAGGTAGGTCACAAATGAACGTATGGTTGAAAGTTTTTTGGCAATGGTTTTTTTACTATTTTTAACAATGTTAAAACGAAATGGGGTAATGTCTAAAATACGTATAGAATCTTCCTCATAAAAATGACTGACCTCGAGCATTTGATTAAGTGCTATTTCATAGGTAATGATGGTCTGCTCCGAATACCCACGTACATCTAAAAGGTACTCTAAGAAATCTTCACAGTGATTAGATAGTTTCTCATTTCTCATTTCTCATTTCTCACTAAATGATAGTGTTTACTAACATTTTTTCATAAAGATAAGACTTCGCTTCTTCATGTTCTTTACCTTCTAAAGAAAGGCTTTGCATATAGAAGTCAACTTTTGAGAAAGGTTTAGGGATGGTAAACTTGTCCCAAGAGTTAAGTTGCCAATAATTTGAACAGCGGTAGTTCATCACAAAGATAGGTAGTTTACTTTTTAAGGCAATCCCCACGGCACCGTCATGCATGGTATGTCTAGGTCCTTTTGGCCCATCTGGGGTGATGAGTACTTCTTCGCCACTTTTGATACTTTTAAAAGCTTGTAAAAGTACCTGTCTTGCACCTTTTCTACTAGAGCCACGTAAGGCACGTATATGCAAAAAGTTAAGCGTACCAGCCATAAGTCCTCCGTCATGGTGAGATGAGATGATGGCTGAGGCAGGATGGTGTTTATGTATGGCTCTATAGGCTTGAGGACTCATGAACAGTTCAGCATGCCAAGTGACACAGACATGTTGTGACTCTGGAATGTCTGTGATGAAGTGAAACTTTTTACGTGTGGTGTACCATATAAAACGCATAAAAAGATAAACAAGTGGAGGGATGAGTACCTCTCCTAGTTTACGTAAAAGGTTTTTCATATAAAGAACCTAGAGGACTACGCCATCTAAGGCTCCCCTAGATACTTTCGTTACTTTAACAGGAACGATTTTACCTAGAAGCTCTTCACTGCCTTCTACAAAGAAAAGTTTACCATCATCTGAACGTCCTGAGACTCTTCCATTTGCTTTGAGTTCGTCAAAATAGACTTGATGTATGGCATCCATTTGTGTTTCCATAATTTCATCTAGTATTTCTGTGTGTCTGGCTTGTAGTCTAGTGAGTCTTGCTCCTGCTAAAGCATTGTCTATCTGGTTTTCAAACTCTGCGGCTTCTGTGTGAGGACGTGGAGAGTACTTAAACGAAAAGAGTTGTTCAAAACGTACTTTCTCCAAGACATCCATAGTGTCTTCAAAGTCTGCATCACTTTCGTTGGGAAACCCTACTATAATATCTGTAGAAATAGTTGCTTCTGGGCAAAGAGAACGTATTTTTTCGCAACGGTTTATAAAGTTTTCTTTTGTGTACCCTCTTTTCATTTCTTTAAGCAGTGAAGTCGAACCACTTTGTAAAGGTACGTGTATCTGTTTACATATTTTAGGGTTGGAGGCAAACTCTTGTAAAAAGGCATCATCCATATGTAGTGGGTGAGGTGAGGTAAAACGTATACGCTCTAAGCCTTCTATGCGAGAGATTTTTTGTAAGAGTTGTGTAAAGTCACAGCTTTCTTCCGCGGAAGAAAAGCGTCTACCGTAGTTGTTGACATTTTGACCAAGAAGCATGACTTCTTTAGCACCTGTAGCCACGGCTTTACGTATCTCTTGTATGATGAGGTCTGAAGGGATAGAAATCTCATCTCCACGTGTAGCAGGTACGATGCAGAAGGTACAAGATTTGTCACAGCCAATCGAGATGTTTACCATAGACTTAAAAGGGTTGCTTCTATACTCGCCAAAGTCATAGGTACTTTCATCAAAATCTGTACTGACTTCAACGGCATGTTTTTTATCTACCACTTCAGAGATTTTAGAGACATTTCTAGCTCCTAGTACAAAATCTACCGCAGGGGCTCGTTTGATGATGTCTTTTCCTAAGTGAGAAGCTGTACAGCCTGCCACACCTATTTTGGCACCTTCTTTTTTGTGTTTGTTGAAGACACCGATTTCCGAGAAAAGTTTAGCGACTGGTTTTTCCCTCACTGAACAGGTATTGATAATGATAAGGTCAGCATCGGAAAGTTCTTTTGTGAGTTCGTAGGGTTCTTTTTTATTTAGCTCTGCAATCATATGTTCGCTGTCACGAACATTCATAGCACAGCCAAGTGTTTCAATAAATAGCTTTTTCAATCACGTACCGTTATGCAATAATATGGACTTCATAGATGTATTCGTTTTCATCTAA
>Ga0256840_1001846_pt1 | contig 19201 bp, 14 predicted proteins | sample 355202metaG_FD_185969 | JGI IMG/M metagenome (GOLD analysis project Ga0256840, IMG submission 185969) | Hydrothermal vent microbial communities from Mid Atlantic Ridge, Atlantic Ocean - 355-202 | ecosystem: Environmental > Aquatic > Marine > Hydrothermal vents | place: Atlantic Ocean: Mid...
CTGACGCAGGATTTTTGTTCGTATTCAAGACGTATAAATAGGCGCATAGCAAGCTACGCAACTATTTATACAACGCAGAAGACGGACAAAAAGACAAGTTAGATGCTCAAGTTATTTCGTGCACGTTCCTTAAGGAACCTTAAAAAATGAGCTTACCCACTGAGAGCCTCTCTGCCATTAAGGTAAGTAGGATGTGCTGACGATAGGAAGCGCATCAACGGCAAGCGATGCGCTTCCTATCGTCAGCACATCCTACATCAATTTATCCCTTAAGAGAGAGCCTTACAGCTAAATTATAATGCTTGGGTAAGATCATTCTTATAATGTTTCTAACTTAATGTCATTGTCTTTCAATCTCTACCTTTTAAATATTTGGATTTCTGCTGAGAGTATAAATAATCAGACACACCAACCTTTTATTGTTTCCAATAAGTAAACAATAAGCTAATATAACTAGAAAAATAATTAATTAAAATAAATCTTCGAATTAGCCTATATTTTGAATCTTAAATCTCAATTAATAAGCTAAGTCTTTATTGAATAAAGGTTTATTTTTTTATACACAATAGCTGTGGATAACTCTGTGAATAAGTTCTCAATACCCTCCTTCACCCCTTTAAAATATAGTGCTTGAATCAAATTGCTTACTTTTTATACAATAGCTATTTAAACATTTACTTTCAATAACTTAACTTTGTCAATACAGGAAGCAAAGGTTTATTTTATAGAAATATTTGACAAATTTATCTATTATAATTTTTTGTGTATAACTCATTGATTCTTTCTTTTTGATCCATAAATAAACAAACTCGACTATTAACAAATAGATATAAAAGACCAGCATTCTATAACAACATTATTGTTAGGGCGCAGACTTTATAACCTATTTTTTTACAAAGTATTGCAGGCTAAAGCCAGCGCCCCATATCCCGACTTTCAATCACCAAACTTTCTAACCCATATGTCTTTTAGCTGGTAGTTTATTTTTATCCATTTATAAACAACTACCTGATTACGTACGAGTCTCAGCCATTTTATAAAAACACCGATTCAACTGTTATTCACCATCTCGGCAGGGATTCACATTATGCTATCCTGCATAATGCCCTTTGGGTAAATGCAAATCTGTTCCAGACAGATTTGTGCCGAGATCCAGAATCCAAGGATGGGATGATTGTATAAACAAGTATCTGCTCATTATTCAGATCGTACATCCCTATACACTGGATACCAGCAATCCCTGCTGGTATGACGTGGAACTGGTGTGCTGTATATGGCGGAAGCTCATGGGTAATCAGGTTAATAAATAAACTTGTTAAGGAAAAATATAATCCAGCAAGCATGCTAAACTTTCTATCGCATATCTAAAAAAGGAATCTTTATGTCATTAAATTTATCAGATACTTTAGTTATAGGCATTTCTGCTACTGCTTTATTTGATTTAAAACAAGCCGATGAAGTTTTTCGTGAAAAATACAGTCAAGATAAAGATACTGCTATTTCAGAATACCGAAAATATATGCTTGAAAGGGAAGATGAAGCACTAGATGATGGAACAGGCATGCCGCTAGTTAAAGCATTACTTGAGTTAAATAAATACCAACCAGAAGGTGAAGCTCCCTTAGTTGAAGTGGTTGTAATGTCACGAAATAGCCCTGAGACGGGAATAAGAGTTTTACAAAATATCAGAAACAAACAGCTAAAAATTTCTAGGCATGCGTTTACGGGGGGAGAGTCGGTTGTTGATTATTTGGGAGCTTTTGATGTGGATTTATTTTTAACAACCATGGTTAAAGATGCTCAAAAAGTAATTGATGGAAAAAAATGTGCAGCAGCTATCTTGAAAAATCCTCCCCAAAATCTAAAAAATATGCCAGAAGATCAAGTCAGAATTGCCTTTGATGGAGACGCTGTTTTATTTGATGAAAGCAGTGAGATTGTTTATAAAGCTGAAGGTTTAGATAAGTTTTGTGAAACGGAAGATTTACAACAGAATGAACCTATGAAAGAAGGCCCTTATGCCGCCTTACTTAAAAAGTTAGCAAGACTGCAAGAAAGACTGCCTTTTAGTATCGAACGTTCACCTGTCAGAATTTCAATTGTGACTGCTAGAAGTGCGCCAGCAGAAATGAGAGTGATAAAAACTCTTAGACATTGGGGGGTTTATGTCGATGAAATATTTTTTATGGGTGGCTTAGAAAAAACTAAAATATTAGAAGCATTCCATCCCCATATCTTTTTTGATGACCAAGACCTTCATCTTGAAAATGCGGCTAAAGTGGTTCCCTCAGGGAAAGTACCTTATTTGAGCACGTCATCTTTAAATAACAAAGAGTAGCGGGAGCTTTAAATAGTTATATCTTTGCGAACCACCTAAAGTTCATAGAAACTATTCAGCAACTTTAGTGAAGTACATTGTAGGAGCGTCCGCCCTCGGCGCGAATAAAATGATGCTCTTTTCTCTAAAACATTCAATTATGTTCGCGCCGAGGGCGGGCGCTCCTACATCATAGTCATATAGATTTAATTACTCTGTACAATACCGTGATTAAATCGTATTTTCCCTACTCAATAAATTTACCCTTATGGCTATTAGTTCAACCATCAATAAAATTTCTCTTAATATTGCCAATATGGATCAGCATTATTATCAAAATCATGAGTTAACAGTGGCACAACACCCCTCAGAAAATGATTTTCGGTTTATGATTCGATTAATCGCTTTTATGGCGAATGCAAGTGAACGCTTGGCGTTTACAAAAGGTTTAAGTAGTGATGATGAGCCGGAACTATGGCAGAAAACACTGACTGATGATATTGAGTTATGGGTTGACTTGGGGCAAGTTGATGATAAAAGAATTCGCAAGGCCTGTGGTCGATCAGGTCAAGTTATCATTTATACCTATCATGATAAGAAGGCCAAAGTGTGGTGGGAGCAACAAAAAGATAAGCTGCAACGCTTTACTAATTTAAAGGTTTTTCATATTAATGCTGAGGGTGTGGAGGCTATGGTTAAGCGTTCTATGAATTTACAATGCAATATTCAAGATGGGGAAATGTATTTAAATGATGAAGAGTTTAATTTTACGATTACTCTTGAGCATTTATAGATATTAAAAGCTTGCTATCCCTGTGTACGGTATCTTTACGTTTGTAACCGTTCAGCCCCCCTCTTTGGAAAAAAGGGCGTAAAGGGAGTTTTATTAGACAAATCCCCCTCAATCCCCCGTTGTACATGGATGTACTAGTGTCGCATTAGGCAGGAGCCGATTGAGACCTTTTTCAAAGGGGGAGGTGGGCGGTTACTTACGTTTAGTTGATTTTTCAGCTTTCATCAAGTAATTCAGCTAAAACCAGTTGATGTAATTTTTCTATTTGTTCGGGGCTTGCTAGTGGTTCAACAAAGTTATAACTTAAAGTCAGTTGCTTTTGATAAATACAGCATAAAAAAGCTAAACCAGGCGGGGTAGTGACTTGGCATAGGTGAAAAAGAGAACTTATTTCTGCACCCAGAAAATGGCTGGAAGGAATGTCTAAGGTGCCAATATCTGAAAACCAAAATGAGCTACGTTCTTTTTGCTTGCTAGTAAGACGTAATACTTTTCCGTATTCGGCAAGGGATAGCCAACTGCCTGCCCACATCAGGGGTAGAAAGGCATAGTCGAGTTGTTGACGGATAACATCTCTATTTTGTTGTTTGAGGTGAGCAAATAGTTTATTGCGATCTTGAACTAATTCTCGTGGGGCTTGTGCAAATAATGCACAAACATGGTTTGCAATAAGAGGGCTTAGGGCTCTTTGTTTACGTAAGTTAAAGGCATAAGGTGCGCAATAAGCTTCACCTAGCTGTTCAGGGTTTAATTTATCTAGAGCGCGCATTAGGCAGCCAATATAGTAAAGGCTGGTGCCTGTTAAACCTACTTGTTTTCTGGCCAGTTTAGATACTTGTGCTGTTTGTTCTGCACTAAGCTTGTAAATACTGTAATTTAAGTGTTGAGGTGGTTCTGATTTAAAAGGTTGAATGCTTTCAAACCGGTCTATAGATGCAATATAGCGTTTACCTTTTAATAGTAAGGTCAGTTTTTTCCACCAAGAATATTTATCTAACTGTTGCTTAACTAATGGTTGAGTATTTCCTTGGGTAAAAGCTGAGGTATCTTCAGCGGATAAATATTTAAGAATTAGATCAATTCCTCTAGCATCACAAAAAGGGTGAATCCAGCGGATAAAGAAGGTGGTTTTAGTTGAGTTACTGATAAGGTGGAACTCAATGGCAGTGGTTTCTTCTCTCTTTTGTTTATGATTGATTAATTGTTTAACCGTGTCTTTTTGAAAGGTGTGTTCTGCTTGATTGTCTGTGCAGTTATGTTGAAAGAATAGTTGCGGAGGCGTTTCTCGTTTACACCAGTAAAAACGCTTTCCTCGTTGTTGCAGGCTAGCTAAAGCAACAGGAAATTGCTGACTGAAGTGATGAATACGCTGTTGTAGTTTTTCTATATCAGGTGATTGACTCAACTCTAAGCCAAAACCACATAAACTGCCTGCCAGTCCATCCTGACGAATTTCTTCATCCATTGCCAAGGTAAAACAATCAGCAATGTTTAAAGGCTCTAAAATATCCTGTTTGCAATCACTCATGCGTTTTTATGTCTTAATATCCATTGTTCAAGCGCTTTAAATGTTTGTACATTATCAGGCTCAATTTCTGTATCAGGCAAAGTGATACTATAATTATCTTCAATAAACATGATAAGACGCATAATGCCCATACTATCCAGACCCGCTTCTAATAAGTCATCTTCATCGCTAAATTTTTCGGGTTCAGCTACAAAAATGAGTTCTTCAAAGATAAAGGCACGTAGTTTTTTTTTCATTATTTTATAAGTTATAATTTACAGGATGCTCTTTACAGCACCTCTATTGAATGGGGGACTGTTATCAATCTCAAATTATAACGTATATAATCTATAAAATGATAAACAGAATGAGTCAAAAGGGGAATCATTAGTGACAGATAATTGTCATGTTCTTATTATTGGTGCAGGCCCTTCAGGAACTGTAGCCGCTGCATTACTACAGAACAAAGGCTACCAAGTTACTATTATTGAGCGAGAATTGTTTCCTCGGTTTAGTATTGGTGAAAGTTTATTACCCCAGTGTATGGAGTTTATTGAGCAGGCTGGTATGTTAGATGCCGTTTATGCCGCTGGTTTTCAATTAAAAGCGGGGGCTGTGTTTATCAATAAGGAACAATATTCTGACTTTTGTTTTTCAGATAAGTTTTCGGCAGGTTTTGATACTACTTTTCAGGTTCAGCGCGATAAGTTTGATTTATTACTAGCCAATGAAGCTCAGAGAATGGGAGTAGATATTCGCTGGCAACAACAAGTTATTGCCGCTGATTTTTCTCAAGATAAGCCCGTCTTGACGGTTAACAAGGAAATGGGTGGTCGCTATCAAATTGAAAGCTCTTTTGTATTAGATGCCAGTGGGTTTGGGCGAGTGTTACCTCGACTGTTATCATTAGAAAAACCTTCAGATTTTCCTTGTCGTCAGTCATTATTTAGTCATATTGAAGATGGTATTGATTGTATTGAATATGATCGCAATAAAATTCGTATTATTGTCCATCCAGAACATAGAGACACTTGGTATTGGTTAATCCCCTTTAGTGATGGTCGCTGCAGTATTGGTGTCGTCGCTGAACCTAAGTTTTTTGAAGCTTTTGGGAATGATTATCAACAGGTTTTTCAAGCATTGGTTTTTCAGGATCCCTCTTTAGCGGCTTTGTTAAAAAATGCTGTATTTGATACTAAGGTGAATAGTATTAAAGGCTATAGTGCCGATGTAAGCACATTACATGGTAAAGGCTATGCTTTATTAGGTAATGCAGGTGAGTTTTTAGACCCTGTTTTTTCCTCAGGTGTCACTATAGCAATGAAGTCTGCCAGTTTAGCTGCTGAGGTTTTAGATAAGCAGCTAAAGGGTGAAGCGGTTGATTGGGAAAAAGATTTTTCTGAGCCTCTGCAAATAGGCGTAGAAACCTTTAGAACCTTTGTAACGGCTTGGTATGAAGGTGGTTTACAAGATGTGGTTTTTTATGGACAACAACAGGCTAATATTAAACAAATGATTTGTTCTATTTTGGCGGGTTATGTGTGGGATGAAAAAAATCCCTATGTTAAAAATTCTCGTGCAAGGCTAAAGACGTTGGCTGAATTATGCCGGGAACCATGAGGTTTTTTCTTAATGATTTAGGCATGCTCTCCGCGGTGGGGAATAATCCAACAGCCATGTTAGAAAGGTTACAGGCGGGTGACCGTACAGGTTTAAAATTGACTGATAAATACAGTACACATCCAATTTATGTAGGTGAAGTGAATGCTGATTTACCGGAGATAGAAAGCCAATATAGTGTCTATGACTGTAAAAACAATCGCTTGTTATTAGCAGCATTAACTCAAATTCGAGATACAGTTGATTCAATGATTACTCAATATGGGGTTAATAGAATAGCGGTAGTGTTAGGAACAAGTACCTCCGGAGTCCGTAATACTGAATTAGCATTGGCCTCTGTCGCTAAATATAAAGTCAAACCAGAGGCCTTTCATTATAAACAGCAACAATTGGCTGGAGGGGCAGATTTTTTAGCTCATTTTTTAGGGTTAACAGGTCCGGCTTATGCAATATCAACGGCCTGTTCATCCAGTGGAAAAGCTTTTGCTTCAGCTCGTAGGTTAATATCTCTTGGTTTGTGTGATGCTGTGATTGTAGGAGGGGCGGATACTTTATGTCAGTTTACAGTTCACGGTTTTGATGCCTTAGCTTCTGTATCAGAGGGTTTATGTAAACCCTTTGCTCAGCACCGAGACGGGATTAATTTATCTGAAGGCGTTGCTTTATTTGTGATGAGTAAAGAACCTGGGCCAGTTGAATTAAAAGGTATTGGTGCAAGCAGTGATGCATATCATTTTTCCGCCCCCGATCCAGACGGCGGGGCTGTCATATCAGCCATGAAAATGGCATTAGCTGAAGCAGAAATGCTTCCAGAACAGATTGATTATCTTAATATGCATGGAACCGCGACCCCCTTGAATGATGCCATGGAAAGTAAAGCGGTTGCACAAGTTTTTGGGGATAAAACTGCAGTAAGTTCAAGTAAGGGAATGACTGGACATGCATTGGGTGCGGCAGCTGCAATTGAGCTAGGTATCTGTTGGGGATTATTAAGCAGTACCGATGAGCAGGGGATATTAATTCCTAATATTAATGCTGATTTATTAGATGATAGATTACCTAAGTTAAATTACCTTCAGCAAGGGCAAAGTTTAGGGCGTAAAATTAATCATTGTCAGAGTAATTCTTTTGCGTTTGGTGGAAATAATATTTCAATTGTTGTTAGCCGAGCATGATAGATATTAAGGTTTCAGAATTAGTGCCACATGCTGGACAAATGCTGTTACTTGATAAAGTAATTGAATATGATAACGAATCATTAGTGGCTGAGGTGGTGGTGCGAGGCGATGGTTTATTTAATGTGGGGGATCAAGTCCCTGCATGGGTTGGTATAGAATACATGGCACAAACTATTGCCGCACATGGTGGGATGATGTGTGTGTTAGCGGGTAAACCTATTCAATTAGGCTTTTTATTAGGTACGCGTCGTTATGTTAGCAATATTACAGCTTTCAAGGTTGGGGAGCGGTTAACCATAACCGTTAATCGAATAATGGAAGACCAAGGTTTAGGCGTGTTTAACTGTCATATTATCGCAGATGGAATTGATATTTCAGCTAAATTGAACGTTTACCAGCCGACTGATGCTAAAAATAAAGTGATTAGTTGATGGCTTGTTGCTTAAGTCTATATATAATTTAAAATACACGTGTCCAAGTATAATAATAAATGAATAAAACAGTATTAGTCACAGGTTCAAGCAGAGGTATCGGAAAAGCTATCGCACTTTATTTAGCAGGAAAAGGCTATGATGTAGTCGTGCATTGTCGAAGTAGGCTGGCAGAAGCAGAGGCTGTTGCCGAACAAATTAAAGAAATGGGGCAATCATCGCGTGTATTACAGTTTGATTTGTCTGATAGAAAGCAATGCTCTGAACAGCTGAATCAAGATATAGAGCATTATGGTGCATATTACGGTGTTGTATGTAATGCGGGTATTTCCGCAGATAATGCATTTCCTGCATTAACTGGCGAAGAATGGGATTCAGTGGTTCATACTAACCTTGATGGTTTTTACAATGTGCTATTTCCTTTAACAATGCCGATGATTAGGCGGCGTAAACCTGGGCGTATTGTGACTTTATCCTCTGTTTCTGGGCTGATTGGTAACCGTGGACAGGTTAATTATAGTGCCGCTAAAGCAGGTATTATTGGGGCAACAAAGGCACTTGCATTGGAACTAGCAAAACGAAAAATCACAGTTAATTGTGTAGCCCCCGGACTTATTGATACAGAAATGGTCGATGATTTACCTTTAGACGATATAAAAAAAATGATTCCATTAAGACGTGTGGGAGAAGCAAAAGAAGTGGCTGCCACGGTTGCTTTTTTACTTTCTGATGATGCAGCTTACATTACTCGGCAAGTGATTTCAGTTAATGGGGGCTTGTGTTAATGAAGCGAGTTGTAATTACAGGTATGGCGGCTTTAACCCCAATAGGAAATAACTGGGAAACTGTTGCAGAAAATTTAAAAAAACAGCAAACAGGCATTCAAAAAATGGATGACTGGGATAAATATAATGGATTGAATACTCGATTAGCAGCCCCTGTTGATTTTTCTAGACCTGAACATTACACACGCAAGCAAGTACGTGGGATGGGGCGGGTTGCGATGTTAGGTACTTATGCCACTGAACTAGCCTTAATTGATGCAGGATTATTAAATGACCCTTGTTTAAAGAGTGGGCGGGTGGGAATTGCCTATGGTAGTTCTTCCGGAAGTTTTGGGGGACTGGTTGATTTTACCAAGATGCTATTAAATCATGATAAAGGCAGTTTAAATGCAACTTCTTATATACGGATGATGGGGCACACTTGCCCCGTTAATATTGCTTTGCATTTTGGTATTAATGGACGCATCATTCCAACTTCTAGTGCCTGTACTTCTAGCAGCCAAGGAATAGGTTATGCTTATGAAACTATCAAATACGGGATACAAACACTCATGGTCGCTGGCGGGAGTGATGAGCTTTCTGCCTCCCAAGCTGCGGTTTTTGATACTTTATTTGCAACCAGTATTCGAAATGATGAAGCCGATAAAACCCCCCGACCTTTTGATAAAGACAGAGATGGTTTAGTGATAGGTGAGGGTGGTAGTACCTTCATTTTGGAAGAACGACAGCATGCGTTAAATCGAGGAGCGCATATTTATGCAGAAATTATAGGCTTTGGCACAAATTCTGATGGTTTGCATGTGACCCAGCCTGATAGCGAGAGTATGCAAGTTGCAATGAAGCTAGCAATGCAAGATGCAGAGTTAGATGAATCAGCGATTGGTTATATCAGTGCTCACGGTACTTCAACAGAAAGAGGTGATATTGCTGAAAGTCAGGCGACAGCGGCACTGTTTGGTCATAAAACCCCAATAAGTTCAATCAAGAGTTATACCGGCCACACATTAGGCGCTTGTGGTGCCATTGAAGCTTGGGCTGCGGTTAATATGATGAACGAAAACTGGTTTCACCCTACCGCAAATCTAGAAAATGTGGACCCTGAATGTGCCGACCTTGATTATATAAAAGGTGATGTTAGGTTGTTAGAGTGCAATTATGTAATGAGTAATAACTTTGCTTTTGGTGGCATAAATACCTCTCTTATTTTTAAACGAGAGTAGTTTTACGCCTAGCCTCTCTATAAACGTGTTGAATCTAAGGGCTTCTGTGACGCTGGAGCAACACTACCATTAAGTTAAGCCATTTGCTGTAGGATGTGCTGACGACAGGAAGCGCATCATCTGTAAATGATGCGCTTCGTTCCTCAGCACATCCTATACTTCGCGCGGTCACGACTGCGGATTTCTAACCGCTGAGTTTTTGCCAATAGCTGCGTTGCTGAAACAGTTACGTAGCTTGCTATGTGCCTGTTTCAGCGCCTTGCTATCGACAAAAAATCAGCAGCTTATAAACTCCGCATCCGTGACCGCGCGAAGTATACCTGATTGTTACCTATGCATTTATCAACACACTTTCTGGGGAACTGGGTATTATTTCCCTTTTTTAAAGATTATTCTACTGGTTTTTAACCCATAGAATAAACTCGTCAGTAGGCATTGGCATAGCAATATAGTTTCCTTGTGCGTGATCGCAACCCATACTTTGTAGTTGATCCCATATTTCTTTTGATTCTACACCTTCAGCGACTGTTTTCATCTTGAGTTCATTCGCTAATAAGATACATAGTTTAATAATAGCCTTTGAGTCTGGGTCAATAACAGAACGCAATACAAACTGCCTATCAATTTTTAGCTCAGTGAAAGGCGCTTGGTATAATTTTACTAAAGAGGAGTAGCCTGTGCCAAAGTCATCAATAGATAATGAAAATCCTTTCATTCGCAACCTATTAAGGATGTCTAAAGAATCAGATACCTTATTCATTAAGGCGGATTCGGTTATTTCTAGGGTAATAGATTTTGGATCTATATCATAATGTTTGAGCAAGCCTTCTAGTTTTTCAGGCATGGACAAATCACTTACATTTTGAGCTGATAAGTTGATGGAAATCTGAATATCCAGTCCACCAGCAATAATTTTTTTATACTCTTTAATAGCCAGCATCAGAATTTCTTCTGTTAGCAGGTTCATCAGCTCATGCTTCTCTGCAAGGGGGATAAAGGTATCAGGTAGCAATATACCTTTCTCAGGGTGTTGCCAACGGACTAAAACTTCAGCAATTTGTAAGGCGCTAGTATTAAAGCTGACTTGAGGCTGAAAATAAACTATTAATTGATGCTTTCTCAGGGCAAGTTTGAGTTCTTCAATTGTGGGGCTATTTTGGTTGTCTTCATCAATAGCAGGGTTATTTTGTTGCTTTAAATAGTTTTCTAAACATTTTTCATGGGTTGCTTTAATTAAAGCAATAAAAACCTTGGCTTTAAAGGGTTTTGAAAGTGTACTGACGACATTGAGTTGCTTGGATTCAGCCAGTTGTTTTGCTGAATGTAATACACGTTCATCAAAGCCACTGACTAATATAAAGTTAGGTTTTTTATGGCACGAGGCTAGCTCTCGCATAATCTCAATGCCGTCTTTTTCAGGCATTTGTAAGTCAAGAATAACAATATCATGTTCGGTAACAGCTACCTTTAAAAATTCAATGCTTGATGTATAAATTTTAGTTTCAAGCTGAATAGTTTTAGTCATTGCTTGCATTAAATTTGCTTGTTGCTCATCATCATCAACAATATAAATTTTACAAGGACTGTTTTCTGTTATAGACATAGTTTTTTATTGTTTTGGAATGGGTAGCAAATAGCCATCAAGAAGGAGGCGGATACTTGTGAGTAACTCTTTTGAGCTATAAGGTTTATGTAGCATATTTTGTCTTAAATACAAATCAGAGTCAGTATGTCTATTGTCACTAAAACCACTGGCTAATTGTATCTTAACTTTTGGATATTGCTTAGTGACTAATCGAGATAATTGATAACCATCCATATTGGGCATAATAATATCACTCAGCATTAAATCGATATGTTGAGATGCTAGTACTTCAAGCGCGACTTCCCCCGAGCTTGCCGTGGTTACCTTATACCCAAAATGGGTTAAAATTTGTTTGGCAAGTTCTCGTAAAGCGGGTTCGTCATCAACGACTAAGATATGCTCTTTTCCCGTCAGTTGAGGGGCTGAATGGCTATCAAAAGATTTATTGGTTTTTTGAGCTTTGTTGTGTCGTGGAAAGTATAAACTAAATTGAGAGCCTTCATTTATCTGAGTATAAAGATTAATAATACCACTGGAACGTTCCATAAATGCAAAAACCTGACTTAGCCCCAAGCCATTTCCTGATTCGCCCTTGGTGGTGAAGAAGGGGTCAAAAACATGTGTTTTAGTTTCATCATCCATGCCGCAGCCAGTATCAGTAATACACAGTTTTAAATAATCATTTGCTGAAAGGCCTAGTAGCTTTGCTTCGTCTCTGGATAAATAGGTGTTTTGTGTGGTAATCGTTAATGAGCCGCCTTTGGGCATGGCGTATTTTGCATTGATGCATATATTTAAAATAGCATCTTCTAATTCATTAATGTCAACCCATATAGGCCATGAATGTTCATATAAATCATAATGAAGTTTGATAGATGCAGTGAGTGATTTAGACAGCATGTCTTTTAAATCAATTAAGGCTTGGTTAATATTACAGGCACTTGGATTGCTACTTTCAGATTTAGAAAATGCCAGCATTTTTCGGGTTAGTACTCTACCTCTTTCACCTGCACGTATTATTTCTGCTACATAGCTCTCACCATCATTAAGTTCTTCATATTTCATTTCCAGTAATTCAGCATAACCTAGTATCACACCCAGCATATTATTGTAGTCATGCGCTATACCACCAACTAACTTACCTAATGCATCCATTTTTTGGCTACGTTTAGAGTGTTCCTCTGCAATGTGTCTACGGGTTGCATCTCTTGCTTCAGCAACTAAAAATTCGACTTGACCTGTATTATCAAAAACGGGGTGAATGCTAAAATCGACCCAAACAGTCCGGTCGGCAAGAGAAAATTTTATTTCTCTATCAACATATTCACCTTTAGCGGCTGACTGACAATCTTGACGTATTAATTGTTGAGATGATTCACTATATGAAAACCAAGGGCAATCCCATATTTTTTTACCTAGTACGTCTGTTTGTGATAATCCAGCAAGTTCAAGAGAGCGAGAACTGGCGAAATCTAAAGTGCCATTAGGTAAAGTAATGCTAACCATAGTGAGCAAGCTATCAAGGACTTGCTGGGTTTTCTTTTGGCTATTTTCTAGATTAGCGAGTAGAGAAGTCGTTTTCTCTGCCAGTTGGTTAAAGCTATTACCGATATGATTAAGTTCATCTTGGGTTTTTAGGTGAATTCTTTGTTCTAAATGGCCATCAGCAAAGGCATGTAGAGAACGAGTCAGGATTTGCACGCTTCCTCTCATGGAATGATAAATACCAATAACAAAGTAAAGGACTATCAATAACAGTATTAAAGAGATACTAATGCTTATATAAAGTCTGTTTTTGGCTTGTTGTAGTCGGTGAGTGGTAATAGCTTTAATTGTGGGGATTAATGTCTGATACATTTGCTGGTAGCTACTATCAATTGCAAGGGTAACTTGATTGAAAAAGTCTTCAGGTTGAGTGTAAAACTTTTCACCCAGTAAGTCAGCTTGAACTAGACTAATAATTTGTTGAGCGGAGTCAGTAATATCTGTTGATGCAGTGTGCAACTGTGACTTGATATTATGATTTAGGGTAGCTGTTTTATTTAAGTTGATGGTGAGTTGGCGTAGAGATGCTTCAAGCTTTGCTATTAATATATATAATTCTATACGTTGAGATTCAGAGGCATGTTTTTTAGCTAAAATACTGGTGCCAAAGTCACGTATTTGGGCAAGTTGTTCCATGGCTTTAGGGAGTTTATTGATGCTGGTATCGATTAAATAAAAGGTATCAAGGTTTGTGGTAAAGGTAAGTGAATATTCATCTGTTAGCATTATTTTAAAGAACTCTAGCTGTTCAATAAGCTGAGTGTGTTCGGTAAAATTTCTAGCAATTGAAAGCTTAAGCCCTGAATCGATAATGTGTTGCCACATCTTTTTTATTGATACCCAGTTAATATTATCGGTTAATAATGTTTGGGCAAAGGTTTCAATATTATGGAGGTTTTTGGTGACTTCCTCTTCTTTATCTTTACGCATCGGTAGCATCACATTATTTCCACCTAAAAAGCCAGCAGAAAGCCCACGGTGCTGTTGAATAGTTTGAATGGCTTTAGATAAAGGAGTGAGCAATTTAAGTCCTTGTATTTGTTGCTCAGAGTTGGTAACAACTTGGTTAAGCCCCAAGAATAAACTATAGATTAAAATACTAATGGCAATCAGTGAAATAACACCTAAAAAAGCAAACTTCCGTCTGTAATTGAACTGATTCATCAGAGAAATTGCAGGAGTAAATAATGTCTTCATTTTGTAAAACCTACTGGCACAATGGGGACTTAAGTTGGGTGAGTTTGTGAGGCTATTATGAGCCTTATTTTACCTTAAGCTGTGAAAGTAATGAGGCTAATACCACTTCACGCTGTGTTTTTTGTTAGAATTAGAGAAAATAATTGAGGAAATTTAATGGTTAAGGAAATGTTAATAGGTGGAAATGGTGAGATGCAAGTTATCATGGATGCTGCCATGGCGAATCGGCATGGGGTTATCTCTGGCGCGACAGGAACAGGTAAAACCATTACCTTGCAAATATTAGCTGAGTCGTTTTCCCAGCTGGGTGTTCCTGTCTTTTTAGCGGATATTAAAGGGGACTTATCAGGGATATCAAGGCCAGGGAAAGCACATGAGAAAATTACTGAACGGGTTGAACAAATAAAGGTTAGTGGCTTTAATTTTCAAGCAAATCCCACTGTTTTTTGGGATATTTTTGCCAAGCAAGGCCATCCTGTTCGGGCAACTATTTCAGACTTGGGGCCTTTGTTAATCAGTCATATGCTGGAGCTGAATGATACGCAGACAGGAGTGGTTTATAGTTGCTTTAAAATTGCTGATGATGAAGGGATGTTACTGTTAGATCTTAAAGATTTTCGAGTAATGCTTAACTGGATGGGAGAAAATTCTAAGGCATTAAAGTCTGAATATGGCAATATCTCGTCAGCGAGCATTGGAGCGATTCAACGTAGGTTGTTAGTGCTAGATGAGCAGGGTGCTAGTGAGTTTTTTGGTGAGCCTGCTGTAAAGTTAGAAGATTTTTGTCGAACTGACTTTTCAGGTAACGGGGTGATTAGTTTGCTGGATGCAACAATTTTAACTCAAAAATCACCACGGCTTTATGCTGTGTTTTTATTGTGGTTACTTTCTGAGTTGTATGAAAATATGCCAGAAGTAGGTGATGCCGATAAACCTAAGTTAGTCTTATTTTTTGATGAAGCTCATTTGTTATTTGAACAAGCACCAAGGGTGTTAGTTGATAAAATTGAGCAGATTGTTCGTTTAATTAGGTCTAAAGGTGTGGGAGTGTATTTTATTAGCCAGAGCCCATTGGATATTCCTGAAGATATTTTAGGGCAATTAGGTCTAAAAGTTCAGCACGCACTACGCGCTTATACTCCAAAAGATAAAAAAGTTATTAAAGCAGTTGCTGATACTTTTCGAGATAATCCAAAGCTTGATGTAGAACAAGTCATAAAAGAACTACAAACAGGTGAGGCTTTAGTTTCAGTGTTAAATAAGGATGGTAGCCCCACACAGGTAGAAAGGATATTAATCAAACCTCCACAGTCTCAAATGGGGCCGGTTACCGCTGCTGAACGAGAGCAGATAATATCACGCTCACCCTATAAAGGTAGATATGATCAAGATATTGATAGAGAGTCAGCCTATGAAATTTTGAAAAAAAGAGTTGAGCAGGCAGATCTTGAAGAAAACCAGGCACTAAGATCCAAAAAAAGTAGCAATAGTCGGTCTAAGGGGAGGCAAAGTGCGGGTGAGGCGATGCTAAAAAGTGCCGCAAGAAGTATAGGAAGTCAAATAGGACGACAAATTATTCGAGGGATTATGGGGTCGTTATTTGGTGGCAGGCGTTGAATAGGGTTTTTAGCGCGCTGGAAAAATAGGGGTATTAATAATATTCCCGCCCAAGCATTATAATTTAGCTATAAGTCACTCTAAGTTAATCCAAATTAAGCAAGTTATGTAGGATGTGCTGACGATAGGAAGCGCATCAGCTGCAAACGATGCGCTTCCTATCGTCAGCACATCCTACAGCAAATTGTTTAACTTAATGGCAGTGAAGCTCTATAGTCTTGAAGCCAAACCAGGCAACCTTTTAGGATTGTCTGGTTTGTAATTGACTTTATTCACTAGGCTTATTTTTTCCTCGTCTGGAAGAAGATCCTATACGCTTCTTGCCTTTTGCTTTCTTAATTAAGGCGGGATCCATTGCAGAAATGTTGAGTTGCTGACCTACAACCCGTACTTTTTTCAATTCTTGAAAAAGTTCTTTTGGCATGCCTGCAGGAAGCTCAACAGTACTATAACTTTCTTCAATTTTGATTCGAGCAATATGGTCGCCATCTATTCCTGTCTCGTTAGCAATTGCACCGACGATGTTTCCAGGTTTAACCCCGTGTTCATTCCCCACTTCAATGCGATACAAGTCCATCTTTATATCAGAACTACGACCTCTATTTCGACTAGGTTTACGGTCATTTCTTTCGCCGCGCTCACCTCGCTCACCGCGTGAGGGAGGGCGTTGGTCGCTACGATCTCTACGAGTGGCTGTTCTTTTAGGTAGGTCTTTTATAAGTAAAGGAGTGCTACCTTGAGCCATTTTTGCGAGTGCAGCTGCAATATCTTGTGCGGGTACATCGTGCTCTGTTTGAAATTGCTCAACTAGCTGAGTGTAGAAGCTTAGTTCTTCAGTCGCCAGCATATCTGTAATACGTTGTTTAAAACGAGAAATACGTGCATTATTAATATATTCGGTTGAAGGGAGTTGCATTTCTTCAACTTTTTTCTTGGTTGCTCTTTCTATATTACCCAGTAGGCGTCTTTCTCTTGGCGAAACAAATAAGATAGCATCGCCAGATCTTCCTGCGCGACCTGTTCTACCAATACGGTGGATGTAAGATTCAGTGTCGTAAGGAATGTCGTAATTGACAACATGTGTGATACGGTCAACATCAAGTCCTCTAGCAGCAACGTCGGTAGCAACTAGAATGTCAAGTTTGCTATTTTTTAAGTTATTGATAGATCTTTCACGTAACTGTTGAGACATATCACCATTGATGGCTGCCGCAGAGTGACCTCGGGCTTCTAGTTTTTCAGCCAATTCAATAGTGGCTGTTTTGGTGCGGACGAAAATAATCATTCCGTCAAATTCTTCAGCTTCTAGAATACGAGTTAAAGCATCCAGTTTATGAGTGCCACTTACCATCCAGTAACGTTGACGAATATTGTCTGCAGTTTGGGTTTTAACTTTAATGGTAACTTGTTCTGGGTTGCTTAAATATTTTTGGGCAATTTTCCGAATAATAGATGGCATAGTGGCAGAAAAAAGCGCAATTTGTCTTTGTTCTGGTATTTGTTCAAGAATCCACTCGACATCATCAATAAACCCCATGCGTAGCATTTCATCAGCTTCATCAAGCACCAGAGTCTTTAGTTTGTTTAGCTTTAGTGTGCCTTTACGCATGTGATCCATAACACGCCCAGGTGTGCCGACAACAACATGAGCGCCACGTCTAAGTTGGCGTAGTTGAATGCTGTAATCTTGTCCACCATAAATAGGCAATACATGGAACCCGTTAAGTTTTGATGCGTAGCTTTGAAAGGCCTCGGCAACTTGAATGGCTAACTCTCTGGTTGGTGCAAGCACAAGCACTTGAGGGTCTTTTTGGCTTAGGTCTATATTTGATAATATAGGTAGCGCAAATGCTGCGGTCTTTCCTGTGCCAGTTTGTGCCTGTCCAAGTACGTCTCTACCATCTAGCATGAAAGGTATAATCTGAGCTTGAATTGGAGAGGGTGTCTCGTAGCCAGCGCTTTCAACGGCTTTTAATACGGGCTCAGAGAGTGCTAAGTCATGGAAGGAGGGCAGCGAAGAATCATTTTCGGACATAAAATACCTGGATAAAAGAGCGAACAAAAGCTTAAATTAACAGACTATTATACTACAAATAAAATAAAATACTTTGTTTTTATTGTCAGTAATGCTGAATATGTAGCGAGACTACATTATCGTTCCTGGTTACCCATGAGTGAATCCACGTATCTAAAGATTATTGCTGTTTTAATGAATAATGTAATAGGGGGGATACCTTCTAAACTTAGGAATAGAGTACAAGGCTTTGAAAATAAATTCCAGTTAATGTTATATAACTGATATGTACCCTTGATCAATACTTGAAGGAGAGGATATGATTGTCAATTATTGAAAATAGATGGCTATTGTTGGTGGCTTGTTGAGTCAGGAAGCCTTAAAACAAATAACTTAGGAATGACTATGTCTAAGGCGAATACTGTTGTTGTCCTGGATTTTGAAACCACAGGGCTATCACCTACTTATGGTGATCGAGCTATTGAAATAGGTGCCGTACTGATTGAAAATGGAGAAATCAAAGACCGATTCCAAGAACTCATGAATCCAGGGCGACCTATTGATGGTTTTATTGAAAGCTATACTGGAATAACAAATGACATGCTCAAGGATGCAAGGCCTTGTAAGGAAGTCATGAGTCAGTTTGCGGGATTCATTGGTGACTATAATCTTGTTGCTCATAATGCTTCATTTGATAAACGGTTTTTAGACGCTGAACTTAAAAGAGTATCAAAACAATACACTGGAAAATTTGCTTGTTCAATGTTGCTGTCGAGAAGACTCTACCAAGGTGCAGCTGATCATAAACTCGCCACCTTAGTCAGATATGCAAAAATCCCTTCAGACGGTAATTTTCATAGAGCCTTATATGACTCTGAAATGACAGCCAAATTATGGTTGTCGATGTTAGAACACATCAATAGCCACTATGGTCTTCCATCAATACCATTTACATTAATTCAAAAGCTAAGCAAAACACCGAAACATAAAGTGAGTCAATACTTGAATAGATAGGCTTATGATTATCTAGATGGAGAAGAATGTACGTTTTGGAAGGCTCGGGATAAGTGGTCAAGTGGTAGAATTCTTAACCTATTATTTTCTGCTCCCTAAGGAACGAGGATTCAATAATACCCAAGTCTGACTTGTCTTTTGGCCCCATAGGCATGCTAGAAAAACAGTTACGAAGCACAGGGATGTGCAAGTGTCACTTGAAGCAGGATGCTGTTTGTGACCGTAGCCCGCTATGCGCCTGTTTTTCTAATACGCCTATGAAGCCAAAACCCTGCGCCATACTTTCGGGTATTATTAAATTCCTCGTTTGTATGATTAACCCAGTAACAAAAAACGTGATGAAAAAGTTAAAAACAGGTCTGACACAAAACCAAATCC
>Ga0256840_1001847_pt1 | contig 19200 bp, 12 predicted proteins | sample 355202metaG_FD_185969 | JGI IMG/M metagenome (GOLD analysis project Ga0256840, IMG submission 185969) | Hydrothermal vent microbial communities from Mid Atlantic Ridge, Atlantic Ocean - 355-202 | ecosystem: Environmental > Aquatic > Marine > Hydrothermal vents | place: Atlantic Ocean: Mid...
AATAATACAAACATTGTTTTCTTAGAAAAAGGCTGTATTTTAAGCTTTCTTTTAACATATAATATTCTAATCACTACAAAAACAACCACTACAATAAGTGTGGACAAAGCTGCTCCATTATTTCCGAAAAGAGTAATTAACCATTTGTTTAACACAATTACACTGAGTGCCATAGCTAATGATAAATAAAAATACACGCTGTAAAACTTAGAATTAGATAGGATAGCGATGTTTGTTCCCATAGCCAATTCAAATAATTTTGCGATTGATATCATAAGTACAATCAGTACTCCTGTTGCATATTCTGGCTTTCCAATAATGGCATATAAATCCACTACATTTAAATTGATTAATAAAAACAATAAACCACCAGCCAAAAGTTGATTAATAGCACTGCTTTTGTAAATCTCTTCTACTTCTTCTAACTTATTGTGATTAATTGCTTTTGCAGTTATTGGTGTGGCTATTTGTTGCATTGCACGGGCAGGGATTCCAACTACAGAAGCAATGTAAATACCAACAGAGTAAAATGCTACTTTCTCTAACCCTTCTTGAATTTGAGGTATCATAAATTTATCGATTTCTAATAAAATAAATCCAGCCGAACCTGCCAAAATAATATAATATGAATAGCGGATAATCTCTTTAATATTTGTTGGTTTTTTAAGAATGAGTTTCGGTCTGTATAAATACAAAGCATAAAACAACATGATGAGCATCCGTACTCCATAAGTTATAACAACAGCATAAATAAATTGTGCATTAGAAAGCTGATTAAAATAAACTAATACCAAAAGTATAGAGGTTATAAACCGTGCAAAAACTTCTTTAATAAAATTTCCAAAAACAGATTGTAATTGTACTTTACTCCAAGCGTAAAATAATTCAAAATATCCCATAAAAATAGCGACTAAAAAAATGAGATAAGTATAATTTTTTATTAACGGATTGGTGCTTGATAACCAATTTGAAATTTGTTCATAAAAAAACACACCAATAATTGTAGATGGCAACACTACTAATAAAGGTAAAATAAGCGATGTCGTTAAAAAAACATCCTTTTCTTCTTGTGTTTGATAAGACGAATAAAACTTAATAACCGTATTGTGCATTCCAAAAATTAAAAAAGGCAAGAAAATAGTAGCTGTAGATAGTAAAAATGTAATTAAACCGTAGTAATCTTCAGCCAAAAAATGCGTGTACAAAAACAATACATTTATTCCTCCAATGGCAAAGCCAATAAAAAGAATTAAGGTGTTTATTGCGGATTGTTTGTACATTTTGGTCTTGTTATTCTTTGGTCTTGTTAGTCTTTGGTCTTTAGTCTTTAGTTCTTCTCGCATCGTCATGCTGAATTTATTTCAGCATCTTTTCTTATTTTAAACAGATTCTGAAACAAGTTCAGAATGACGTATTAGCATCTTTCTATTTATCATAAGATTCTGAAACAAGTTCAGCATGATGTTTAAATATTTTTCCTAAACTAGACAGAAGATGAGTTTCTATCAATCAACTTTCTAGACAAATATTGAAAGCGTAAAAATAACAATAAAGCGGATAATGTCAAACTAATAAGTAAACCAATCCAAATACCAATGGTTTTAAGTTCTGTATGTAAGCCTAAATAATAGCTTATAGGAAACCCAATAACCCAATACGCAAAAAAGGTAATGTATGTTGGCACAATAACATCTTGTAAACCTCGTAAAGCAGCTAAAACAATAGCTTGAATACCATCAGAAATTTGAAATATTCCTGCAACAATCAATAAAGAAGAGGCTATTTTTATCACTTCAATATTTTGGGTAAACATTAAAGGTAAGGTGTCTTTCAAAATAAAAAACAAGAAGGAGAATACCATCATTATTAGTCCTATGAGTAACATATTAGAAAGAGCAATTCGTCTTAAATCCTTAAATTTTTGTAAGCCTTTTTGATTGCCAACTCTTATGGTTGTAGCCACACCAATACCAATAGACACCATAAATGTTGTTGCGCTCATTTTAATTGCAATTTGATTGGCAGCTTGAGGAAATGCACCAATAACACCAGCTAATAATATAGATGCTGTAAATACGCCAACTTCAAATAACATTTGTAGCGCAGAAGGAATACCTAAATTGATAATCTTTTTAAAAATGGACGTATTTAACTCTTCTTTACTTAATAATTTTAGATAAGGTTTAAATCGTTTTTTACTACGAATAATATACAACATAAATAACACCATAATTACTCTAGAAACTAGTGTGCCAATGGCAGCGCCTACAATTCCCATTTTAGGGAAAATCCACCAACCGTAAATCAGCATAAAATTTAAAGCTACATTTACTGCATTGGTAATTAAAGTAGCTTGCATGGCATATTGTGTTTGCGATAAACCATCAGTAAATTGTTTTAAGCCTTGAAAAATAATCATAGGAAACATTGAAATAGCCACTACTTGAAAATATGGAATAGCTAATTTCACCACTTCTGGAGGTTGATGCAAATGAAATAAAATCGGTTTTAACAAAAATAAAAAAAGCACGAGCACTACTGCTAAAATACTCATTAAAATCATGCTATGCTGAAACTGTAATCGTCCTTTTTTATAATCTTTTGCGCCATCAGATTCAGAGATTAAAGGCGTGATTGAAAAGGAGAAGCCAATTCCTATAGAAATTGCAATAAATATTAAACTATTTCCTAAAGAGGTTGCAGCTAATTTTATAGGCCCTAAATGACCAACCATAATATCATCAACCAAGCCAACCAATAAATGACCAATAGAACCTGTCATAACAGGTAGTGCTAGTTTTAAATTTGTGCTAAATTCTTTTGTGTAATCTTTTAGTGCCAATATTTTTTATTTGAATTTGCAAATATATTTGTTTAAATGGATAATAATTAGGATTTCTTTAGAAAAATAGATGAGTTGTAAGTCTTTTGAAATTAGTATTTCGCAATAGAATTAACAATTATTTAACGATTTACTTGGTTTATTGATAAAAATGTACCATATTTGCAAGATAACTTAAATTCAAATTAAATGAAAACAAAATTGAAAAGTATTATTACACTCTTTGTAGTGTTGATGGTGCAAATTACTTTTGCACAGGAGAGAACTATCTCTGGTGTGGTTTCCGATGATATGGGACCTGTAGCAGATATTTCTGTAAAAGTTAAAGGTACAGACAGAGGTACTGTAACAGATTTTGATGGTAATTATACCATTAAAGCAAAAACTGGAGATGTGCTAGAGTTTAGCCATGTATCTTATGGTACAATTGAGAAAATCGTAGGAGCAACAAGTAAAATGGATATTACGATGAGTTCTAAAGGAACAGACCTTGACGTGGTAATTGTTTCTGGTGTAGCAGGAGCTACTTCTAAGAAAAAGATGTCAGTTTCTGTAGCTTCTGTCAAAGCTAAAGACATTAACAAAGTTACTACTTCATCCGTAGCCAATGCTTTACAAGGTAAAGTCGCTGGTGTTAGTATTACAAACACTGGTAAGCCTGGATCAGGAGCAACAATTATACTTAGAGGTGCTGCCAATTTCTACGGCTCACAATCTCCATTAGTTATAATGGATGGTGTGTTTGTTGAAGGTGGATTAGGAGATATAAATGTGGATGATATTGCTTCTATGGAAATTGTAAAAGGAGCATCTGCTTCTTCATTCTATGGATCTAAAGCAGGAAATGGAGTAATTGTTATTAAAACAAAAAGAGGTAGAGTTGACAAAACCGATGTAACAATTAGAAGTGAAATAGGTTTTTCTAAAATTACTAATTTTATTGATACAAATCAATCACATTCTTATGACTTAGCTAGTGATTGGGAAAATTATAAAGGTCAATATACAAAATTTGACGGTGTAACTTACCCAGAAAACTACCAAGGTGTATTTGCAGCAGGAGGCCCAAATGCTGTAGTTGGACAACCTACTCAATCTACAGACCATTATTCTGACAATCCTTATGGAGTATATTACGATGTACAGAAGCAATTATTCAAAACAGGTTTAGACCAAGTTTTATACGGGTCTGTAGCTTCTGGAACTGATAAAGCATCACTGTTTATATCTGCTGAAAATCATAAAAATGATGGTGTTTTAAAAGAGGCGGAAGGATATACAAGAAACAGTATTCGTGCAAACATAGATGTAAATGCTAATAAATGGCTTAAATTTACTTCAAGCAATAACTTTATTAAAATAAACGATCATTCACCTGTAGGAGCCAATAATTTTTTTAGAACAATTACTCGTCTGTCTCCAGAGGCAAATTTATTAGCATCAAATCCTGATGGTCAACCTTACTATTATACTCCAGAGCCTAATGATTCTGAAATATCTAATCCATTGTATGATTTATATACTAGGAATGCAACTACAAAAGAACAACGTTTTTTAGGAAGTTATAATATGAATGTTAAATTTGCAGATTGGGTAAATGCAGATGTAGAATATTCTTTTGAAAATGACAACACAGACTATTTAAGTAGTCATAAATATGAAACATACGTTACTAGTGGTGATGAAATAGGTTTTGGATACTCTAAAGGTGATTTATACAATGATGTAAATAGTCAATTATCACAAAAATTTCAAACTAGTTTAAACTTTAGAAAAGCCTTTGGTGATTTAGATTTTACGGGTAAAATATCTTATTTATTGGAAGCTTATAACTCCAAACAACAAGTGATTAACGCAAATGATTTTAAATATCCTGGTATTATTAGTTTTGATAATTTTGATCCTGCTGCGGTAAATGCTTCTACTAATGAAGAGATAGAAAGAGCAAAAGATATATTTGCTATTGCTGGTTTTGTATATAAAGACCGTTATATTTTTGATGCACTATATAGAAATGACCAATCTTCGCTATTTGGAGCAAATTATCGTAACAACTCATATTATAGATTATCTGGTGCGTATAGAATTAGTGAAGACTTTACTATTCCTGGCGTACAAGAATTAAAAATACGTGCTGCAATTGGTACTGCTGGGCAAAGACCAGGATTTGTATTTCGATATGAAAGGGAAGAGCTTACTCATGGAACAATAGGAGGTAGTCATTTAAAAGGAAATGAAAATTTAAGACCATCTTTAACTACAGAAAAAGAATTTGGTTTAAATGCTAATTTTTTAAATAGATTTGGCTTAGAAGTAACTTATTCAAACCAAATTGTTTCTGATCAATTTATGAAAGTTGATTTAGTACCAGTTGATGGATATAATCTTCAATGGCAAAATGTGGGTGATTTAGAAAGTAATGTATTTGAAGCTTCATTAAATTCAAAAATTATTAATAAAGAAAATATCAAATGGAATTTAGGAATAAACTTTACAACATCTAACACAACTATTACTAAATTAAATGTTGCGAAAAAGTTTGTAGGTCCAGATCAAAACAATATTTTCTTAATTAAAGAAGGGGAAGAATTTGGCTCTATGTATGGTGGTAAATTTGTAACTGATCTAGCAACAATGGCAAATCAATTACCAGCTGGAATGAGCATAGGTGATTATAGTGTTAATAGTGATGGTTTTGTAGTAGAAACAGCAAAAATTGGAACTACAGATGAAGCTGTCTTTGCCCAAGTAGATGAAGACGGAAATCCTATTAATGTAAAAATAGGAAATCAAAATGCAGATTTTAGAGTGGGTATTAATTCTCAATTCTCCTTTAAAAACTTTGATTTCTATATGCTTTGGGATTGGAAACAAGGTGGTGATATTTACAATAAAAATAACCAATGGAATACAATCGCAAATCGTTCTGCAATTGTTGATCAAGCAGGTAAAGCTGATAATGAAAAGAAAACAACCGACTACTACGCATCATTGTATCACGTGAATGAAACTTATGATTATTGGGTAGAAGATGGAAGTTTTGTAAAACTTAGAGAAACTTCACTTGCATATACTTTTAAAGGAAAAGCATTATCACATATAGCAAAAGGATTTTTTAAAGAAATGAAAATTAGTTTAATAGGTAAAAATTTATTAACATTTACTAAATATTCAGGATGGGATCCAGAAGTTACAAAATACGATAGCTCTACTAAGCAATATTTTAGTGTTGATTATGGTGTTTATCCAACTCAAACTTCTTATTCAATGTCTTTTCAATTAAAATTCTAACTTAAAAATATAAATTATGATAAAAAAAACAAATTGGTTTCTAATAGTGATACTATTTTTAACCGCAATTTCATGTGATGATTTTGAAACAGATTTGAATGTTGAAAATCCAAACGACCCAGATGCTACTGCAATTTTAAGTGATAAAGACGCATTAAATTCTTTAGCAGGTTCCATGTTTCACACTTGGTTTATGACCACAGCTAGCACTAAAGGACCAGGAGCTGCATTCAACACAATGGCAGATATATCTACTTGTTCTTGGGGTAATTTTGGAATGAAAGATTTATCTAGTGAGCCTAGATCTACTTTTAACAATTCAACTTCTTACGGAAATGATGTTACCTCTACTTATTTTGACGATATGTATAGTGTTTATGCAAACTCGAATAAATTACTAGCGGCAATTGATAATGGTATAGAATTTGATGATGTAAATTCAATAAAACTATCAGCAAACATGGGTTTAGCTTTATCTATTGGTTACCTTTCTCTTGTTTTTGATAAAATTTTAATTGTTGAAAACGGAGAAGTTAAAAAAATAGATTACAAAGAAGGTATGACCTTTGCTCTAGCTCGTTTAGACGAGGCAATAGCATTAGCTGATGCAGGTGCTGGTTTACCAGACAATTCAATTCCAGGAGCTACTGTTGATGGGGCTTCAATGTCTAAATTATTAAATAGTTTTGGGGCTAGAATGTTAGTGAATAATGTTAGAAACAGTGCTCAAAAATCAAATATTGATTGGAATAAAGTAAAAACTTACGCTACAAATGGTATTAATGCCGATTTTAAAATACATATGGATGATGTGAACTGGTACGATTTAATACCAAAAACATATTTAGTGTATCCAGGTTGGGGTAGAGTTGATATGAGAATTATTCATTTAATGGACTCTAACACGATAGATTATTGGTCTGACACCACAACTACAGTAGCAGAATCGACTTCTAGTGATTTAAGATTAGCAACAGATTTTAAATATCTAAGCGCTAACAATTTTAGACCAAATAGAGGTCTATACCACTTTAGTAGCTACAGATACAGTAGATACGATGATTATATTTCTGTTTGGGTTATGGATTTAGTAGAATACACAAAATCTGAAAACGACATGTATTTAGCAGAAGCAGAATTAGAATTAGGAAACACTAGTGTAGCCGCTAATATAGTAAATGCAGGAACAAGAACTACAAGAGGTGGTTTAGCTAATGTTGCTACTAATGTACAAGACGTTCATGATGCTATTTTTTATGAAAGAATGGTAGAATTTGGTTTTTCAACTATGGGTATAGGATTCTTTGAAATGAGAAAAGAAAATCTTTTACAACCTGGTACTTTATTACATTTCCCAATACCTGGAAAAACATTAGAAACTTTAAATGAGGATATTTATTCTTTTGGAGGAACTAGTGGTGTTGCTGGAGAAGATTACTCTAACGGAGGTTGGAGAAATTAACATAATAATTATTTAAACCTAAAACCACCTTTTTCAAGGTGGTTTTTTTATGCCAAATTGTCACCAAACTAAAATTGGTACTCTATTTGAATAAGCACTAACACATAAACAAATAAGAAAAATTAATAAAACATATAAAAAATGGCAAAAACAAAAATTAACGTAGCGGTGGATAATATTTTTCCACTAATCAAAAGATTTTTATACTCAGACCACGAAATATTTTTACGAGAATTAATTTCTAATGCAACTGATGCAACACTCAAATTAAAGCACTTAGCTTCTGTTGGAGAATTTGATGGAGATATAAAAGACTTAAAACTAGAAGTAAAACTAGATAAAGATGCTAAAACTTTGACAATTATAGATCAAGGTATTGGTATGACTAAGGAAGAAATAAAAAAATACATCAACGAAATTGCTTTTTCTGGTGCAGAAGAATTCCTAGAAAAATACAAAGGAAAAGATGAAAAAGATAAGGGTGCAAGCGAAAGTGGAATTATTGGTCATTTTGGACTAGGATTCTACTCTGCTTTTATGGTGGCAAAAGAAGTAGAAATTATTACAAAATCTTATAAAGATGAACCAGCGGTACATTGGACTTGTGATGGTTCGCCAGAAGTAAGTATCGTAAAATCTGACAAAGAAGATAGAGGTACTGAAATTGTGTTGCATATAGCAGATGATTCACAAGAGTTTTTAGAAGAAAGCAAAATTAGAGAACTCTTGTTAAAATACAACAAGTTTATGCCTATTCCAATTAAATTTGGAACTAAGGAAATTCCAGATCCAAAGCATACACCTAAAACCACCAAAGATAAAGATGGTAAAGAGGTAACAGAACCTCAAAAAATGATGACTGTTGATGATATTATCAACAATCCTAATCCTGCTTGGATTAAAAAACCAAGCGAATTAAAAGATGAAGATTATAAAGCTTTTTATCGTGAATTGTATCCAATGCAATTTGAAGAACCATTGTTTAATATTCACCTTAATGTTGATTATCCTTTTAATTTAACCGGTATTCTTTACTTCCCTAAATTAGAAGCGAATATTGATATTAAAAAAGATAGAATTCAGTTATACCAAAATCAGGTTTTTGTTACCGATAATGTAGAAGGAATTGTACCAGACTTTTTGCAAATGTTGAGAGGAGTTATTGATTCTCCAGATATCCCATTAAACGTTTCTCGTTCATACTTACAAGCTGATGGAGCAGTCAAAAAAATAGCAAGTTATATCACTAAAAAAGTGGGTGATAAATTAAATTCCATCTTTAAAAAAGACAGAAAAAGCTTTGAAGAAAAATGGAATGACATTAAAATTGTGATTGAATACGGAATGCTTTCAGAGCCAAAATTCTATGATAAAGCTATTAAATTTGCTTTATTCCCAACAGTTGATGATACTTTTTTAACTTTTGAAGAATTGGTTGAAAAAATCAAACCAGCGCAAACAGATAAAGATAAAAATATAGTAGTGCTTTATGCCTCTGATAAAAAAGAGCAACACTTATACATTGAAGCAGCAAAAGACAAAGGATACGAAGTACTGTTATTAGATTCTCCTATTATTTCACACCTAATTCAAAAATTAGAAACTGAAAACAGTGAATTATCAGATAAAAAGCAACCTGTAAAATTTGTTCGAGTTGATTCTGATACGATTGAAAATTTAATCAAAAAAGATGAAACCGTTATTTCTAAACTTTCTGATGAAGAGCAAGAAAAACTCAAAGGAATTATTGAAGGTGCTGTTCCAACAGAAAAATATACTGTTCAATTAGAAGCAATGGATTCAAAAGCAAATCCGTTTACCATTACACAACCAGAATTTATGCGTAGAATGAAAGAAATGCAGCAGTCTGGTGGAGGAGGAATGATGGGAATGGGTAATTTTCCAGAGATGTACAATTTAGTTGTAAATACCAATAGCGAATGGATGGAAAAAATTCTTAAAGCAAAGAAAAAGCAAAAAGAATATATTGATCAAGCTTTAGATTTAGCTAAATTATCTCAAAATCTTTTAAAAGGAGAAGATTTAACCAATTTTATTAAACGAAGTTTAGATTTGATGAAGTAATGTTTCATAATTTAAACCTTGCTATTCATCTAAATACTGATTGAATTAGTACAAAAAAAATGCACATTGAAATTTTATCAATGTGCATTTTATTTTATAAAGATATAAGAATAATTATTCTTTCTCTTTCAATACAAAATCTTCCATAAATTTAGTGGTATAATTACCAGCCAAATAATCAGGATTTTCCATTAACTGTTGATGGAAAGGAATGGTTGTTTTAACGCCTTCAATAATAAACTCTTGTAAGGCACGCTTCATTTTATTGATTGCTTCTTCTCTTGTTTGAGCAGTTGTAATTAGTTTTGCAATCATTGAATCGTAATAAGGAGGAATCATATAACCATCATAAACATGTGTATCTATACGTACTCCATGACCTCCTGGAGCATGAAATGTAGTAATTTTTCCAGGACAAGGTCTAAAGTCATTAAAAGGGTCTTCTGCATTAATTCTGCATTCAATAGCGTGTAAATTTGGCAAGTAATTTTTACCAGAAATTGGCACACCAGCAGCAACTAAAATTTGCTCTCTAATTAAATCAAAATCGATAACTTGTTCCGTAATAGGATGCTCTACTTGAATACGAGTATTCATTTCCATAAAGTAAAAATTACGGTGCTTATCTACCAAAAATTCAACGGTACCAGCTCCTTCATATTTAATAGATTCGGCAGCTAAAACAGCAGCTTCACCCATTTTTTTACGCAATGCCTTGGTCATAAAAGGCGAAGGCGTTTCTTCGGTTAATTTTTGATGACGTCTTTGAATAGAGCAATCTCTTTCAGATAAATGACAAGCACGTCCTGTAGAATCACCTACAATTTGTATTTCAATATGTCTTGGTTCTTCAATAAGTTTTTCAATATACATATCATCATTTCCAAAAGCAGCCATTGATTCTTGTTTTGCAGCAAACCACAAATCTTTCATTTCATCTCTGTCCCAACAAGCACGCATTCCTTTTCCACCACCTCCAGCCGAAGCTTTAAGCATTACCGGAAAACCCATTTCATCTGCCAATTTTAAAGCATCTTCAAAATCTTCAATAATACCATCAGATCCAGGAATAATAGGTACTCCTGCTTTTTTCATAGTATCTCTTGCGGAAGCTTTATCACCCATCATATTAATCATTTCGGCAGTAGCTCCAATAAATTTAATATTGTGTTCTTCACATATTTTTGAGAACTTAGCATTTTCTGCTAAAAAACCATATCCTGGATGTATAGCATCTGCATTGGTAATTTCTGCTGCAGCAATAATATTCGACATTTTTAAATAAGACTCATTACTTTGTGCAGGACCAATACAAACTGCTTCGTCTGCAAACTTAACATGTAAGCTTTCTTTGTCTGCTGTAGAATAAACGGCAACCGATTTGATTCCCATTTCTCTACAAGTTCTAATTACACGTAGTGCAATTTCACCTCTATTTGCTATTAGTATTTTTTTAAACATAGTTTTAAATAAAATACAAATTCCTATAATATGTTAAATTATATTATTGGTAATTTGGAGGTTAAACTTAAGACGGATCTACCAAAAATAATGGTTGATCAAATTCTACTGGAGTGGCATCATCTACTAAAATTTTAACAATTTTACCAGAAACTTCAGATTCAATCTCGTTAAATAGTTTCATAGCTTCAATAATACAAACCGTATCACCTTCAGCAATGGTGTCACCAACAGAAACAAAAACAGGTTTGTCTGGTGATGGTTTTCTATAAAAAGTACCAATAATTGGTGATTTTACAGTGATGTATTTTGAATTATCTTCTGCTTCTTTAGTTTCGGTAGATGTAGCTACAGGTGCTGCTGGAGTTGCTTGAGCAACAGGTTGTGCAGTCATCATTGGTGCCGCAGCTTGAACAATAGTTGTTTCATTTTTACCGTGCGCTCCTGTGCGAATGGTGATTTTAATATCTTCCATTTCTAATTTAACTTCGCTTGCGCCAGATTTGGCTACAAATTTAATTAAATGTTGAATTTCTTTTAAATCCATAATTATAAAGTTTTGGTTATTTTATATTCACTAAGTGAATGGTTTAGTTGTTGTTATATGCCCAAGTAAGATAGATTGAACCCCAAGAAAAGCCTCCTCCAAATGCGGCAAATATTATTTTATCTCCTTTTTTTAATTGTGTTTCGTAATCGTTTAGTAATAAAGGTAATGTAGCTGAAGTAGTATTTCCATACTTTTCAATATTCATCATTACTTTTGAAGAATCTAATTTTATTCTTCTTGCAGTAGCATCAATAATACGTTTATTTGCTTGATGAGGTGCTAACCACTGAATATCATCATTGGTTAAATTATTTTGTTCTAATATTCTTTCACTTACGTCAGCCATATTTGAAACAGCATATTTAAAAACAGTTTTACCATCCTGAAAAACAAAATGTTGTCCGTTTTCTACTGTTTCTAAACTTGCAGGAAGTACTGATCCTCCAGCAGCTACTTGCAGAAATTCTCTACCAGAGCCATCGGTTCTTAAATATTCATCTTGTAAACCGTAACCTTCTTTGTTTGGCTCAAACAGTACTGCTCCAGCACCATCGCCAAAAATAATACAAGTTGCACGGTCTTTATAGTTTATCATAGAAGAGTTCATATCTGCTCCTATAAGTAAGATTTTTTTATACTTGCCAGATTCAATATAACTAGAAGCAGTTGACATACCAAATAAAAAGCTTGAACAAGCAGAAATTTGATCAAAAGAAAACGCATTTACAGCTCCAATTTTAGTAGCTACATAAGCTGCTGTTGATGCTGCTTGCATATCTGGTGTTGCTGTTGCTACAATCACTAAGTCAATTTCTTCTGGATTTAGATTTGTTTTTTTAATTAAATCTTTGGCTGCATTTATGGCCAAAAAGGAAGTTCCTTTTCCTTTTTCTTTTAAAATTCTTCGTTCTTTAATGCCTGTTCTAGAAACTATCCATTCGTCATTGGTTTCCACCATGGTTTCTAATTCTGCATTAGTTAAAACATATTCTGGAAGATATTTTCCTACTGCGGTAATTGCTGCGGTAATTTTACTCATGTTTGTAGTTCTTATAAAAGAAGACAAAAATAATCAATATTTTATTAAAAAATCTTAATATTTAGCGTTTTTTTGTGATTTATGGCGTTTTTACATTCTCTTTATCTTTTACTTTTAGACCTCACAGGTTTTCAAAACCTGTGAGGTCTTTAACTTAAAATAGTAAGTTTAAATTGAAATTTTTAAAATAAATATTTAAGTGTATCCTAATTCTAATGAAATTTGTACTTTTGAAAATCTATGAAACCAAATCAAAATTTTCAAATTTATAACGCTTCTGCTGGAAGTGGAAAAACGTTTACCTTAGTTAAAGAGTATTTAAAGATTCTGTTTAAAGCGAGTAATTTATATACTTTTCAGCATATTTTGGCCATTACTTTTACCAATAAAGCTGCGGCTGAAATGAAAGAGCGAATTTTAGAAAATTTGTTAGCCTTTTCTAAGTTAGATGTGAAAAATATCAATAATGATTTGTTTTTGAAAATTGTTAATGAATTGGATGTTGATTCAGAAATCATCCAAAATAAATCAAAGAAAATCATTAAAAATATTTTAAATAATTATGGTGCTTTTAACATTACAACCATTGATAGTTTTACTTATAAACTCATAAGAAGTTTTGCTTTTGATTTAGGAATAAACTTAAATTTTGAGGTAGAAATGGATGCTATTTCTTTAATAAATCAAGCAGTTGATGTGCTTGTTTCTAGAATTGGTAATGATGAAGAGCTTACAAAAACTTTAATAGATTTTGCCAAAGTAAAAGCCAATGATGATAAAAGTTGGGATATTGCCAAAGATTTAAAAGAAATTGCCAAATTATTACTTAATGAAAATGATATTTTTCATGTAAATAAGATTCAAACAAAATCAATTAAAGATTTTATTGAATTACAAAAAATCATCAATAAACAGTTAAAAGAAACTGAAAATAAATTTGCTGTAATTGGTAATAAAGGTCTAGATATTATTGCTTCAGCCAATTTACAATTTAATGATTTTGTATATAGTGATTTGCCTAATCACTTTAAAAAAATGGCATTTTTAAATCTTGCTACACTTAATTTTGAAGGTCGTTTAGCGAAGAATATTGAAAAAAACCATTCTCAATATGGAGGAAAAGCAACAGCTCAAGCTAAAGCTGAAATAGATTCAATTAAAGACGAACTCATTGAATTATATCACGAATCTGAAATAGTTTATAATACGCAATTTCAAAAGTATTTATTGAATAAATTATTGAGTAAAAGTTTAATTCCGTTAGCAGTTTTAAAGACTATAAATACTGTACTTAACGAAATTAAAGAAGAGAATAATATTCGATTAATATCAGAATTTAATCAGCTTATAAGCAAACATCTTAAAGAGCAACCAGCAGCTTTTATTTATGAAAAAATAGGAGAGCGTTTTAAACATTATTTTATTGATGAAATGCAAGACACTTCTATGATGCAGTGGGAAAATATGATTCCGTTATTAGATAATGTGCTTACAAGCGAAAGTTTAACTGGTGAAACAGGAACTCTATTACTAGTTGGTGATGCAAAACAAGCTATTTATCGTTGGAGAGGAGGGAAGGCAGAACAATTTATAACACTCTCAACAGAAAAAGAAGCTAGTCCGTTTTTAATCCCAAAAAACATTCATCAATTAGAAACCAATTGGAGGAGTTATTCCAAAATCATTGAGTTTAACAATGACTTTTTTCATTATAGTTCTAAATATTTACAAAACGAAGCATATCAAGAGTTGTATAAAGTAGGAAATCGGCAAAAAACGAATAATAAAGATGGTGGTTATGTGGAAATTCAATTTCTGCCTAAAGGAATGAATAAAGAGGAAAGTTTGATTGAATATCCTAAAAAAGTACATGAAATTATTGAAAGAATAACATCAGAATTCGATAAAAAAGACATTTGTATTATCACCAGAACTCGTGCTCAAGGAGTTGCTGTTGCTGAATATTTAACTTCAAAAAAAATTGATATCATTAGCTCTGAAACTTTGTTGTTGCAAAATTCCTCCAAAGTGAGTTTTATAGTTGATTTATTGAAGTTAATCAATCAGCCAGAAAACAAGGAAGTGCAATTTGAAGTGTGTTATTTTTTATACCATCATTTAGAATTAATAACAGAAAAGCACGAATTTTTAAAAGCACATTCAAAATTAGCTTTAGCTGAATTTTTTGAGGTTTTAAAAACTTACAATATTTCATTTGATTTGACTTATTTTGAAAGTTTGTCGCTTTATGAAAATGTAGAATATATCATCAGAAATTTTAATCTTACACAAAAATCTGATGCGTATTTGCAATTCTTTTTAGATGTAATTTTAGACTTTTCGTTTAAAAAATCGGAAGGTTTAAGTGCATTTCTAAATTATTGGGAAGAAAAAAAAGACAGTTTGAGTATTGTTGTGCCAAGTGAAAAAGATGCTGTGCAAATAATGACTATTCACAAATCAAAAGGATTGGAATTTCCTGTGGTTATTTTTCCGTTTGATTTGAATATTTACAAACAAATTAATCCCAAAGTTTGGTATCATCCTTTGGCAAAAGAAAAGTATAACGGTTTTGAAAGTTCATTGATTAATTACAACAAATCATTGCAACAACTAGGAGAAGTTGGAGAAACATTGTATCAAAGTCAACAAGAGGAATTAGAATTAGACAATCTTAATTTACTTTATGTAACCTTAACCAGAGCTAAAGAGCAACTTTTTATCATAACAGAGCATAAAAAACCGTTTGAAGATACTCCAAAACATTACGCAGATTTATTTATCGATTTTTTACAAGATATTGGTCAATGGAAAGACGAGCAATCGGTTTATACTTTTGGAAATCCAGAACGAAAATCAATACGAAAAGCGATTAAGCAACAAAACAAAGAGCAACAATTATTTATAAGTAGCGATTGGCGTCAGCATAATATTAATATTGTGCCACACTTTAATAAAGAAGAATCCGAAACAGAACAAGCACGTTTATTTGGAACATTACTTCATGAAATATTAGCGCAAATTATTTATAAGGAAGATGTAAATAATGTTGTTCATCAGTTGTTGCAAAAAGGTGTTATCACTAAAGATTTAGAAGAATATATTAGCAATATTCTGTTTAAAATCACCAATCATTCTGAATTAAGTGCTTATTTTTCCAAAACATACACTGTAATAAATGAACGTGAAATGATTACAGCTGATGGTAGTATTTTAATTGCAGACCGTCTTGTTTTTGATGATAAAAAAGTAATTATTATTGATTATAAAACAGGAAAGGCAGTAAAAAAACATCATTTACAATTAGAAAACTACGCCAATACTTTAACAAAAATGAATTATCAAGTACTCAAAAAAATATTGGTTTATATTGATGATGAAGTGGAGGTTGTTTATGTTTGATACCTTGATAAACTGTTATTAAGCATCCAACGCTGCATCTTAGCGTCTTTGCGAGAAACAATAAAGTATCTTTTATTAAACAACTTTAAAATTAATTACAATAAATGTTATATTTGCAGAAAAAGAAAAATGGCAGTACTTGATATTATTTTAGCCGTCTTATTGGTTTATGGTTTGTATAAAGGCTTTACAAAAGGTTTTTTTGTTGAAGTTACTTCGTTAATTTCCTTGTTAGTAGGTTTGTATGGAGCAATTCATTTTTCCTATTTTATAGGTGATTGGCTTAAAACTAAAGTAGAATGGGATGCAAAATACATTCAGATTGCAGCATTTGCGCTGACTTTTATTATACTGCTAATTTTGGTTTCGCTTGTTGGGAAAATACTCACAAAAATAATAGATGCTGCACAATTAGGTTTTTTAAACAAAATTGCAGGAGCTGCCTTTGGAGTAGCAAAAGTTGCTTTAATTGTAAGTGTAATACTTAATATTTTTGGCAAAATGAATGACACTATTCCGTTTGTAAAACAAGAAACTTTAGATCAAACCATCCTTTATAAACGAGTAAAAGAATTTGCGCCAACTGTTTTTCCTTCTATAATGGAGCAAGTTGAGAATTTAAAAGAGAATAATCCGTTTAAAACGGAAGAAAATACAACTACAAAGGATAGTATAAAATAACATAAAATAAGTATTAAAATATGTCCATAGCAAAAAAACAATACAAAAGAATAACAGTTAAATCGTTGATTGAAATGAAATCAAACAACGAAAAAATAGCCATGCTAACAGCCTACGATTATACTATGGCAAAAATTGTTGATCATGCAGGAATTGATATTATTTTGGTAGGAGATTCAGCATCAAATGTAATGGCAGGTCATGAAACAACATTACCTATTACTTTAGATCAAATGATTTATCACGCATCATCTGTAGTAAGAGCAATTGAAAGATGTTTAGTTGTGGTTGATTTACCTTTTGGAACATATCAAGGAAATTCAAGAAAAGCCTTAGAATCGGCTATTAGAATCATGAAAGAATCTGGAGGACATGCTGTAAAACTAGAAGGAGGTTCAGAGATTGCAGATTCTATTTCAAGAATATTAACGGCAGGAATTCCAGTAATGGGACATTTAGGACTTACACCACAATCCATTTATAAATTTGGAACTTATACTGTAAGAGCCAAAGAAGACGCCGAAGCCAAAAAATTGATGGAAGACGCTTTATTGTTAGAAAAATTAGGTTGTTTTGCTTTAGTCTTAGAAAAAGTACCAGCATCCTTGGCAGAAAAAGTAGCTAAAGCCTTAACTATTCCTGTTATTGGAATTGGTGCAGGAGCAGGAGTAGATGGTCAAGTATTGGTAATGCATGATATGCTTGGAATGACACACGAATTTAATCCACGTTTTTTAAGAAGATACCTCAATTTGTACGAAGAGATGAATACTGCTTTTAAAAGCTATATCGCCGATGTAAAAAGTGAAGATTTTCCTAATGAAAAGGAACAATATTAAAATATAAATTAAAAATAAAATAGAATTAAATGGAAAGAGCTTTAAATAAACGAAGTAATGCTTCTTGTGAATTATGTGCAGCGAAAGAAAAATTATCGGTTTATAATGTACCACCAGTAACTGAAATAGAAGAAAAAAACTCAATATTAGTTTGTGAAACCTGTAAAACACAAATTGAAGGTACAGAAAATTTAGATCCAAATCATTGGCGATGCTTAAATGATAGTATGTGGAGCGAATTTCCTGCGGTGCAAGTAACCGCTTGGCGTTTATTGTATAGATTAAAATATCAAAAAGAAGCTTGGGCTCAAGATTTAATTGATATGATGTACTTAGATGAAGATATGCTAGAATGGGCAGAAGCTACAGGAGAACATATTGATCCTTCTACAAAAATCATCCATAAAGATTGTAACGGAAACATTTTAAACAATGGAGATTCTGTGGTTTTAATACAAGACTTAAAAGTAAAAGGAGGAGGTTTTACCGCAAAAAGAGGAGAAGCAGTACATAGAATTTCTCTAGTTCATGATAATGCAAACCATATTGAAGGTAGAGTAGGAGATCAACACATTGTCATTTTAACACAGTATGTTAAGAAGACAAAATAGGTGTTTTTGATAATGTAAAAACGTAAACTGTGTTAAAAAAATGAGAAGGAATTATGTTTACGTTTTTTAGTAATAGAAAAGAAGAAAAAAGTAAAGTGCCAAAAGAATTAAATTTTTTCAATGAAAAAGAATACCATCTTTTCATTAATATTATTGATAGTTTTTTTAAAGAAAACAAAATTGAATATGAATTATTCAAGGATTATATTTATACTAATAGTGATATTTTTGGATATGATTATTTAGGATTAACCAATGTTAGTATAGAATGTAAGAAAGTTAAAACTAAAAAGTATAAAAAAATCATCTATCATCATTTTAATAATTTGATTAGTGATAATAAAGATTTAAAAGAAAATATTGAAGAATATGATAAAATTAATTTCTTTTTAGAGATAAAGATTCAAAGAAAAAGTTTCTTTAGGGATTTTGAAATTCAAAACTTTGTATATAAGCAAATAACTTTAGACCTTTTATCTTTTATTGTTGTAAATTTAAAAGGATCAGTTCATTATATAACAAAAAAGGATTTAAAAAATTGGAATATAGAAAAAATAAAACTGTTTGATGATATTGAAAAAAGGACAAATTTTAAGTATCATATTGAGAAAATGGCGTTAAATAATATTGAAATTTTAAAAGTTACATCTGATCATTTTTTTAATTCAAATATCATAATATCAAAAAAAAAGTTACTTGATTTAAAAGGCAAATATGGTATTATTTTATCAGTACCAAATATACAAGAAGCGTTACTTTTACCAATTGAAAATAGACAATCATTAAAAGGAATTGATGTTATACCAATTTAACTTTAATATGTCGTACAATTTACTATCTTTGCATATGGCAACAAAACAACAATTTATAGTTAAGGAAACGATAGTTGAATTAAAAAAACGAAAATATAAAATAGACAAACTTTCTGTTGAAAAAC
>Ga0256840_1001848_pt1 | contig 19196 bp, 17 predicted proteins | sample 355202metaG_FD_185969 | JGI IMG/M metagenome (GOLD analysis project Ga0256840, IMG submission 185969) | Hydrothermal vent microbial communities from Mid Atlantic Ridge, Atlantic Ocean - 355-202 | ecosystem: Environmental > Aquatic > Marine > Hydrothermal vents | place: Atlantic Ocean: Mid...
AGAGCTTCTATCTCTTTTACACTCATTTCATCATTTCTAATGACCTTTAAATCCGCCCCAAGTTCACGACAATACTGAACAATATTGTAAGTAAAACTATCATAATTATCTATCATTAAAATCATATTTTCTTCTACCCCTAAACAACCCCTGAATTTCGGGGTTTTAAAAAATCATATACTTTTACAAGAGGGTAATTTCTACCCTATTTCTACCTCAAAATCGTTTATAGATTGCTATTATACATTTTCTATGATTGTTTTTGGATTAAATAACGGATGCAACATGCAACAAAGTTGCAGCACCCTCTGTGTCATTGAGTTTTTATGTTGAAAGAAAATATGCAACAAGTGCAACAGTTAAAATGTTGCACTTTGTTGCAAATATGTTTACAACACTCTATGGCCTTATAAACGAACAGACAAGGGATTGTTGCATGTTGCCGATTATTTAACCAAATGGTAAAACTTACCTTTTTTATAAATTTTTCCTATCGTTATCAGACCTTCAAGAATCTCTTTAAGACCATCTTTTTGTGTCACATGTGAAGATGTTGTTATATCTCTAATTAAGACTGCACCAACTCTGTTTTCTTTTGCCTTTCTGGTAATCGCATTTAAAACTTTTTCCGTTTTGGTATCATGCTCATGCATCTTTGATATTCCAAGAAGTTTTAGAGTATGCTCTGTTTTAATATATTCAAAAAACTCTTTTGCCTGTAAAAATGTATCGACTGACAGTTTGACTAACTCTCTATTTTTACTATCAAATTTTTTATCTAATACTTCAGATAATTTATCTAACGATATATTTGTACAGTACTTTGAAATATGAAATACCATCGCAATCCTGAGAACCATGGTTATATTCCTAGAGATAAAACCTGAGCTGTGATCAGAGAGTGCATATCTTACTCTAAACTCCTTGCTGATAGCAGCATTATATTTTTTGAGTTCTTCTTTTGCATCATCGCTCAACACAAGATGTGTTTGTGATGAATAAACAAAATACCGTTTTGCAAACTCCTCGATAAAACCTTTTTCTTCACTTGTCAAATATTTTTCATAAGGTATATCTTTGGTAATTTCTGGTTGAAAAACAACCAAAAAACGGTTTAAGAACCCATCTTCAAGCCCATTTTGAATCATCTTCATAGATAACCCGGTATCACCTAAAGTAGATGCAGCATACAATCCAAAAGCATCAATCTCAAAAGTTTGACTTCTCCCACCTTTAACAGTTCTCTTAGTTGTTAAAACTGCTGCATCAAAAATCTCATCGAGCATCCTCAACAAAGATGCTGTTTGGTCGTTCTTTCTTGATGAAGCTATCTCTTTGCCAATGTTATCAAGCATCATAAAAGGTCGCGAGCCGTTTTTAAGACTCTCTATCAACCCCTCTTCTGTTGCTTTTGGCAAAAATACATCAGTCTCTTCAGATATATCTGCAAGTTTTTGCTCAAGCTTTGATTTTTGTTTAATATCTTTTTCTCGTTCAATCTCCCTAGCTAACTTCTCTTTTAGCTCATGATTGTCTCTGTTCTTTTGTTGATAATGCTTCTCCAACCAACCTAAAAAAGAAAATTTTAAGATAGATGCAGCACTTGTTTTTCCACCACCTGAGCGAAAAAAAGCTGCAACATAAAATAAAACTCTTTCACCGTCACTGTCAGATTTTTCTCTAAAAAGTTTGGTTCCGTATGTCAATGCCGACAACACAGGTAAAACCGCTACAGTTAAAACATCAGTCGAAACAAATGTCTTTTTATCTACAAGGTTTAATAATCCTGCCAAATCTGCTGGAATCTTTGTTAAAATATCACTACTGCTTTGAATTGGCTCTAAGTGGAGCCAGTTTTTACACTGACTCATGATGCATCCTCCAAATCATATTCTTCGCAGTCTAAATATTTAGCCACGCCCTCAACAGGAAATATCACCCTATTCTTAACACTTTTTCCAGTCCTTTTCATAGGAGGAAGACCAGTCCCTCCCAACTTAATTCGTCTGTCAATTGTAGATAAACTTATACCTAAAACCTCAGATAACTCTTCTCTTGACAATGTATATCCATAGTCCTCTTTTAATGATCTAAATGTATCACTTATCATGATATTCTCCTAAAAAATTAACATTTAGGAGGCAACAAGTTTTTACTTTTTCCATTTGCTACATTAGAAGAGTATAGCCTTCTTTAAAAGTGGGCCCTTTAGCGAACCATTTATTGTCATTAAGGATTTTGAGAGCTAGTAACTCGAAGCATTTTTATCATTTTCCATAAGAGATAATCTAACTAGCATAGTTTATCTCGATTGTACAAGGTGCACAATCCTTGCCATAGGTAATATAACCTAGGTCTTTCCATTTATTCAATTATTAATATTTTCTCATTACATAAAGTAAAGATTATCGCCTCACTCGGCATCACTGACAAGCTATATCTATCAATGAACATTATAATTATTACAAAATTTTTTATAAAAATCAAATTTTAAAAAATAGTATTTGTCAAGTTCGATATTGACAAATACATGTTTTATTGAAAAAAAGTTACTTTTTATAGAAATTTTCTATTTACATAAACAACAATAAAGAATATGTCTTTAATTTAACTAAAATCAAACATATTCTTACAGGTACTTCTAAGATGCAAAAGGATATAATTACAAAAAAAATCAGGTGTCCATGTGGTTGTATTAGATTTATTTTCAGGTGCAGGTGGTCTTTCAGAAGGGTTTTTCAGAGCAGAAGCAACATTTGTCGGACATGTAGAAGCAGATAAACATGCTTGTGACACTTTACGTACTCGTACTGCTTATTGGAATCTAAAACAAAATAATAAACTTGACATCTATTATCAATACCTTTTAAAAGAAATATCTCGTGATAAACTTTGGGAAATTTCTGGAGTATCAACTTCCAAAGATGTGATACATACTGAAATCGGCGACAATACATTCAATAGCGTTACAGAAACAGTAAAAGCCAACCTGAAAAATAAAAATGTCAAAAAAGTGGATTTGATTATCGGAGGTCCGCCCTGCCAAGCCTATTCGATAGTCGGAAGAGCACGTATGAAAAATACAGTTGCATGCGATCCTCGAAATTACTTATATAAATACTATATCAGATTTTTGGAAGAGTTTCAACCGAAAATGTTTGTTTTTGAAAATGTGCCCGGTATTTTGAGTGCTGCTAACGGTCAGCACTTTCAGGACATCAAAGATGCTATTGACAAAGCGGGATATCACATGGAACTTCAAGAATTGGTTGCCTCAGAGTATGGTGCATTACAAGACAGAAAACGTATAATTATCATCGGCTGGAAAAAGAACAAAAGACAAAAAAATTACCAATATCCGGAATTTGAAAAAATTGAAAATAAATATCTTATAAAGGACGCATTGGAAGATCTTCCCGAAACGAAACCTGACAATATAATTGAAGGAAAAGGTTTGTATAAAAGCAAACCTAGTTCATATCTTATAGAAGCAAATATAAGAGATGAAAATTTTGATATTTTAACCCAGCATGAAACCAGAATGCATAACGAACGAGATTTAAAAATATACAAAATAGCCATTGAAAAATGGAATAAAGAGAAAAAAAGATTATGCTATAAAGAGTTATCAAAAGAATATCCTGAACTCTGTACACATAAGAATAAAACATCTTTTACAAACAGATTTAATGTGATAAAAGCTGATCAACCAGCTTCACATACAATTTTGGCACATATGGCGATGGATGGACATTACTACATCCATCCTGATGTTAAACAATTACGATCACTGTCTGTCCGTGAAGCTGCCAGACTCCAGTCATTTCCGGATGATTTTTATTTTGAAGGTCCGAGAACCGCACAATTTCGACAGATTGGCAATGCTGTTCCGCCAAAAATGGCAGAACAGATTGCAAAAAAGATAAAAGAAATCTTGTAAAACTATAACTGATTATAAATATTTTCAAATATCTCAACGCACTTTTCAGTGTTTTTTCGGATATCAGATTCCCAAAATCTAAGAACAGTCCAGCCGTTTTCTCTCAGTTTCATATTGACGGTTTTGTCTCTTTTAATATTTTTCTCCAGCTTTTCTATCCAAAATTTTCTGTTTGTATTCGGAATATATTTACCTTCCATAAGATACTTTCCATGCCAAAACTCACTGTCACAGAAAACAGCAAGTTTTTTGCCTTTAAAGCACAGATCAGGCTTTCCGATTACATCCTTACAGTTTTTTCTGTATCTGTAGCCTTTTTTCCAAAGAGCTCTTCTCAGTATTATCTCAATTGAAGTATCTTTGGATTTTATTCGCTTCATATTTTCTGAGCGGGTCATTTATATTTCTCTATAAAAAATTAGGTTGTCCCTGTCTTGCATAATAAGCTGAGAATCTAGCTATTATATCTTTAAGGAAAGGAGATGATATAGAGGCTTTTACATCATCATGATTTATTTCTTCTTTTTCTTTCGTGCTTACCTGCTGAAAATCAATTAATTTATCATCAAATATATCAAATTTAGGTAAATAGTGAAAACGATCTTTTTTATTTGCCTTACAATCATCATAACGGGATTTACCTCCTTGATTTAATCTATCATAAAATGAAACTGCAGGATCTGCTTGAGGATTGATTTTTTCTATAAGTATTTTAAGTGAATCAAATTCTACTACCTTAACTAGGATAAAATAATCCAGATTGCCACTATTAACAATATCACATGCCGGATTTAATATTATAAATAATTCATTTTCTTTTTCAACAATGTCTCCTGTATGACAATGCTGTTTTATCGGTGGTATAATATACATTTCACCAGGGTGATATTTATCAAAACTACCTACATTTCCATTTACATATAGCTCTTCATTAAGGCACGACAATGTATGTCTTGAAAGTATTTTTTCAATCTCACCGGGGTACTCTCCTTCAACACTTTCCCAAGACTTAATAGTTTGAGACAAGTGTTCCCAATAAAATTTATTAATTTTCTGCTCCAAAAAGCCATCTTTTGCAAAGTAATGAATACTTTTAGAAAAAAATAAAGGTGGAATTATATTTTCAAATCCATTATTAAATTGATCTCTAGGATACAGCTTTATCAAATTATTATCTCTAAGTGTTGGCTCCAGTTTTTCTGGTTCACCAGATACTACAAAAATAGGCATTCTAAAATTTTGCATAAGTTCTTTTATTGCCTGATTCCCCTCAGAATTATCTGGAGCTGTTTGGTTCCCATTATTTAAATTCAAATCAATAATTGCAGTATCAAGTTTCTTGTATTTGATTATGTCCTTTGCTTCGTCTAGTGTATTTGCTGTATGTACTTTATATCCGAAATCTTTTTCTTTGTCCCGATTAATTCTCTTTATCGCACTTTCAAAAGAGCCTATAACCTTTTGGTCATCATCCAAAATTAATAGTTTTATTTCATTCATTGTTATCTCCCCGTAAAGTAATTCTAAAAAATGCACCGTTATCACTTTTTATACATTCAATCTGACCGTTGTTTCTACTTACTGCCTGTCCTGCCAAAGTTAAGCCAATCCCTGTACCCCCCTCAGGTTTTTGACTAAACCCGGCATCAAAAATTTCATTTGCAAATTTTTCATCAATACCTGGACCATTATCTTTATAATCAATAATAATATGATTATCTTTTTCGTAAATCTGAATCAAAATGCTTTTCTTATCTTTTTCAACAGTATTAAGCCAATAAATAGAATTTTCGATTAAATTTGTATAGATAATAAAAAAGTCCTCTTCTCTTCCATAATAAACACTTTCTCTACATTCAATTTTCAGAGATATTTTGCTTGCAGAGAGTTGAGGCTTAAAGAAATCACTGTTTTTATGTGTATTTTTACATATATCAAACTCTTTTTTTCTGCTTAACCTTTTTGCGGTAAGAGGATCAAGTCCTGCAAAAAGCTTTGATATTGTTTCAATATGAGACTTGTTTTCTTTAACAAAAGACATTAGATCATCTTTTACTTCAAGATCATCAGGATGTTTGATAAAATACCGAATATCTTTTTCAAGATTATGCAGATTGGCTCCAATAAACTGAAGCGGTTTCCTGCCTTCATGAATCACAAGCTGAACCAGTCTTCCTAGAGCAGCATGAGCTTCATACATTACCAGTGTATCTTGTATTTTTTTAAGTTCTTTCTCTTTACTTTTTTCTTCATCTTTTAAAGTTTTTTCTACTTTTACTATTAGAGAATCGTCCAAACCACTTTTTTCAAGTAAAGTTCTGACCTTATATGACACATTGTCAAAACTGAACAAATCTGATATTGCTTCTTTTATATTATTTACCGGTCTTCTCCCTCTTTTTGTATTTTTTCGGAAAATATATCTGCGTGATTCCACTTCGGAGATTGTTTTTGACAGAATATTTTTCAGTGTTTCATAGCTTTCATTCTCTTTAAGACCTTCTCTTGCACTTTTTTCAATTAAATTTGACTCTTCTTCAGACTTTATATTTATAAATCCAACTACTTGGTTTGTACTAAACTTAGCAGTAGGATTATTTACTCTTTTTTGATTTAATTCCAACCAATCATAGTCACTGTCTCCATAGGGTCTGATACGAAAAAGGTTTCTATATATTCCAATTCCAGCATATTCTTTAAGCATTCTTCTGGCTTCTAACCTACCAAGATATTCATTTGTTATCGGATCTTTTAATCCTCTGGAAATAAGATCTTTTATAGCTTCCGGCTCCAAATCAAAGAATCTTAAGTCAACTTCTATATTTCCACATTTCTCATCTTCTTGGTCTATCTTTATTTTAAAACTGATTGTTTCATTTGAATCTGGATAATTTTGATTTTCATATAATAAATTTCCTATACCATTCTCATCGATACTTCCACTTATACGATAATCATACAAGTCAAGCAAGGGAAAGGGTTCGATGTCAAATTCTTCATCCTTAAAACCAAAAGCCTCCAAGCCTTTATACGCCAATGTAATTTCAAATGTATCATCTGTATTTTTTTCCAATGGAGAGAGAAGATTCCTTAATTCTTTCAACAGGTTTTTATAATCTTTTTGCGTCCAGATTATTCTTTTTTCAATAGACTGTGTTGTATCATTATATTCGCTGATAACCGGTGCATATATTTCTATTTTTGTACCATGAGATAAAGAAGTTTTTTCATTTTCATATGCAATTTCTATTTCATCCAGATATTTAATATCACTTTCCTGAGTTGTATCAAACTGTTTCCAGTCTATTTCTATAATTGTTGTTTCTCCGGAAAGATCTGTTGTTTCCATTCTAAGGTAATCACCTAAAATTGCAGATGCATACCGTCCTATTCCTTTACGTCCCTGCAAAGACCTATGCTTTAAAGAAGATGTTTTTTTATTCAATTTATACGATGTTGCCGGAACCATCCATGCATTTTTTATAGTTTCCAGTGACATACCTTCTCCAGTATCATCAATAGTAAACTTTAAAAAATTTTCCTCTTCTCCATATATATTTGCTTTTTCCAGAGATAATGAAATATTTACATTCTCCGAATCTGCATCATACGCATTTTTAACAAGCTCTATAACTGCAGCATAATAATCTTTAATTAAATCCGCACCTATCGATCTTATTAACCGTGCCTCCGGTCTAATTGAAAGTGTATTATCCATTCCTATCTTCCTTGCTGTATATAGTCCGTACAGAACCTACTAATTTATTTGAGTATGATAAATTCCATGCCTTCATACGACTATGCCACTTTTTATTTTTGAGAAATTCATCCCATGTTAGTTCAAGGATTCTTTCTAACTCAAAATCATCTGTTAACTTTACAATAATTACATACTCAAATTTCTGTATAGATTTTTCATTTGAACCTAAAGCTGGAAGCCCATAAAATACTCCCGTTGCACCATTATTTGTAATAGTTTTAATCGAGTACCTTTCACCCTTTGTACTGATTGCATCAATATTCTCTGTGCTTGGAGGAGCAAATTGAAGATTTGGAAGAGTCGCTGTTTTTCTATAGAAATCAACAGCAATATATTCTCCAAGTTCACCTGTAATATTTTTTGTTCTTACAATACCACGTTTTTTCAGTTCTTTTGTAATTTGGCTATAACATTCTATAATCTGTCCATCAGACAATTTTTCAAAATCAATACACATACTTATTTCCACACACTTTTCATTCCCTCATCTTCCAAATAAATAACTGTTTCCAAGATTTTTTTAGATTGCTTGTCTGACGGATATTTTCCGGAAGGAATTAGGCTTAAGAGCTGAATCTGTTTCGGTGAAAGCAGATTTTTTTCACTGCCCCATTGTATCATCTCCTGCCAGGTTTCATATGAGAGTTTAAACATTTTTTTCAAGAGTTCCAAAGTATTGTCTGTTTCCTGCTCTTTTTTGGCTTCTTTTTCTTCATACTTTACTTCTTCCAAAGTTATCATATGCTCCAAAAACTCTTCTGAAAGTTTCAACTGATCAGTATTATCAAGAATCTCTTTCAAGTTTGTCCAGCATATATCTTTTTTACACCATTCCGAAACATTGGTAAAATTTTCAGGAGTATTTGTAATATAGTCATTAATATACTTACTGATTCTCTGCAGTTCTCTTAAGAAATAAGCCGGTATCTCCTGTCTTTTCCATATCGCCGAAAAATCTATGTTTTTTCTCTCTTTTTCAAGCAGGTATGAAAGCGTGGAGAGGGTATAAGCTACAATATTTGCTTTGTATCCTCCATACCATGGCTCACGGTAAACCATATAGTCACAGGCTTTGAAAATAATTATTTTTGCTACTGTATGCATATAGTAAAGATCATTAAACTCTTTGTCATTTTTATTCCATCTCGGGACAATAATCTCGCCAAATGCTTTAAAGTTTTTCTGTGCTCCACGGCTTACAATCTGAGGTTTGTTTTCCCAAACCATAAGATATTTTGCCAAATCTGTTTTGGAAAACATCTGAGACTTCGGATGAACAGCTTTAAATTCTCTCTTTTTCGCATCTGTAAGTTTCGACTGTACCTCAAGATATTGTCCTCTTGCACGCTCATAAAACCACTTGGTACCTTTAAGCTCGCCCTCTTTTGCCGGTGCCCAGATTCTTCTTGATTTTTCTTCCATACGGATATGATAGATATCATTTGAAAAGAAATCTGCATCACTTACTTTGTTTTGGGTATTTGCATATTTTGCAATATTTGGGACTATTTCATTCACTTTTTCATCATTGATAACTGTCAGTTTCATTTGAACAAAAATATTACCAAGATCAACCTTATCTGCTTTTTTGGTATTAAAAAGTGAGGCTGTTGTCTGTCCGCCGTTTACAATTTGAAAATTTTTTATTTTTATAATTTCATTTTGGGCATTGAGCTCTACTTCTTCAGCAGTTGCAGTAATACCGTTGTTATAAGCAAAAAACATTTCCGGTTCTTCATTGATTGTTTTTCTGATACCTTTATTGATTTTTGCCCTGAACTGTAAAAAACTTCTTACATTTGACTCCAAAAGCCTGGAACCGTATTTCTCATATAGTTGAGCAAGGAGTTCGCCATTTACTACAGAAAGATATGAAGCATAGGAAGATGTCTGCATATGTGCCGAAAGAGAAGGTATTGTTGCATCAAAATCTGTCTTCAGGTCAATAAGCAGTGTCTCTTTCTTGTTTTTGGATGTTTCAATCTCATAAAATCTGCCTATATCCCAGATATCATAACTGACATTATAGTTGTCAAGTTTGGCAGCAGGAAGTTTTTTGACTGTTTTACTCAGTTTTTTATTACTTACAAGAATAATGTTGACAGAATGAAATCTCTCTTTGTTGTGATAAAGAAAATATGCAATTGCATAACCAGGTCGTGTTTCTTCAAGATTCCCATACAGCTTCTGATCTACAGACTGAACAAAGAAATTTGTGATTCGCTTTACAGCTGTTTCAATATCGGTATTTGTCAAACTTGCAAGTTCATCTGTATCGGTATAGTCACAGATAAAAAGATTAAGAATCTCTCTGTCTTCAATCAACTCATAACCGTCAACTCTCATTCCTGTCTTTTTATACGGAAGATAGGTATAATCACCGACTGTACCGTCTTCAACCAGGTATTCCATCGCTTTGTCAAAGAACTGACTTACTTTAAAATCTTCTCCTGTATCCGCAGCAACATATATCTGTTGCATAAAATCATTGTAAAACTCTTCTACTGTATTCATTTTTTCAACCCAGCCTTTTGCAGTATTTTCTCTTCAGCTCTATAGTTTTTGCATTTTTCAAGATTGACTCTGTATGTCAAAGCTTCTACTCCGTCGGGAAGTTCGGCAATTCTTGGGAAACCTTCCGATACTTCATAAAATTCATCAGCAATCAAAAGAAACCAATATTCTTTGTACTCTTCCCTTTCAAGAAATCCGTACTGCATTAAAAGGTTTTCAAACCTTTCTTTATAAAGAACATTTCTAAGTAAAGATTTAATATCATCTATAAGATTATAAATATTAAATGCCTTTAATGTTGAAGCAGTACTTTCATTCAGTGTAGCTACATACAGTAAGAGGTGTTCAAGTTCACTGAAAAGCTGCTCATAGGAAGATATGTGAACAGTATTTACAGAAGACTTTGTTTTCACTTCAACCGAAAAACCGCTGAATGCAAAATCATGTACCGACTGCAGTGGAGCCCTCCAGAATGTTAAAGCATCTTCAGCACTGTAATTCACCAGCAGATAGTTTTTTAAAAACAGCAGTTCTCCTATCAATCCCCTTAACTGTCTTTTATCTATAGGTTTACGTTTGTTTTTAAGGAAATACTGCCATTTCTCAAGACGAAGTAAAACAGTGTTAATTGCATAATCTTCATCATGCAACTCTTTTGTAGAATTGACAAGATCCATACACAAAGTATAAAATATTTCCTTATCTTCTTTTGAAGCAAGTGTAAAAATAAGCTGATTGCTCCTGTTATGTTTTCCTACACTGATATCGATACCATACAGTTTCGGAATATCAGCAGTTAAGATAATTTTGGATGAAGCAGATAGAACAAAAAGAAAGTTACCGGATATGTCTTTTGCCCAATAAAATTCAAGCAGATGACTTTGGTCAGCAAGAATCCCGTTAATTGCATTTTCACGGATAGATGGTTTGATATTTTGCCATGGGTTATTCTTCATCTTCTATAACCTCTTCAAGTTCATCCCATGTAGGCTTTATATACTCTTCCCACCATCTTTGGTTAACTTTGTAAAAACCTTTTCTGCTATTGTCGCAGATATCATTTTCACTGATTTTCGGAAAACTGATTCCATAGGCTGCCACACTGTCAAACTCCTCTGCGTTTTTGACTTTGACAATATAGAGGATTAACAGTGGTTTTTTTCTGAATTCTCTGTAATGATTACCGATTGGCTTGACTTTCTGTAGTTTTTCATTGATTTCTTCTTCAGGCAGACCTTCTTCTTCCAGCTTCATTTTTTTCAGGCTTACAGCAAGCTCTTTTGCTGCATTAATATCTTCCTGGCTGAGTCCTATACGCTCATCACTCGGTTGACCGACTCTATGATTTTTTCCACTAATAACAATCGCATCATCTTCCAGTGGAGCATTTCTTTCAATTTTCCCTGTTGTAAAGCCGTCATACAATGTATAAGATTCATTTTTTGAAATATTGATCAATGCTACATCCCAGGAATTCAACTCATATTCTTTCCCTTTTTCTATATAATTAGTCAAAGCTCCGGTATCGGTACTTTGGTTCAAAGGGTGATTTTTAAACTGTTTCAGGAAACCCAGAACAATGTCTGCACTAATATTCTCCCAGAGATAGTTGTTTGAGTTAGGAATATAATCCCTGTCGAGTTCATAAACGAACTGTTTTACAGTATCCAGATTGTCTTTAATAACATTCTTTTTACTGCTCAGTACCCTTGTCTCAATCAGTTTGTTGGAATAACATACTTCGACCAAAGCATCTCTCGCACTGTACATTTTGTTTCTCGCTGTTACTATCAGAGATGCCGGATGATCTTTGATTTTCAAACCGTAATCACGGGGACTTCGTTTGTAATACTCCATGATTTTCAGTTCTTCTTTTAATTCTTCGACAACTTCTGCAATATATCCGTACCATTCAATTGCCTCCGGTCGCATAAATACTCGGCACAGATCATCATATCTGTCACGATAACCGAACCATCTTCCCATTTGTAGAAGGGTATCATACATCTGGGTATTCCGTAAAAAGTAGCTTACTGTCAGTCCTTCAAGTGTAAATCCACGGGAAAGAGAATACCCTCCGATTGCTATTACATTTAATCCTGTATCATCATAGTCGCTGTAACGCAACGGCTCATTTTTACTGTTTATTACAAGTACTTTTGTCAACCGTTCATAGTTGATGATTTCTTCAAGTATCTCTTGGAAAGTGTAAGAATCTTTATCTTTGTATTCACCTTCCCATACACGATATACTCCTGCTACAGTATCATTTTTCAACATTGCATGAAGATCTTTTTTATGATTAAATCTGATACTGTTTAAAATCTTACGCAAAGCTTCGTCAAGCAGTGTCTTAATCTGTTCCTGAACAGAAATTCTAAAGGATACATTAATAAGCATAGAGTGATGACGGTTCTTGACATTTCTTAATCGCTTTACAGCTCCGGAAAGCAAAAACAGATATACTGCGGTATAAAGGCTTTGAGGCAGACATTCTACTCTGAAGTCTGCCCTATGTTTGACAGGAAGACAAACTTCATTATCTTTGATTTCTCTCAGGATATCCGAATCTTCATCAAGAAAAATTTTCTTTGCACCTATATAGTTTGAAGGTGCTTCAAGAGCAATGATAAAGTCTTCCGGAAACAGATCTTCTCCTATTTCATCATCTTCATTGTCAGGATTGATAAAAATATTGGCAAACGGTGTAGCTGTATAGCCCACATAGCATCTTCGATGAAAAAGTGCAAGAATCTCTCTTATCTGTCTGTTTATCTTTGTAGCCTCATCAGGATTCTTTTTTGTATTAACAGAAGCATTGTCTGCTTCGTCATCTATTATAAGTAGCGGATAATCAGAAAGCTTCTCTTCCCTTGTTGTACCTTTTAGCCAGTTTAGAATATTGTTTAAAGTTGAGTAATTCTTTTTAATAACAAGAATAATAGGTTCATTATAGTCTTTTGGATTAATCCCCAGTGATTGAAGATTTGTTTTTTTAAAATCATTCAGTGTGCTTGTCAAACTCCCCGGTATTCGTTGATGATCAACGAGTCCGACTCCCACATAGTTTTTTTCAAGATTATCAAAACCGATAAATCCCTCATTTACTCTTTTTTGTGTCTGTTCCCGCAGATTGTTGTGAATACCTGCAATAAGAATAATCAGCTTATATCCAACATCGGCTGCTTTATTAATCAAAGAAATATAATTGGCAGTTTTTCCGGACTGAACATATCCCATTACAAGACCTTTTTTAATCCATTTCCCTTCTCTGTAGGGATTTTCAAGATAATCCAGAAGTGTTTCATTCTTTTCAAAAATTTTATTAACTACACCGGCAGGATAATTTTCATTGTGCAACAAATGATGTCTGTACCTATCCTCATAATAGGTACTTCTGTTTTCAAGTTTATGAAGCCATGGTTCCCATCCTTTTTTTACAACTTCTGTTCCCAACGGAATTGAAATCTGATTTTCAGAGATTATATCTCGAATAAGCCTTTCTCGATCTATACTATCAAGAGTACAGTTTGAAACCATTTCCAATAAAGGAATATTCTTTTCCAGCTCTTCTTTCGTTAAAATTTTCTGCTGATTAATCATCAGTGTTTTTAACTGGCTTTTTACAATTTCATAACATTCCATTAATATTTCCTTTTTGAATCTGCTCTGCAAAAAACTTTTCCCAGTCTTTTGTATATTTGTTAAATGGCTCCATGTTTTTTAATAGGCTAATACTTTCTATATTAAAAACTCCATGTTTGTAAAGGAAAACTGCCTTATTTTCCAATTCTGCATTTGAAACCCCTTTACTTTGAGTTACTTCTTTTGGATTATTTCCAAGATCTGAATAAAGAGCATCTTTCGGAAAAAAAGCAGCAATCAGATCTATAATCTCTGAAAATTCATGTTTTTGTTCCCTATCGAGGTTTTCGGTAAATTTCGCAATTATAGGATGTTCTTTGTTGATAGTGTATTTTATCTCTCCTCTGGCACTGTAGCGTTCCCAGAATGCCACATCAGATTTTGTCAGTCTTGTACCTCGTGCCTTATAAACCCGTGTAGATGCACCTGCAATTTTTTCAATAATTTTCTTTAGTCTTTGTCTGATAACAGCAGGTGGAGAAGCATGGGATTTTTTTACATCAATTTTCCAGAGATGATCCATATTGTTTGGAAGATCTATTTTTATTCGGGCCAGTTTATACATTTCAGACTGGGGAATAATTCTAAACCATGTGCCCGAAATCAAAAGTCTTTTATTCCTATAAACATAAAACCCCTGATTTCTCAGATACCCTCCGATTCCGGCATAGTAATCATAATCAGATGCAGAAACTTTTGTATAGTGTGGTAATAGATACGGTTGAATTTTTACCTGTTCTCCGTTTATATTAATAATCTCTTCGGAGAGTTCATCTGTTGCAGGATGCTTGGAATAAAAGGGATCAAAAGGTTTTAGCAAATTATCATTTATATAAATATTTATTTTATTTTTCCCTGTAAGAAAACGATGAAAAACAAGCTCAAGGTGCTTTTGCAGATCTGCAATTTTTTCATTGACAATATCTTCCATATTGTCAGACACTGTATCATCAAGTATTCGATCACAGTTTTCCCAGATTACAAGAGTACCGTTTGGAGGAAGTTTTTCATGCATATAAAACTGTAAAACCTCTGTTTCATCAGGAAGTTGGAGCAGCCATTCATCATTTTTGGCAACATAGTCTAAATCCCATACAGCAGTGTTTCTGTTATTCTTTTGGGAGGAAATCACTGTCAGTTTTCTGCACTGTGAAAAAGAAGCTGTTTTTAATCCCAATCCATAACGGCCAAGATCATCTCTGTCTCTATTATCCAAAGGATTTTGACTACCTGGTCGCATTGCCTCTATCAGCTTGTCTTGATTCATGCCCATTCCGTCATCAATTATTGCAAGCTTTAATTTATTTTCCTCTATATCAAAATAAATATGTATATTTTTTGCTTTTGCAGTGATACTGTTATCAACAATATCTGCTACGGCACTCTCAAATGAATAACCTATATCACGCAGTGATTCTATCAAAGATGCGGCTTTTGGTAATAATTTTACATGGTTCAATGGCTATACTCTTATATTTAAAATATCTTAATTATAGCCATTAATATTTAATACAAAATAATATTCAAGTTAAAATCCTTGTCGTTTTAACTCTTTGGCAAACTCACTTAATCCTAACTCTATTTTTTGAATCGCTTCATCATTGCTAAGTGGCACAAGTTGCACCATACCGTCTTTGAAATTTGCTTTAAAAACTTGCTTGTTTTCTTTATGTATAACTATATCATCATACTCTTTATAAAACTCATAATGTGTACTAAATTCTTCAGCAAAAACAGTTTTTACACTACTTATCATTTTTCACCTCTTTGTATAGTTTATTTTTTACATATTCACTCAGACTCTTGATAGTTCCATAACCCAGATGTTTTTTAGAGATATTAGTTAGGGAGACTCCAAGCTCATGCAACTCTTTTATCTTCTCTTTATCTTTATCGTAGATGCTCCCTTGAATAGTCCCTTTAGGTTTGCCAAGCTTAATCCCTTTAGCTTTTCTGGCTTGCAGAGCCTCTTTTGTTCTTTTGTTTATAAGATCTCGCTCCAACTGTGCAAAAGCAGAGAAGATATTTATCTGAAAATCGGTGAATGGGTTTTGCTCGTTTGGTTTTATAAAGAGCTGCTCTTTGAGTATATGAAGATTTACACCTTTTGCTATGAGTTTATTAACAATCGTTACAACATTAACAACACTTCTTCCTATGCGACTTAGTTCTGAGACGATTAAGTGATCATCAGCCCGTAGAGATTCAAACAGTTCATCAATTTTTCTATCTTCATCTTTTTTGCGACTACTCATCTTCACTTCGATAAACTTAACTTTACCAAGGGAGTTTTTGTTTGCATAGTTTAAAATGGAGTGTTGTTGGTTTTGCAGATCTTGCTGGTCTGTACTGACTCGAATATAACCGACAGTTTTTGCCATAATTATCCTCATTTACCTGTTAAGACAATTATAACATAAATTATTTAATATTTTTACTTTTTATATATACCTTTATAGGTAAAATAAGACTACTATCTAATGTTCATTAAAAAGTAAAAATATTCTCATTTTGAACTGTATTTTGAATAACCATTCTCATAGCGATATTTTGCAATAGCAATCACAACGACCACAAGTGTAAATAGACCAAGTATTAGGTTTAGGTAAAAATCATCTCTCATCAACTACTCCTGCTAAAAAATATCATTTAAAAAGTTTTTTGCTTTTTGCATATTTAGCTCTATCAAAATCACAAGTAAAAATAGCCCACCTATGAAACTTGCTGCCAACTGCATATTCAAAAAGAGTGCTGAGAGTGCCAGCACAAAAAGTAATATTAAAAACTGCATAGATGTATTTTATCGTTTTACAGTGAATATAACTATCTTTTCAAAATCACCTTTTGTCCACGACAAGAGCAACTCTTATCATCATATTTGGTATCATCAAGTTTTGTGACAAATTTCCATCCATCAATCAGTGCACTTTGCATATTTATATACCCAGTGCTGTTTTTTGTAAAGTCTATACATTTCTTCTTGCATAGTTGCACCTGCATCTTTTTATTGAAAAGTCTGTTATACCAATCTACATGTGTAATAGACTCATCAAAAAATTGCATTACATACTCCCCTTTGCGATTACGAAGGTTTTGATATCTTTGTTCTTCTTGTCGCTTTTTTAGAGCTTTTTGAAGCTGTTTTCTTTTGTACTCAGCATCTCTTTGTTTTTGTACTTCAAATATTTTGGCTACTTTTGCTTTACTCTCTTCTTCTGAGTATTTCTCAATAGACAGCTTACAGGTATCGTTGCGATATGATGATACAGTTTTTAGGGAAAATAGAAGCTTGTCATCTTCTTGGAGTTTACAACATTTCCCACCAATAATATATATTTTATTATCTTTAAATGCCCAATAGAACTCTTTACTCCAAGCTGGTCCTATATTTGCCTCTGCATATTTGTCTAATGCTTTTAAATCTTGTCTGTATGCTTTGGAACAATCATCGTATGGTAACTGTTTTATAAAATGCTTTACATCGTTTTGCTTATATCCCAGAGTGTGAAGATAACTTTCAAAACTTATATTTTTTATTGGAACAGGTTTGATCTCTTTTTTTGTGCTGCATGCAGAAAAAAGCGATATACTTGCCAGTAGAATAATTATATTTTTATTCATAACACATCACACTTTAATAATAGTAACCGTAATATACCCTATGACATCCAGCATTACCATACTTACATGGTTTCAACCATGCTATAACAAATGGCAACCACACTAAAAATTTTGAAAATTCACCTTGAGAAATTTCTACAGCTATCTGCTTTGCATATTCAAAATCGTAGCTATACCAATATGCAGCAAATATTGCGGCAGCTACAAGTATTCCACCTAGATACCCAAAAACTATTCTGACAAACACATTTACCAAATACTCAAACATCATATTCCTCCCATTTTTATACATATTATAATTTAAAAAAGCTTAAAAATACTTCACTATAGGGAATTTTATAATTTTTATCAATCCTATATAATCAAATATAAACCATATAGGATATTTCCAATAGAAAATTTAGAAGAGATTACACCGGAAGAGATTGAAAAATTTCATAAGATTATTGTTGAAAATGTCAAAAAAGCACGAAAAGAAAAAGGGGTATCTCAGTTAAATTTAGCACATATGATAGGGCATAAGTCTGTCAGCACTATTGCAAAAATTGAAGCTGGTCTTGAAAATAAGCACTATAATATTGAACAACTTTATAGAATTGCAAAAACCCTTCAAATAGAAATCTCAACTTTTTTTAAAAAATAATTTGTCCACCACTACTCACTGTCGTTCGTATATAGCTCGATTATATCCCCTCACAAGGGACAAATTTAGCTAATTAGTCGTTATATATAGCCAAAATGTCCCCTGCTGAAAAAAACCGTACCACAATTATCCTCCATAAAGCCCTATATTGGGTGCTTTACTGAAACTATGAGAAAAAAACGATGCATAAATTTAAACGAACTCTATTTTTGAAGCCAAGAGTTTGAAATACTCTTTTGACCAAAAATCAAACACCCTTTGATCTTTTACAAATGGGCTTACTTCATTGATGGCCTGTTCAATATTTAAAGAATCAATTTTGGTATTTAAAAGGTCTTGGAACTTCTCTTTTGTCAAAGGGTGCTCACTTAAATCTCCACTCTCAACCATTCTCTGCCCAAGATGCTCAAGATTGAGTTTTACATCTTTTTTAACATACCACTCAAAATCAAACCAGTCTCTCCCTTTAACTCTGTTTTTCCAAGTTCTAAAAAGGAGTGCGTGCATCTTGCCTGCATAAAGATTTGGAAGCGTCATCGTTCTTACATTAAAAGTTATCGGAAGTAACAGTGTTGTTGATTCACTCTGAAATTTTAGTGGCGGGTTTGTATCAACCTCTATTTTTATTTTAAGCTTTACACCAGAATGTATATTCTCTATCCCTTTAGCTTCAATTCCAAGTGTATAGATAGCTGTATCATTTTTCAAAAAAGCAGAGTCTATGTTGCCAGAGCCTCGTTTTATTTTTTTAGTCAATGATACTGGGATGTCGAGTGCTTCAAATTCACCCTCAATATATGGGAAATATTTTTCAATATCAAACTCCGGATTCTTTTGTAAAAGTGAAAAATCCAGATCTTCTGAAAACCTCTCAAGTCCATAGAGTATTCTCAAAGATGTACCTCCGTAAAATACAGCCTCTTTGAAAAAATCACCACGATAGAGCCCAAGAAGTGTAATCTCCTGAAATATCTCTTTGAGTGCATTTATTAATTCATTTTGACTTTGTGCATTGTATTTTTGCAGCATCTGCTCTATTATACTCATGCCTGTAACTCCTCTATAATTTTTTG
>Ga0256840_1001849_pt1 | contig 19189 bp, 10 predicted proteins | sample 355202metaG_FD_185969 | JGI IMG/M metagenome (GOLD analysis project Ga0256840, IMG submission 185969) | Hydrothermal vent microbial communities from Mid Atlantic Ridge, Atlantic Ocean - 355-202 | ecosystem: Environmental > Aquatic > Marine > Hydrothermal vents | place: Atlantic Ocean: Mid...
TATAACTACTTCTTCTTAGCCCAATTATCCCTCAAGGTCACCGTTCTATTAAAAACCAATTTTCCTTTTTGGGAATCCTCATCTACATTAAAATATCCCTGCCGCTCAAATTGGAAATAATCTAGCGGCTTAACATTTGCTAAACTTGGCTCCACTTTGGCATCGGTCAATACCTCAAGTGAATTAGGATTGATAAACTCTTTGAAATTTTTATCTTTATCGCCCATTGGGTTTTCCACTGTAAACAAACGGTCATAAAGTCGTACTTCTGCATTCAATGCATGCTTGGCCGATACCCAGCTCAATGTTCCCTTTACTTTTTTGCCTGAAGTATCCTGTCCACTTTTGGTATTGGGATCATAGGTACAATAGATGGTAGTGATTTCACCGGTTTCTTCATCTTTATCAAAGCTTTCGCACTTAATGATGTAAGCATATTTCAACCTTACTTCTCTGTCGGGCGCTAATCTGAAGAATTTCTTAGGCGCATCTTCCATAAAATCTGCTTGCTCAATATATATTTCATTTGAAAATGGCAAGTCCCTCTTTCCTGCACTTTCGTCACCTGGATTATTTACGGCACTGAGTATTTCTTCTTTATCATCTGGGTAATTAGTAATCACCAATTTAATTGGACGTAAAACACCCATTCTTCTTGGTGCAACTTTATTAAGGTCTTCCCTTAATGAGTACTCTAACAATGCCAAGTCCGTAATACTATCTCTTTTGGCTACGCCTACTTTGTCTATGAAATTTCTTATTGCTTGTGGCGTATATCCTCTTCTTCTCATTCCTGATAGTGTTGACATTCTCGGGTCATCCCACCCATCTACAATACCATCCTCTACCAACTGCAGCAAATTACGCTTGCTCAAAATTGTGTATTCCAAATTCAAGCGAGCAAATTCTCTTTGTTTCGAAGGGTATGTATTCAAATTATCAATATACCATTCATACAGCGGACGATGAATCTTAAACTCTAAAGTGCATATTGAATGCGTTATTTTTTCCAATGAATCAGACTGCCCATGTGCCCAATCATAGGTAGGATATATGCACCACTTATCCCCAGTTCTCGGATGATTTGCATACATAATTCTGTACATGATTGGATCTCGTAAATAAGTCACCGGAGAAGCCATATCAATTTTTGCTCTCAGCACCCGCTCTCCCTCTTTACTTTCTCCTTTTTTCATTCCTTCAAAAAGACGAAGGTTTTCTTCGACAGACCTATTGCGAAATGGGCTTTCTGTACCTGGTTCGGTTGGTGTTCCTCTACTTGAGGCAATTTCTTCGGCTGTTTGGTCGTCAATATACGCCTTGCCTTCTTTGATTAGATCCACAGCAAAATCATACAACTCATCAAAATAATCAGAGGTGTAGAACTCATTCTCTCCCCAGTCAAATCCAAGCCACTTGATATCCCTCTTTATTGCATCAATGTATTTTTGTTCTTCTTTCTCAGGATTGGTATCATCAAAACGGAGATTACATACGCCATTATACTTTTCTGCAATACCAAAGTTCAGGCAAATAGATTTGGCGTGACCAATATGCAAAAAACCGTTAGGCTCAGGTGGAAAACGTGTATGTACAACATTGTCAACTTTACCATTCTTAATATCCTCTTCAACTATTTCTTCAATAAAATTCAATGAAACAATTGGCGCTTTATCATCACTCATGCAAATAGATTTTAAGTCATTAATCAGATTGCAAAGATATATAAGTTGTTTAAAACTTTATATTAAAAAATACATTAGGTGTAAAGCCAAAAAGTAGAATGTCCGATGCTACATAGCTGGGTTGTTCTTTGTTTACACTATTTGGCTTTATGATATTATCTTCAGAAATGAATTTTGAAAATCGCCTATACTTGACATTTTTCCTAGCATACACATTGTAAATTGACAACCCCAATTTTGCTTTTCCGCTACCAATTTTAAAATTATATGTCGCTGAAATATCCATTCTATGATAGGCAGGTAAACGCTCCGAGTTAATATTTTTAGTGGCAATGAATGACACATCCAAACTATCATATAACTCAAGCGACTCTGAAATACTAGGATCAGAATAAGGTTTCCCAGAACCATACATCCACGTAGCAGATAAATCCCACCGACCCATAGTGTACATGTTCACTAATTTTACTTCATTACGTTGATCTTGCTTCGCAGGAAACGGATTTCCGTTGTTCAATAATGGAATGGAATTCTCTACTTTACTGTAAGAGTAGCTCAACCACCCAGTGTGCTTTCCTGTTTTTTTCTGAATCAACACATCAACTCCTTTGGCTATATTACTCCCTTTGAAATAAGGTTCAAATTCCGGGGTATCTGAATCTGAATTCGTTAAAAAAGGTAAAAATTCAATAACTCCATCCGACAACTTATGATACCCTTCTACATCAAGCAGAAAATTATCTGTCTCATAAGAAAAGCCTGCAACATAATGTTCAGATTGGATTGGAGACAGTTCTTTATCATTAGCCATTACCCAAAAAGCAGTATTGTTTTCAGCATATTGATCGGTCTCTATTCTGAAAATAAATTGATCATGTTTCCCCCAAGCAGCCTTTAATTTAAATTTATCAGACATGTAGTATGTCAGTGCAAGGCGGGGTTCAAAATAATTTCTACCCGTCACATCATAATGTGTATTTCTAATACCAAGCGTCATCAATAAATCTTGGAATGGGTGGAAAGTGGTTTGAAAATACAAGGATAGTTGGTGCCCCGCTTCAGAAAAATCTACCAACACGCTATCATCCTTTATCAAAGTAAAGTCTATCTCATTTATTGTCGATAGACCACCAAATTTTATTTCCGTATTTTTATTGAGTTTCCACTCGTTATCAAATCTTAGTGTGTAGTCAAGTAAATCATTATCTTGCTGGATATCATTAGTATAAATAATTTCATCAAAATCTAATTCTTCAACAGTCAACCTTAACTCATCAAATAGGTTTTGCCTATTGTAATAATCAGAATATGCTAAATTAATATTTGAATAAAATTTCTTATTCCATTGCCTGCCCCATCTTGTTGCTACTCCTGTATTTCCCCACCTAGTAAAGTCATTTATGTTTGAATTATACTTAAGTAGATATAGAGAATCTTGATCGGTACCGATATCTTTTCTATTAGCGCCGATATTTAATTTATCATTGCCATTATAAAGAGATAATGAAATTACATCATTGGCCGAAGGGTGATAAGTAGCTTTGGCGTTTATATCGTAAAAATTAAAGGAGGGTTTGATTTCACCGAATTCCAAATCATTAAGGTTATTAATCACATCTTTCTTATTTTCAAAAATCACTTGGTCAAAAAGATCCTTATATAGTCCCGATTGCAGCACATCAGTGTGTGATCTTCGGCCTGCCAAAAGCACTGAAGCCTTATCACCTAATGGAAATTCCACCATGGCCTTGGCACTGATTAAGTCCGCCCCTAAATCCAATGAAGGCTTATGTGCATTTCCTGATTTTCCCGTGATATCAATCACACCGGAGGTTCTTCCGCCAAATTTAGACTCAAATGCTCCCTTGTGAATTTGTATACTTTTAATTGCATTTGGATTAAACGCACTAAACACGCCGAAAAAATGATCTATATGATAAATAGAAAACCCATCAAAAAGTGTCAGGTTTTTATCAGGGGAACTTCCTCTAATGACCAAACCTGCAGACGTTTCATCTGTACCACTAATGCCTGGTAAATATTGTAACGTTCTAAAGATATCAACCTCTCCAAGACTCGGCAAGCTCAATAATTTGGCTGGATTTAATGATAACTGACTAATGTTACCCTTGGTATTAATCATTTTAGAATCATCATCTTCTATCACCAGTTCCTTTAATGTTTCTGGTCGAGTGGATAGTTTTACCCTCAAAAATTTACTTGATTTATCCGTCTCAATTTTTACTACTTTTTTATAATACCCCAAATAACTGACTACTAGGGTGGTCAAATCTGAAGGTATTTCTAACAAAGTAAAAAAACCATCCACATTTGAAACCGTTCCTCTGCCAGAGCCATATAAATTTAGAGTTGCGAATGGAAGTGTCTCCCCTGTTTCCCCGTCCATTACAATTCCCTTTATGGCATATTTAGCATTTGTTTTTTTTGCAGCTGTTTTTACAATAGGGATAATTAATACTGTATTATCAATTATTTTGTATCTAAAATCTATCCCCTCAAATATGACGTTGAGTGCATCGGTGAGTGGCAGGTTCTCTATTTTCCTAGATACAGTCACATTTTCTAGCAATTTGTGATCGTAAGCAAACTTGATTTTGTAGTGTCGCTTGAGTTTTTTTGCAATCTTTACAATGGAGGTGTTTTGAAAGTCTTCATTAATTAAAAGCGAAGCCTGTTGCGTCATCCCCAAAAAAGGAAATAGCAATAATATAAATATTACAACAGTTCTTACTTTCATTTAACGGCGCACTACTTTATGGTAATTGACCCATTACCATGGTCTTTGTAACTAAGACGCATAGGATCACAAATTAGTTGCAAGGCATCTTCAATATTTTTATTTGAAAAGTAGCCACTATATATTCTTGCAGCCACATCTGCATTATAATCAAGCCGAACATTATATTGTCGCTCAAACTCATTAAAGACATCTTGCAATCGTACTTCTTCAAAATAGAACTTCCCAATTTTCCATCCTTTTATCTTTTTCTTTTCAAAATCAAATGGCTCAGAAAGTCTATTTTTAACAAGACTTGTTGCTTCTCCTTTCTTTAGCGTAATAGTTTCTTCGGCTAATTTGACAGCTACCTCTCCCGTAAAACAGGCTACTTGGTATTGACTATTTCGTGATTTAATATTAAAACTTGTTCCCAATACATTTACAACCTTATCATCGCTGATCACACTGAAAGTGCTACCTTTTTTTACTTCAAAAAATGCTTCTCCATCCAAAAAAACTTTCCTGCTTTCTTTCCAGTTATCCTCATTAAAGGTAATTTTAGAATCAGCATTCAAAGTTACACTTGAATTATCAGGTAGTTTAAAGGTCAACGTTTTGGCGTTACCTGTCTCAAATATCGTTTCATTTGTTTGAAAAAATGTAACATAAACACCTATTAATAAAGCTAGAGAGGCTGCCACTGCCATCAGTGAGAATTTCCTCTTTCTGTACAGAGGAATTACTAGTGTCTGCTCCTCCTCAGATTTGTCTAAATCTAATTTACCCACCAATTCACTCCAAGCTTTTTCATTGCTTTTTGCAGTTGGCACAGAGAATTGCGAAGACATCTCTAAAGCAGTATTTACTTTCTCATACTTACTTTTCTCATCTAAAAAGTCATCCGCTTCAGACATATTCCTTTCCTCATCTAGCAGTCTCTGCAAAAATTCATCATCAGTCATCATCCGCTCTATATTTAAATTTATTATATCGAATGGTCAAGCTTCTCCTTTAAATACTTAAGCGCTATACTCATTCGTTTTTCAATTGCCTTTACACTTAAATCTAAGCGGTCAGCAATCTCACTATACTTTAGTTTTTCTATTCTATTCATTAGAAAAACTATTCGGCTATTCTCAGGCATTTCTGCCAATGTCATTTCCAATTTTTGTTTGAACTCCTTCATCTCTAATTCAAACTCAGGGGAACTGGTTACTTTCTCTCCACTGTCATTTTTTACAAAATTAAAAACAATATTCCTATGCTTCAAGTGGTTTATCGCTAAGTTTCCAGCAATGGTATAAAGAAAACTCTTTATTGTTTCCATCTTTATACCGTCCCTCTTTTCCCAGGCTTTTAAAAAAACCTCTTGTGCAATATCCTCTGCTACAGCAATATCTCCGACTTTATAATACAAAAAGCGTTTGATGCTTTCATAGTATTGATCAAAAATTGATTTAAAATCTTGAATATTCATTTACTGCTTTTACTAAAAATTGATAGAACCCTTATAATCTATCAGGCAAAAACTTTAAGTAAAAGCAATCACCAAAGCATAAATATAGTTTAAAAAATTAGAATAAAGTATGTCATTTAGACAAAAAAAGAGCGCTAAGAAATATATTTCTTAGCGCTCTTTTTTTTATATTACCCATGTTTACTGAAGAACAACTCTTCCGAAAAGCTTTTTAGAAAAGTTACCCGACCTAACCGTCATTTTATAAATATAAATTCCAGAAGAAATTCTGCTATTTCTTTCATCCTTTCCGTTCCAAACAATCTCATGGAATCCAGGCGCAAAATTACGCTTTGCTATTCGTTTTACTTGCTGTCCTGCTATATTGAATATATTGATTTCAATTTCATACGCATCATTAGCATCTGTGAGTGAAAATGGAATCGTTGTCTCAAAGGTAAAAGGATTTGGAAAACTTTGTCCCAAAAATACACTAGCAGGCTTTAAATTCTCCTTAATAAATGCATCGTCACCATAATAAATTTTGAATTTGCTAACATCACTCCTATTAACGCGATAGCTCGAAGCCGTTTTCATATCAATTACTTCTTCTATACTTTCATCATAAAGCATTAAATTCTCTTCAGGAAAATCATTTTGCAATGCACTCCAATTCAATGCTACATTTTCTCCTTTTACATTGGCCGCTAAATCAAATTCCCAAATATAATTGTCCCTTATGGAAACAATATCTCTACTATGTCTTGTTTTCTTATTGCTCGAGTTGTTAAATTTAAGTGACAAATCACCTACAAACCCACTTGTAGGAAGTGATGGACTATCATACTTATCGTTCAAATCATTAGCCTCTTTGTGCATACCAAATCCATTAATCTTACTATAAGTATTACCAGAAAACAAATCAATACTCACTTGCCAGTTTTCATCATCTATTGGATTACTTCCGCCTCCATCAGCTTTACGACCGTTTGGAATACTACTGTTTCTGATTACTGGAATTTTAAGTGTGATTGCCTTAGTAGTATGCACAAAAGCTCCTGATAGTCTAGGCAATTCGTTCAAATCTTCATACCCGCTTTTACCTGACGTTTTAGTATAGCGCTTGATTTTCTTACTAACAATTACATCATCAGGAATTTCATTAAATGCTAGCACATCTTCCCACGAAATATTAAAATTATATGGATTTCCAATCTGATTCCACCCTTTATTTAACGTTATTTGAAAAGGGTTTTCTTTTGTCACAGTCACAGTAGCACCTTCCCCAACATTGATATCCTTTTTATCCGCCCCAGGTTCATCTCTTACTATTATCCAATAGGCTTTGCCAGGTACAACATCACTTAAACCACTCTTATATTCCTTATACCCTTCATTTGTACCATTATTATCATAACCAAACATCCGCCAATTTTCAGTATTATAGCTTCCAAAGTTATCTTCAAATACTTTTGCAATACTTTTGGCTTCTAAATTAAGTGGAACTGAGACCATTTGGTAATCACTCTTTTCTTTACCATAATTGAGGTTAAACTTTATTCTTCCATCCTTATGTTTAATATAAGTATGCGCCAAACTTGTAGAGAATGTAGAGCCTGTAGCATCTTTCACTTCAAATATGTATTCAATTCCAATAGAATCTTTGGTAATCAGGTTTCTATTCAATTTATATTTGTACTCGTTAACTTTATCTCCATCTTCAGCAGTTTGTTCTATAAAATCCAAGTTCGAAGAAATACCACGATAGAAAAATTTGACTGGATTTCCTGGTAAAGGAGTATCATCAGAAGCTTCTACAACAAAAGTAACCGAAAGATCATCTACTCCAAGAAAAGAAGGATTTCCTGCCACAAAATTTATTTGCGGCGGTAAATTATTATTTACTGTAATAGGCTTGAAAAAGCTATTATTAGTCTCATCAAGCTCCACAATATTATCACTCTTATCAACAACCACAATGATGTAATATGTTGACGGTAATATTGACGAAGGTATTTTCAATGCGTCACTTACCCAGTCATCTTCAGCGCCAGCATTTACAGCACCTATTTCCTTAGTGCCGAGCAAATCATCCTGACCTTCTTCAAACGTATCGTTCGCTGAAAAGAAATAACTCAAAATCACATTATCTGCGGTAGAATTTCCTTCATTCTTAACAGCACTTGTTACCGCAATGTTTTGCCCCCTACTCACATCATTATTACTGAGTTGAATCGTGGTAATTACTAAATCAGGATTCTTTGAAGCAGTTACTTTAAAGGTTCTAGAAAAGGTATTAACATTAGGCGAAGTTGATAATCCATCATCGGTAACTGTTACTGTTATATTTGCATCTCCCTCTGCTCCAGATACTAATGTATAAGATAGTGTTCCCATTGTTGATCCAGCGATATAGTTGATACTTAAACTTGCATCGGTAACCAAAGACTGATTGTCTGAAGTAGCCGATATAGTAAGGTTTTGCGTTTCATTAACCGCACCATCAGATATCCCTACCAACATTACGACAGGCGGAGTTTCATTCACTGCAAAAATACCTTGATCTGCAATTTCATCCAAAGTAGGCACATCATTAATTGGATTCACAGTTATCTCAAATGTCCTTATAATTTCGTTATCGTGAGGAACAGTACCAGGTCCATCATCAGTAAGTGTTACCGTAATATTAATTACCCCTGACATATTCTCTTTAGGCGTGAAATTTAAAACAGCTATGGCCTCTCCTTGCGTATAATCTAATGTCAGACTTGTATCATTTTCATCAAGAATAGCTTTATTGTCTGAAAACAAATCAATGGTTAGCACTTGAGATTCTGCAACTCCCGCAGAAATACCAGTAATGGTTAAACTGGCTACCTCATCTTCGTCTATTACTTGATCGGCAATAGCATTCATCGTTGGTTCCGCATTCACGGCTTTTACAATTACATTGAAAGTCTTCACCACTGATTTTGCGGGAGCGCCTGTATCGATTACTGTCAGTGTAATCGTAGATTGTCCTGTCTGTCCAACCGCTGGTGTAAAACAAAGCTGTCCTGTGGCATTTGGCGAAGAGTAAATCACTTTTAAGGAAGAAGCATTGTTTGCAATTAGCGCAGGATTACTTGATGAGGCTGAGATTATAATATTATCACTTTCTAAAGGGCCTGAATTTATGCCTGTCAAATCTACACATTGTTGTCCCGCATTAACAAAAATTGTTAATTCAGAAAGTAAAGGATCTATTTCAGGAGCATCATTAATTGGGTTTACAGTCACCGAAAATGTTTTAGTGATTTTATTATCATTTGGCAAAACACCAGAGCCATTATCAGTAACAACAACCGTAACAATTGCTGTTCCAAAAGCATTGGGCTTTGGCTTATATATGATAGATCCTGTAGATTGAGGACTTGTATAATTGACTGAGATAATCTCTAATAGTGCAGGGTCACTGCTAGTTGCTGTCACAGCTAAAGTTTGTGTTTCATTCGGTCCTGCAGTAATACCTGTTAAATTAATTGTTTTTTGAGCACTTTCTTCATTGATAGCAGCTGGGTTAGCAATGTTGTTAATAGTAGGCTCATCATTTATTCCAGTGATTGTCACCATAAAAGAGGATGTTATTGATTTACCACCTGTATCCGTTGCTTTAACCACGATTGTAGCTACACCATTTTTGTCAGGGGCGTAGTTTAGTGTCAACACCCCTGTGGCAGCATTAATAGTTGTTGCGGTAAATAATGAGGCGTTTGAATTTGACTGGACTGTATAGACCAAATTCGCATCCGTATCTTCAATATCCGCAAATGATGGGAACAATCCAATGTTACTATTTACGGCATCTTCTGTAACGGTGACATTTGATATTCCCGAAGTTGTTGGCGCATCATTGACAGCATTGACAGTGACTAAAAACGTAGACTCAACAAATAAACCTCCAGTATCTTTACACCTAATGGTAATATTACTTGTTCCAAATTTGTTAAGTGCAAAATCCAATACCAAATTACCATTCGTAGCATTAACAGACGTCGCAGAAAATAATGTAGGATTTGAAATAGTTTGTACCGTATAAATCATATCGGCATCAGCATCTTCCACATCTTCAAATGAATCAAATAAATTAATTGTTTTATTAGGTGCATCTTCATTCACCGTTACATTATTAACACCACTATTTGTCAACTGTGGTGCTGTATTTACATCATTAATCAATACAATTTTAGTAGCAATATTACTATCATCATCGCCATCGTTTACTTTAAATGTTATGGTTCTGTCATTCGTATCGGGAGTTGCGCTTGTGTTATTATAAGTAACCGTTCTAAGCACATTTTGATAATTGTTGATTGATTTATTTCCAGACAGTGACAAAACTCCTGCAGCATAAGACCCTGTAATCCCAGTACCTAAATTGTTAAAGCTTAACACATCTTCGCTAGAAATAAAATTATTTGAAATTGTAACGGTTGCAGATGTCAGGTTGGTATCATCCACATCCTGAACAACAATTGAATTATCCACTGCTACAGCTCCTGCTCCTTCAACAAAATTGGTATTGCCAGCTGAAGTTGTGACCGTAGGCGCATCATTAATTCCATTGATAGTAATGGTAAAGGACTGCTGCGCACTCGTATTTTGATTTGGGCTTACTCCACTACCATTATCACTAATGGTGACATTAATTGTTGCACTACCAAATGCATTCAAGGCAGGTGTATAGGTCAGTGTACCAATGTTAGATATTGCGGGTGCTGTTGAAAATAATGCTGCATTGCTATTACTCACTATATTAAAACTCAATGCTTGCGTTACATCTGGGTCTCCATCGTCCATTGCTATCACCCAACCCACTACTGTTTGAGCTCCTATATCTTCGTCTTTGGTTTGGTTTGCACCTTTTGTAAAAGTAGGCACGTCATTTACTGCATCAACTGTAATGGTAAAAGTTTGAGTAGCAGAAGATATTAGCCCATCGTTCAATTCAATCTCAATAGTTGCACTACCATTTTCATTTGCTACAGGTGTATAAGTAAGCGTTCCTGTACTGCTTATAGCCGGCTGAGCAGAAAATAAAGCGGCATTGGTATTACTGACCACATTGAAAATCACTGTTTGTGTCAATTCAGGATCTCCATCATCTATTCCTGTTGCCCAATTGGTAATTGTTTTTGCACCTGAGTCTTCATCAACACTTTGGTTTGCGCCGCTAGTAAAAACAGGCGCTGCATTATCTATACCAACGGTAATTGTAAACGACTGTGTATCAGAACCCACCGCATCTTCAGCTTTAACAGTCATCGCCTGTGTACCCACTTCTCCTTCTACTGGTGTCCAAGAAATCACTCCTGTACTGCCATCAATGGTTATACTGGGTGGATGAGCGCTTGTTATTGAGTAGGTAATTGGCAAACTACTGCCAGTCGCTTGCACGTCATAAACATATGCATCTCCAACCGTTGCCGTGGTAATCGCTGTAGATGTAATGGTTGGGGCAAGAAAATAGGCTGAAAATTCAGAATACCACAAATCAGCCATTTTAGAATAACCTGTCAGGTTTGGGTGGTATTGATCAATCATTTCCGTGGCGTAATTTATTCCTGCGCCATTTTCCATGTCAACTACAACTATTTCATCTCCGCCAAGAATTCTTGCATTAGCCATGGTTTGTACGGCCGTATTTAAAGTTTGTGTGGCAGGATCATTCGGATTGTTTTTTATAATCAACGCTAAAAAAACAGGAACCGTTTTTCCTTCCCTTGTTTCATACGCATCCACCTCATCTAAAATATCTGCAATCTGCGTCGAAGTCGTTGTTGCCACATCATTTGTGCCAATATGCAGCAGTATTGCATCTGGGGAAAAAGCATCTAAATAAAATCCTGCAGTAATCACATCCCCGTTACTATGACCTGCCAAACCACTTGGCATTGCAGGTGCTTGATTCAAGATTCCAGTGCTCAATAAACTTTTTAATTGGTCCGCCGTAATTCCAGGAAACCCTGCATTATCACCATCCGCTACAGTAGGCGCTCCAGATGTTTCACTTCCTACAAAGTCAAATGAATACCCTCCTAGGCTGAGCAGGTTATACAAGTCTTTTCTATAGGTAATCCTGTCTGCTAATGGGCGTGGTAAAGTAAGATCCCCGATATTATTGCCATAAGTGATAGAATTGCCTAATGGCATTATTTTTATTTGCGCATCAGCAATTGCAGTAACTAAAAGCAAAAATAAAATTGTAGTAGTGATTCTTTTCATTGTCATATTTTTAATTAGGAGGACCGGGTGCTCCGGGCAAAACATTACTCTTTTTCAACACAAAATATCCAATTGTTGAAGCGACTATAGCACCTCCCAATACTTTTAGTCCAGTTGGAATTTTTCTTTTGATTCTAAATTTTTTACTCAAGACCGATAAGTTTGGTTTACTTACTGGGTGCATTCTAAATTGATAATCTGTGCCTGGTGAAATATTCTTTGGAACAGACCATAAAACATTTCCTTTATTTGAAGTGTTTGCTACAACATTCTTTCTGATATCATATCTGTAGAGCTCAATTACTAGGTCTTCATTAGCCTCACCACCCATCCACTGGATTTTCTGAACCTGACCTCGTTTAAAGACAACACCAACCTCTTTCGGATGTGTGAAATACAAAGCTGAATTAAAAATCTTAGACTCCAGTGTAAAGGTTAGACTTTCCATCTCAAACGTACTAAGCTCTTCTTCATTACTCCAAGTAATTTCCTTTTCTTTGCCCACGGTAACATTTTTTCCAATATCACCTTTCGCAAAATATAATCTTTGCTTATAAGTATTACCAGAAACAGTACAGAAAAGAATAATCTCAAAGGTTTGTCCTTCCAGTTCAGAAATCAAATCATAAGTAATATTAACTTGGTTTCCTACAATCTCTTGCCTAATATTTTCTATATTTTGGGCACTTACAAGCATTGTAAAAAAAACAACTGTTACGGAAAGGATTAATTTTTTCATTAGTCTCTAAATGTGTTTTTAATTTTGGTTTAAAACCATTCTATCCATAGGCAATTATCATTCCACCTTTTACCGGTATCATAATAAGAATCATTGAACAAAACAGAACCCCAAATATAATCCATTATAAAATATATGTAATGTTTTACGTATAAAATACTTCTTTCTAGTATATTCAAAAGTCAAAATAGTAAGATTAATAATTAGAAATATTACGTTTACAGCTAGATAACGCTATTGTTCAATGCTATCCTTACATATGTACATCTTGTAAAATACAAGAAGTTGATGATGTAATATTTCTCATATTAATTACACTATTTTAAAGGACTAGACGTAAAAATAACATATTTAGTGGTATTAGCATTAAAAGTTTCTAAATAAAATGTAAATTAATCGGTGAATTATACAAAAACAAAGGTACAAATACGCAAGACACTCTGTGAATGAACAAATCTATTCGTTAGTAATACAACAGGTACTTACCAGGTTAAAGCATCTAAGATGTGCTATAATCGCGGCATGAATATTGTGAATTTTATTTTTCATAATAAACTTGATAAGTAAAATACTATTTTTACAGACTGCTAAAACAAGTAGTGCTATAAAATCATCATGTTAAGTAAAAAATTATTTCGATATATTGTCATACTGGGGCTGCTAAGTATATATTCTATTTCATCAATTGCTCAACAAATAAGAGTAGTAGATAAAAATAGCAGAGCGCCAATAGAACATGTAAATATCTACACCAACACAGATGCAATGCTGACCAATCGAAACGGATATGCCGACATCTCCAATTTCGGAGCGTACAATATCATCAACCTTCAACACCCATCATATCAAAGCCTCAGTATCACAGAGAATAACATTAAAAACAACCTTATTATAGCATTAGTTGAAAAGGTAATTAGGATTGATGAGGTCGTAATATCAGCAAACAAATGGGAAGAAGATAAAAGCGAGATACCCAACAAGATGGCGACCATTTCAGGAAAGGACATTTCTTTCAACAATCCGCAGACCTCTGCTGATTTACTAGAAAGCTCCGGGCAAGTATTTGTGCAAAAAAGCCAATTAGGAGGCGGCAGTCCAATGATTAGAGGATTTGCAGCAAATTCAGTACTAATTGTCGTAGATGGGGTTAGAATTAACAACGCTATTTTTAGGAGCGGTAATCTTCAAAGCATTATCAGCGTAGATCCAAACATTCAAGAAAGTGCCGAAGTTATATTTGGTCCAGGCTCTGTGATTTATGGCAGTGATGCGTTGGGCGGCGTCATGGATTTTCACTCTAAAACTCCAAAGTTTTCTAATACCGAAAAAACAATGGTTGGTGGAAGTGTCTTTAGCCGCTTCTCCTCTGCCAACAAAGAAAAAACAGGGCATTTTGACATCAATTTGGCAACCAAAAAATTCAGTTCACTTACAAGTATTAGCTTCAGTGATTTTGGGGATTTAAAAACAGGCAGTAATAGAACAGCCAAATTTCCAGATTTTGGCAAACGGTTATTTTATGTAGAAAGAGTAAACGGCGAAGATCAAATAATTGCAAACAAAGATGTCAACCTACAAATTCCATCAGGATACAGTCAGTTAAACATACTTCAGAAATTCAAATACCGCATCTCTGACGTGTGGGATTTAGCCTATACTCTGAACTACAGCAGCACTTCTGATATTCCAAGGTATGATAGACTCATCCAAACAAAGAACAATGAACCTGTAAATGCTGAGTGGTTTTATGGACCACAAAAATGGCTATTAACATCTCTGCAAGTGACCACTTATGGCAAAAAAGGGCTTTATGACCAAGGGCGATTTATCCTTGCCTATCAAGACCTAGAAGAAAGCAGAAACAGTAGAAAATATAGCGCTACCGATTTAAAAAGGCGTACCGAAAATGTGAAAATCTATTCTTTTAATGCTGATTTTGACAAAGAGGTTGATGAAAAAAATCATTTATTCTACGGATTGGAATTCCTCTATAATGATGTAGCGTCAAGTGCATTCAAAGAAGATATAGACAATGGCACAATATCTCCACTCAGTACTCGCTATCCAAGTGGTGGAAGTGATTATTTGAGCTTTGCCGCATATTTGAGTTATAAACTAAAATTTAATGACCAATGGATACTTAATTCTGGTTTGCGCTTTAGTCAGGTAAACCTCTCTGCTAGGTTAAGAGATAATAATGAATTAGATTTTGATTTTGAAAGGTTATCAATCAAAAACGGAGCCGTAAATGGCAGTTTAGGACTGGTTTATAAACCAAAGGAAAGCTGGCAGCTAAATTTTGTAGCTTCTACCGGATTCAGAGCGCCTAACATTGATGACGTTGGCAAAGTATTCAGCGGTGCTAGCGATGACGTCATTGTTCCCAACCCTGAACTAAAACCAGAGGTGTCTTACAACACTGAAATTTCCATCAACAAAGTTTTCAACCAAAAAGTAAAACTCTCACTTACCGTATTCAATTCATTCTTAAGGAATGCCATGGTGCGCACTGACTTCACATTCAATGGTCAGGATTCTATTGTTTTTGATGGGGTAAAAAGAAAGGTACTCGCCCTTACCAATACTGGTCGCGCACAAGTCTATGGTGGAAGCATTAATATATTGGCTGCATTAACCAATCGGCTGTCATTCTCTTCAGCAATGACCATTACCAAGGGTGAAGATAAGATTAATAACGAACCGTTGCGACACACCACTCCCCTTTTTGGACAAAGTGCGTTGGTCTATAATCATAAAAAAATCAAAGCGAGTTTTATAGTAAAATACAATGGCAAAAGGAACTTCGAAGATCTTGCCCCTGCCGAAAAAAACAAAACACATCTATATACTGCCGATGGTTCATTGGCTTGGTTTACGTTAAATTTAAAAACAGCATATCAACTCAGCAATCTACTGCAAGTCAATGGCGGTGTTGAGAATATTTTAGACAAACATTATAGACCATATTCCTCAGGAATTAGTGCGTCAGGACGGAATTTTTATTTAGCTTTGAGGGCAAATTTCTAATTAATAAACAACTATGCACATTGCAATTGCCGGAAATATTGGCTCTGGAAAAACCACCCTTACAAAAATGCTTTCCAAACACTATCATTGGGATATCCAATTGGAATCGGTTGAGGACAATCCTTATTTAGAAGATTTTTATGGTGATATGGAAAAGTGGGCATTTCATTTGCAAATATACTTTTTGAATAGTAGGTTCAATCAAGTTAAAAACATCAATGATAGCAAAACGACCGTCATACAAGATAGAACCATTTATGAAGATGCCTATATTTTCGCAAGAAACCTGAACCTCATCGGTAAAATAAACCATAGAGACTATCAAAATTACCTAGGTATTTTTGAATCTATGATAAAAGTAGTGCAACCACCCGATTTGCTGATTTATCTTAAATCTGATATTCCCAAACTTGTGGAGCGTATCCAACAAAGAGGCAGGGGTTATGAAAATGCCATCAGGCTGGATTATCTGAAGCAGCTTAACGAACATTATGAAGACTGGATTGGCAATTATGAGCTTGGTTCAATACTTACCATCGACGTCAATAACATGGATTTTGTAAAAAATGTAGAAGACTTCTCGCATATTGTTGAAAAAGTAGACTTGGAAATCAATGGATTGTTTAGTGCTTTGAAGGGAAACTAATCACCAAATGAAAACAACTATAATTCTATTTCTAGGAATCCTACTAACCTCCTGTACCGCACAAAAAACATATGAAATAGGACAAATAAAGACACCCAAAGGAGAAATCCTAGTATGGCTATATGATGAAACACCCAATCACAAAGCAAGTTTCATTGCATTGGCAAATAGTGACTATTGGGATTCCTTAACTTTCAATCGAGTGATTCCTAATTTTGTAATCCAAGGTGGCTGCCCAGATACACCAGAGGGATTTAATGACCCTAAATATTTACTCAGACCAGAGTTCAACAAAACACTCTTGCATGAATATGGTGCGCTTGGTGCAGGCAGAGATGATAATCCAGAAAAGTTATCAGCAACTTGTCAGTTTTACATTGTGCAAAACAAAGAAGGCTTACACCGGCTAGATGGTGATTATACAGTTTTTGGAAAAGTAATTAAAGGAATGGATGTTGTAAGTACAATTACTGATGTAAAAAGAGATTCTCTTAACACACCTTTGGCACCCGTAACGCTAGAAGTGAATATTGTATCTATAAATGCAAATGATTTAAAGAAAATTGGTTTTACACCTCAAGATTAAAAGTGAGTCGACCATAAAAAACTAACAGGTTTCATTTATTCAAAGTGTCTAAAACTTCTAAGGCACAGATACAGATAATAAAAACCTGTTTTAGTTCAGCAAACTCACCGAGCATTATAATCCCAAAACACTTTTTGCAAATATGCATTAGCTGTTTCTTTGTCACTTACAGAGGCGTTATTATTAATGTATTTATTAGCAGAAAGATCATAGACAATTTTAGTGCTATCCTTCAAAAAACCATACCCATTGTTAAAACTGTAAGTAGCAAATGATTTTGAATCATTGGAAAGTAAATTTTTACTAAACTCAAAATCACCCGTTGGCAATCCAAGCTGCTTTAAAACCGTGGTGACTATATCTCTTTGGTTCCCAAACTTATTAATCACGGTATCCTTTTTATTCAATGCCCCTCCAATCATTAACATCGGTATTCTGAACTTTTCAGGAGCATGGCTTGGATCGTTATTTGGATGTCGGCTACCATGGTCTGCGACCATCACTACCAACGTGTTTTTCCACCAGTCTTTCGTTTTGGCAGTTTCGATGAATGCACCAATTGATTGATCCGCATAATATGCTGCATTTAGAAATCTACTTTCTTCATCTTTTCCTTTTATAACGGTTTCCATGGGCACATTAAAAGGCTCATGGCTACTCAATGTGATTGTAGAAAGAAAGAAAGGTTTTTTTATGACTTCAATTTCATCAATTACCCGTTCCAGTACCTCATGGTCATGAACACCCCAGTCTGTTATGTGTTCCACATCAGAAAAGTCTTCTTCGCTTACTACTTTATCAAATGCAGCATTGGTTAAGTACGAACGAAAATTAGCATAGTCTATATCTCCGCCCATGACAAATTCAGTATAATAGCCTTCCTCATTAAATGATTTTGTGATGTAAGGAAGGCTTTGTGATTTTTTAGGGTATTTGATAATGGATTGGTTTGGTAGCGCAGGATAGCCACTTAATACCGAAACAATTCCATGATCTGTTCTGTAGCCGCTCGAATATATATGATTAAAGAGGATTCCTTCTTTTGAAAGTTTATTAAAATTAGGAGTCACTCCTTCCTTTCCTCCTAGCGGAGCGATAATTTTTGCCGTAAAACTTTCAATAATTAGTACAATCACATTGGGGAGGTCAGTGTTTAGTATTTTCTCCGTTACGCCATTATCACTATTTAATGTGGAAAATATTTTTTTTGTTTTATCAGCATCAAAAAAATCTTCGGGAAAAGAAGCGTTTAGCGAAGTGAGCGCATCACCCACATTCCAGACTACATTAATGGCTGCATGATTGGCAAATACATTGCTTTTATGAAAATACACAAATCCTACATTCATATTTGAATGTCCTAATGAACCACGAATTGGCAATAACAACGAACCGGTCAACAACAAAAATACAATTGCCATTTTCCAATTGCCTTTGGGTAAATTCTTAAACCATTTTGCAATCCATGTGAAATACACATATATACCGACTGCAAAAAACAAAATCCAAGCCAACACTAATACAGCAAAAAGGAACGGCGGAGTACTTGCCATCGCCTCTTTTGGGTGGGCTAGATAGAGTAGCGGTGTGGCGTCCATTCTAAAACCCCAATTTCTATATAACTCTAAATCCCCGATAACAATTAACGTAACAATAAACAACAGAAGTACTGTATAAGCATTAATAAAATAGGCTAAAAATTTTCCACTATAAAAACTTGTCACACCGAGTAGTAAAGTTGGAATCAATAAAAAATATCCAACCGCTGAAAAATTCATTTTCAAGCCATGCCAAAAAATCAATAAAATATCAACGAAAGAAAGCGAATTTGAAAATTCGTAATTGTATGCTAGAAATAGCACCGTACTCAGTACAAATAGCATAAACCAAAAAATGGCATACATTCCAAAAGCGATGACTCGATCTAACATTATGTTTAACAAAAAGTAAAAGCCAAAACTAATAAAAACTCTTTGTGAAACTTAATTAAATTTTGAGATTCTTTATGAATAGCCCAGTCTGCCGACAGACAGGCTGTACGCCGAG
>Ga0256840_1001850_pt1 | contig 19184 bp, 31 predicted proteins | sample 355202metaG_FD_185969 | JGI IMG/M metagenome (GOLD analysis project Ga0256840, IMG submission 185969) | Hydrothermal vent microbial communities from Mid Atlantic Ridge, Atlantic Ocean - 355-202 | ecosystem: Environmental > Aquatic > Marine > Hydrothermal vents | place: Atlantic Ocean: Mid...
AGCGTGCGGGAAATAGTGATTGAAAAGGGGCTCCTTGACGAAGAAACCCTTGATTGGCTCCTTTCTCCTGAAGCCTTAACGGCGCTTGGATATCGAGATTAAGCAATTTTTATTAGAGCAGCCAAAGTACCCTTTCCTCTAATAATATTGAGCCGATTAATCTTGAGCTGAGCGCTTCCTTTTACGTCATCCTGAACCGTAGGCGAAGGATCCCCAGATAGAACCCACAGGCGAAGAGCCTACCCTGAGCCGAAATCCTGAGCAAAGAGGAGGTGCAGCGCAGGATCTATTAGGCGCCCAATGGAGCTAGTCGACCTGTGGATGCCTCAGTCACGTGCGCTCCTTCAGCACAACTGGGTAGGAGTCAATTTAAAACGAAAAAAGGCCCATCTAAGCGGGCCTTTTTGAAAGAAAAAATTTATTTAACCAAATTAGTCTTGCTGGTCTTTTACCTCGGTAGATGAAGAACTTTCTATTTTTTGTTGGTCTTCTGAAGTTTCCACTGCTGTTTCTTCTTGCCCAGAATCAGTGTCTTCCGAGGTTTCGGCCTCGGATTTAGCTTCTGTTTCCGCACCTGATTCTTCAGAACCCGGCTCTGAAGGAGCCTTTTGGGTCTCCTCAATCGTGTCTTCAAGCTCCTCTTTCTTTCCCTCTTCGGCGGACTTTGTCTTTGTCGTAGTGGGAGCCATGGCCAAAGCTTCTTTGTCTGCTTGAATCTTCTTTTTAGAACGTCGATATTCAAGCTTCTCGGCCACTAATTCAACAATCGCCATCATCGCTGCATCTCCCCGACGGGGCCCCAGCTTTACAATCCTTGTATACCCTCCCTGACGATCACCAAACCGTTCCTGCGCTTCCTGAAAAATTTTTCGTACTATAGTCTTATTTTGGAGGACCGCTAAGGCCTGCCTTCTAGCATGTAAATCTCCCCTTTTGGCCAAGGTAATTATTCTGTCTGCTACCCGACGTAACTCTTTGGCCTTGGGCAAGGTAGTAGTGATCTTTTCGTGTGTGAATAGAGAATTCAATAAATTACGTAGCAATGCCTGACGATGCTCCCACTTACCAACCAAGCGACGGCTTCTCCTTCTGTGCCTCATGATCTCACTCCCTACTACTCTTCTTTATTCTGATCTGCCTCTGGCGGTTTCCAATCGGGAATCTCCATACCAAACGAAAGTCCCATTTCCGCCAGGATCTTCTTCAATTCGTTAAGACTTTTGCGCCCAAAATTTTTGGTCTTTAACATTTCGGCCTCGGTCTTTTGAACCAGCTCACCGATATAACGAATATTGGCATTTTTTAAACAATTTGCTGAACGGACAGATAATTCTAACTCGTCTATCTTCTTGTCTAAGAATTTATAATACTCTGGTTTTTTATCCTCTTCTGCCTTATCTGCTGCTGACTTTTCTTCCTCGGGAAAGTTTATAAAGATAGTCAGCTGATCTTTAAGTATTTTAGCTGCATAAGCCAAAGCATCTCGAGGATCTACCGTATTATCTGTCCATATCTCCATTACCAAACGATCGTAATCACTACGACGCCCAACACGGGCTGGAGTAACGTTAAAATTAACCCTCGTAATCGGAGAGTAAATAGCATCTATAGGAATAACCCCTATTTCAGTAATCTGAGATGACTCCGCTGGCTGATACCCCTTACCCCACTGCACATGTAATTCCATCCGAAGATGGCCATCCTTGGTAAGTGTAGCTAAATGCAAGTCTGGGTTAACAACTTCTGCCTTACCCTCCGTATCTATATCGCCTGCTTTTACTTCCCCTGGACCTTCTTTGTCCAAGATAAATATCTGCGGTTCTGTTTCGTTTAGCTTAAAACGAATTTGCTTTATATTTAAGATGATATCTATTACATCCTCTAAAACGCCGGGTATGCTCGAAAATTCGTGTTCAACTCCCTCGATTTTTATCCACGTAACTGCTGCTCCCTGTAAAGAAGACAGCAAAACCCGACGCAAGGCATTGCCCAAGGTTATACCAAAACCTCTTTCTAAAGGCTCAATAACAAATTTCCCATACGCAGGTGGCTTAGAGTCTGGGTGAACTGCTACCTCTTTAGGTTTGATTAATTCTTGCCAATTCCGACTCACTGGCACCTTGGTCTCTGCCATATTTCTCCACCTTTTTCTCTTATGTTGTAAAAGGGGCTCCTGAAACGAGCCCCTTTAAGACCATCTTACCGCGAGTAAAACTCAACGATGAGCTGTTCCTGAATAGGCATGGTGATATCTTCACGGGTAGGTAAGGCCTTCACCGTGCCCTTAAAATTATCTTTATCTAATTCAAGCCATTGAGGCACTCCTCGCCTTATAACCGCCTCTAAATTATCTACAATAGCCTGATTTTGGCGATATTTTTCTTTCAATTCTATGGTATCGCCCACTTTAACCAAATAAGAAGGGATATCCACACAGCGTCCGTTAACCAAAAAGAGGCCATGAGCCACCATCTGACGGGCCTGTGTACGCGAAGAAGCAAACCCTAGACGGTAAACCACATTATCTAAACGACGTTCCAATAAACTCAAAAGGTTATGACCCGTCTGCCCGCGCATACGATCTGCCCGATCAAAATAACGGCTAAACTGCTTTTCAGATACCCCGTAAATCCTCTTCACTTTCTGTTTCTCACGCAAACGAATACCATAGTCTGAACGTTTGACCCTTATTTGGGCCTGACCGTGCTGACCAGGAGGATAACTACGACGCTCAAAGGCACACTTATCCGTAAAACAACGCTCGCCTTTTAAAAATAGTTTCATACCCTCTCGCCGACACAAACGACAACGAGGCCCAGTATATTTTGCCAAGGCTCCTGTCCTCCTTTTTCTCTTCGGGTATTAAATCCTTCTCTTCTTGGGAGGCCGACACCCATCATGCGGGATGGGAGTCACGTCTTTAATGAGAGTTATTTGGAAACCAGCAGTCTGGAGGGCCCTTAACGCCGCCTCTCGCCCAGCACCAGGACCCTTCACATAAACAGCTACCCGACGCATACCATGCTCCATAGCCCTCCGCGCCGCTGCCTGGGCCGCCAACTGAGCAGCATAGGGCGTTCCCTTACGGGAGCCTTTAAACCCCTCCGTTCCTCCACTGGCCCAGGCCACTGTATTTCCTTGCTTATCAGTAATAGTGACTATAGTGTTGTTAAAAGTAGCATGAATATGTGCAATGCCTTCAGGGATGTTCTTCTTTTCTCTCTTTTTTCCTCTTGGCCTACGACGCTTTGCCATCTCTCCTCACTCCTTATTTTTTACGTCTACCACGCAGAGAAGAAGGTCGCGGACCTTTGCGTGTACGGGCATTAGCCCTTGTTCGTTGCCCTCTAACCGGAAGCCCCATACGGTGTCTAAGCCCTCTATAACAGCCCATGTCCATCAAACGTTTAATATTCGACGTAACCTCTCGCCGCAGATCGCCCTCTACCTTGTACTGACGCTCTACAATGTGCCTTATCTTGGTAAGTTCTTCTTCTGTTAGGTCCTTGGTCTTCTTATTCCAATCCACTCCAGCTTCCGTTAAGACCTTTTGCGCCAGCGTCCGACCTATACCATAAATGTAAGTCAAGGCAATCTCTACCCTTTTATTTTCGGGAATGTCCACACCTGCTATACGTGGCAAGGCTAACCCCTCCTTTTAACCCTGTCTTTGTTTATGCCGGGGATTCTCACAAATAATGCGCACTATGCCCTTCCGGCGAATCACCCTACACTTACGACAACGTCTTTTGACTGATGCCTGTACCTTCATAACCCCACTCCTAACGATGTCTTCGCTCTTTCTTGGTGCCGCGGTAAACAATTCGCCCCCGGGTAAGATCATAGGGCGAAAGTTCTACCAACACCTTATCGCCTGGTAGAATGCGAATATAGTGAACCCGCATCTTCCCTGAAATATGGGCCAATACTTTATGGCCATTTTCCAGCTCTACCCTGAACATGGCATTAGGTAGAGCTTCAACAACGGTGCCTTCTACCTGAATTGCTTCTTCCTTGGGCATAGCCACCCCTTTATACCTTGGAAAGGATTTGCGGCCCTTGCGCTGTAATAGCTATAGAATGTTCAAAGTGAGCCGCTAACCCCCCATCTTTTGTTACCGCAGTCCACCCGTCAGGTAATATTTCCAGTTGATAACTACCCGTAACCACCATAGGCTCAATAGCTAAGACCATCCCCGCCTTCAAGCGCGGCCCTTTACCCGGCCTTCCAAAATTGGGCACTTCTGGAGGTTCGTGTAAAGATTGACCAATTCCATGCCCCACAAAATCACGTACCACATTATAGCCGTGTTTCTCCACATGGCGCTGGATAGCTACCGATATATCCTGAAGCCTGTTACCAATGTGAGCCTTTTCAATAGCTAGATTAAGTGCCTCCTCGGTAACCTTCATAAGGTCATAAGCCTGGGCCGAGACCTCCCCTACTGCTACCGTAATAGCCGCATCTCCATAATAACCTTCGTAGAAGGTGCCAAAATCCAGACTCACAATGTCTCCTTCTTTTAGGACCTTTTCCTTAAGCGGCATACCGTGTACTACTTCTGCGTTGACAGAAACACACAAACTAAAGGGGTAGCCCCTGTAGCCCTTAAAGGCCGGACGGGCCCCCCTTTTTTCACAAATCTCCTCCGCAATACGGTTGAGATCCCAGGCCGTAACTCCTGGCTGTATAATCTCTTTGAGCCTTAACAAGACCTCCGCCACTATGGCGTTGGCCTTACGCAATATGTCTATCTCCCAGGGGGCCTTTAAGATAATTCCTCTGGCCCGCCTAGGACTAGGAATTAATACCGTCTTTCTCAAAATTACTAACCACCTAAGAGCTTAACAATACGCTCAAAAATTTCATCTATGGAGCCCATCCCGTCAATGCGGTAAAGAACTCCCTTTTTCTCGTAAAATTGAATAATCGGCTCGGTCTGTTCATGATAGACCTTGAGCCGATTACGTACAGTCTCTTCGTTATCATCTGCACGCTGATAAAGCTCACCGCCACAAACGTCACACTTCCCCTCTTCTTTGGGCGGCTTGAACATTACATGATACATCATGCCACATTTCTTGCAAGTACGTCGACCAGTAAGCCTCTTTACCAACTCCTCATCAGGTACATCGATACAAATGGCATAGTCTATCTTTTTGCCCATTTTTTCTAACAACTGGTCTAAGGCCTCGGCCTGAGGTACCGTGCGCGGGAAACCATCTAGAATAAAGCCTTTCTCACAATCCGGCTGCTTTAAGCGCTCTTCTACCATGCCCAATACAACTTCGTCGGGAACTAGCTGCCCTTTATCCATATATTCCTTGGCCTTAAGTCCCAACTCCGTCCCCTTGGACAGGTGTTCTCTAAACATGTCCCCGGTAGAGATCTGCGGAATACCGTATTTTTCCGCAATTTTTTTGGCCTGCGTTCCCTTCCCTGCACCTGGTGGTCCCAAAAATACGATGTTCATAGCCCCCTCCTTCTGTTCTTTTTAGCGCCGTCCGCGAAAGCGACCTTGCTTCAGTAACCCTTCATAATGTCGGGATAACAAATGCGCCTCAATTTGGGCCATGGTATCCATGGCTACGCCCACTACAATAAGCAAAGCCGTGCCCCCAAAATAAAAAGGCACATTAAACTTGGTCACAAGAATGGTGGGCAACACACAAATAGCCGCTACATAAATGGCCCCTATGAGGGTAATTCGCGTGACGACGCGGTCTAAAAATTCGATCGTGGCCCGACCAGGCCGGATACCAGGGATAAACCCCCCGTATTTTTGCAAATTCTCCGCCACCTCTTCGGGATTAAAGATTATGGCCGTATAAAAATAGCAAAAGAATATGATCAAGGCCACAAAAATAATCTCGTAAATAAGCGTACCTGGACGAAACAAATTGGCCCAATGCTGTACCGCCGCTATAGGAATAAAAGTAGCCACCGTAGCAGGAAACATAAGGACCGAAGAGGCAAAAATAGGAGGTATTACCCCGGCCATATTGATTTTTAAAGGTAAATAGGTGGTCTGCCCACCCATTATCTGACGGCCCACCATTCGCCGCGCATAATGCACAGGAATACGCCTCTGGGCCCGCTCCATAAAAACAGTGAAACCCACCACCGCTACCACTAAAATCAAAACAAATACTAGTATGGCCGGTGAAAGCTCACCTGTTTTGACAAACCGGACTGTATTTACCACCGCGGAAGGAAGTCGCGCCACAATACCGGCAAAGATCAGCATAGAGATACCATTGCCGATACCATGTTCGGTCATCTGCTCTCCAAGCCACATGAGAAATACCGTACCCGTAGTGAGAGTGAGCATGGTTAAGAGACGAAAGCCCCAGCCCGGAAACATCACGATAGGCTCTCCATTTGGGCCACTCATACGCTCTAAGCCCACCGCAATACCAAAGCCCTGAATAAGACAGATCGCCACCGTAAGATAACGGGTGTAATAAGCTATCTTGCGCCGCCCCTCAGGCCCTTCTTTACGCATCTCCTTAATGCTTGGAAAGACCACGGTTAACAACTCCAGAATAATGGAAGCACTAATGTAGGGCATAATACCCAAGGCACAAATAGAAAGCTTGCGTAAGGCTCCACCAGAAAACATATCGATAAAACCGAAAATAGTCCCTCCAGCTCGGGAAAAGAGGGCCATAAGGGCATCCACATTTATACCTGGGGTGGGAATTTGTACGGCGATTCGATAGACGGCTAAAGCCCCTAAAAGAAAAAGGAGCCGCCTACGCAGCTCCGGTATATTAGCTAAATTTTGCACTCCTTCAGGCTTTAACACTACTCTCTCCTTAGAAAGGCAATATCTCTACTGCCCCTCCTGCCTTTTCTATCTTTTCTCGGGCACTCTGCGAAATAGCATGCACCTTTACGGTAAGGGCCTTGTTTATTTCACCTGTTCCCAAGACCTTTACCGGCATAGAGCGCCTTACTAAACCCTTGGCCTGTAGACTCTCTGGATCTACCACGGCCCCAGCTTCAAAACGTTGGGCCAAATCCTGTATATTGACCACGGCGTAAACCACTTTAAAGGGATTTTTAAAACCCCTTTTAGGCAACCTACGTAAAATGGGCATTTGCCCGCCCTCAAACCAGGGAGGCACTCCTCCTCCTGTACGCGAACGCTGCCCCTTGTGCCCTCGACAGGAGGTTTTACCATGACCTGAACCTGGTCCACGTCCCACACGCTTTTCCCGTCTCTTGGCCCCTGGAGTAGGAGCCAGATTAGCCAGGCTGATCTCTTCAGCCATTGATCTCCTCCACTTTGACTAGGTGTTTTACTTTTTCGATCATACCCCGAATACACGGGTTATCTGGACGTATCACCGAATGCCTAATCCGACGAAGCCCTAAACCCGCGATAGTGGCCTTTTGTTTCTTAGACCATCCGTATTTGCTCCGCACCAGGGTAATCTTTAGTTGTTTAGCCATGACTCTCTCCTATCTCTTCCTGAGAAAGCCCTCGTTTCTTTACCACGTAATCTGGACTCTGTAAGAGCTCAAAAGCCCTAAAGGTAGCCTTAACCACATTGTGGGGATTGGTACTACGAATACACTTGGTGACAATATCCTTAATCCCCACAGCGTCCATAATGGCTCGCATAGTACTACCAGCAATAACACCCGTACCGGGACGCCCAGGCTTGAGCAATACCTTGGCTGCCCCATATTCGCCAATAATCATATGGGGGATAGTCCCCTCTTTAACCGGCACCTGAATCATGTTCTTTTTGGCCTTTTCCAGGGCCTTACGAATAGCATCCGGCACTTCTGGGGCCTTACCCAACCCGTAACCAACCCGTCCTTGGCCGTCACCCACCACTACAATAGCCGAAAACCGAAATCGACGGCCACCTTTATGCACTTTGGCTACCCTGTTAATGAATATTATCTTTTCGATAAGTTCGTTTCCTTTTGGTGATGCCACCAAGGCTCTTCCCTCCTCTAAAAGTCCAAACCAGCAGCCCGCGCCCCTTCGGCTAGAGCCCTGACCCTGCCGTGATATTTAAAACCACCTCGATCAAAACTAACCTTTTTTATTCCCGCCTCTATTGCCCGCTTGCCCAGCAACTCGCCAACCGCTTTGGCCACCGCCACTTTACCACCTTCTTTCTTGAGCTCAGCTAATCTTTCCCTTATCTCCGGTGTAAGCGAAGAGGCCGCTACTAAAGTACGACCTCGTGTATCATCGATAATCTGGGCGTAAATATGCTTACAACTCCTAAATACCGAAAGACGCGGACGCTCAGTCGTACCAAAAATCTTCTTCCGAACACGACGCTTCCTTTTTAAACGAGCCAGAATTCTTTTATTTGTCCGTCCCATACTCTACTCACCCACCCTAAGCTTTCTTACCGCCTTTACCGGCCTTCCTGAGGATCTTTTCATCGGCATAACGTACACCCTTGCCTTTATAGGGCTCTGGGGGTCTCAAACGCCTTATATTGGCCGCTGTCTGCCCCACTAGCTCCTTGTCTATGCCTTCCAATATTACACGATACTGGACCTCCCCTGAGCCCCTTTCCACCTTTGCTTTAACCCCTTGAGGGAGTTTGAACTCTATCGGGTGTGAATAACCAAGATGGAAAATAAGGACATCACCCTTTAGCTCTGCTCGATAACCCAGACCCACTATATCTAAGGCACGCGTAAAGCCATTGGTAACACCAACTACCAGATTATTAATCAAGGCTCGCGCTAGACCATGAAATGCCTTCACTTTCTTGGCCAAACGCTTTTGGACCTCTTGAGGCAATACCTTGATCTCGTTGCCTTCTATATTGACCTTTACCAAAGGGGGCAACGGCTTTTCCAGGCGCCCCTTCGGGCCTTGGACAATAATACGCCCTTCCTGTAAATCCACTTTTACCCCTTCCGGAATGGGTATAGGCCTTCTCCCTATCCGTGACAGCATAGCCTTTCACCTCGTTGTTGAACTACCAGATTTGACAAATAAGTTCTCCACCAATTCCACGCTTACGAGCTTCCCGATCCGTCATAATGCCTTGCGAAGTAGAAATAATGGCTACGCCATAGCCACCTATTACCTCGGGAATCTCTTCTTTCTTGACGTAAATACGACGACCGGGCTTGCTTATCTTTTTCAGACCCGCAATTACCGGCCGTTTGTTTTCGTCGTATTTGAGGACAAGCTCAATCTTGCCTTGAGGACCTTCAGAAACAAAACGATAGTCTTCTATGTAGCCCTCTTCTTTCAAGATCTTGGCAATGGCCAACTTTAGTTTAGACGCAGGGATCTCTACTACCCTGTGTCTTACTAAACAGGCATTTCTAATACGCGCCAGCATATCTGCAATAGGATCAGTCATCATATCCTTACACCCCTTACCAACTAGCTTTCCTAACGCCAGGAATTTTGGCCTCAGAAGCTAATTTACGAAAACAAATACGACACAACCCAAACCGTCGGATATACGCGCGTGGACGACCACATATAGAACAACGATTACGCTTCCGTACGGCGAATTTGGGCTCCTTCATTGCTTTGACAATCTGTGCTTTCCGAGGCATAGCAGTCTATCTCCTCCTAAATGGCATACCTAGAAGCTTTAAAAGCTCAAAGGCCTCTTCATCGTTTTGGGCCGAAGTCACAAAAGTTATATTCATTCCCTTTATCTTTTCTACCTTATTGGGATCTACTTCTGGGAATATAGTGTGATCGTTAATGCCCATGGTAAAATTACCACGTCCATCAAACCCCTTGTGAGGGACACCTCGAAAATCGCGTACCCGCGGGAGGGCAAAATTTATAAACCGGGCCAAAAAATCATACATGCGCTCTCCCCGCAAGGTCACCATAACCCCAATGGGCATACCCTCTCTCAATTTAAAAGCGGCAATGGACTTCTTGGCCCGTCTAATACACGGACGCTGCCCCGCTATAACAGCTAATTCCTCCACGGCCTGGTCTATTATCTTGGGGTTTTGTACCGCCTCTCCTAGCCCCATATTCAAACAAATCTTCAACAACCGCGGGACCTCTAATTTGTTTTTATAGTTAAAACGATCCATCAATTTAGGTACGACCTCATTTTGATAGTATTCTCTGAGCCAGGACATAACCACCCTACTCCTTAGCCTCGATGATCTCTCCACACTTTTTACAGACGCGCACCTTAGTTCCGTCTTCTAAGACCTTGCGGCCAATGCGTACCCCTTTCATACATTTAGGACACATCACCATAAGGTTAGAAATATGAATCGGAGCTGGTTTTTCTATTATGCCACCCTCGCTATAAGGGGTTGGTCGCATATGCCGTTTGACAATATTGACCCCTTCTACTACAGCCCGTTGCCGACGCGGAAATACCTGTAATACTTTACCCACTTTCCCCCTGTCTTTACCTGCAATTACCACTACCTGGTCGTTTTTACGAATAGCGCACTTTACCTGATGGGGTTTAAGCCCTCTTTTTGACTTACTCCTGAATAACATATTCTACACCCCTTAAAGCACTTCCGGCGCAAGGGAAATAATCTTCATAAAGCCCTTGGCCCTAAGTTCTCTTCCTACCGGACCAAATATACGTGTACCCACAGGCTCTTTCCATTGATTGATAAGCACCGCTGCGTTTTCGTCAAACTTGATCAACGACCCATCCGCACGAGATTGCTCCTTACAAGTCCTAACCACTACCGCCCTAACCACATCGCCAGCCTTAACTTTCGAATTAGGAATCGCCTCTTTTACCGAGGCGATAATCACGTCACCTATACGGGCATAACGCCGCCCTGAGCCCCCTAATACCCGGATACACATGATCTTTTTGGCACCCGAATTGTCAGCCACATTTAGATATGTCTGTTGCTGAATCATAAAACCTCACCACCTCTCAAGCTTACGCACTCTCTTTTTCGCCCTTATCAAGAACTTTGGCCTTCTCCAAGATTTGTTTTACCATCCAACGCTTATGCCGCGAAAGAGGCCTCGTCTCTTCTATAAGGACCTTATCTCCTGCCCGACATATATTCTGCGCATCATGGGCCATAAACTTCCGACGGCGGCGGATATATTTTTTGTATAAAGGGTGCTTGACAAGACGTTCTACCAGCACCACCACCGTCTTGTTCATTTTATCACTGACCACTGTTCCAATGAATTGTTTCCTATTGGTCGCCTTATTTTCTCTCATCCCCACTAAACCTTCCTCGTTTTTGTGGCTAACGTATTCCAAGCTCTTTTTCTCGAATTACGGTTAGGACACGGGCAATATCCCTCTTTACCTCGCGAATCCGCATGGGGTTCTCTAACTGGTGAATAGACTTCTGAAACCGCAAATTAAAAAGTTCCTCCCGCAACTCGCGCAATTTCTCTTTGAGTTCCACGTTAGATAACCCTCGCAACTCTTCCGCCTTCATAGACGATCCTCCCGAGAAACAATCTTACACTTAATAGGAAGCTTAGCCGCGGCAAGACGCAGTGCCTCACGCGCTATAGATTCAGGGACACCCTCTATCTCGTAAATAATGCGCCCCGGCTTAATCACCGCTACCCAACCTTCTACACTACCTTTTCCTTTACCCATGCGTGTTTCCGCTGGCTTCTTAGTAATGGGCTTGTCTGGGAATACCCTGATCCAGACCTTAGCCCCCTTTTTGGCACAACGAACAATAGCAATACGGGCCGCTTCTATTTGTTGCGCCGTAAGCCAACACGGCTCTAAAGCGCGCAGTCCATATTCTCCAAAGGCCACAAAATTGCCCCGCCACGCCAAACCACGATTGCGACCCTTCTGTTGTTTACGATATTTGACCTTTCTTGGCGAAAGAAGCATTACCTTTACCCCCCTAAAGGCTTACAGGCGCCAGATCACCCTTTTCCGGTAAGACCTCACCCTTAAAAATCCATACCTTTACACCAATAACACCGTATTTGGTAATGGCCTCGGCAAAACCGTAGTCTATATCTGCCCTAAGAGTATGAAGCGGGACCCTTCCTTCCCGGTACCATTCCCTACGAGCGATTTCTGCACCACCTAACCGACCTGCACATTGTACCCGGATGCCCTGGGCCCCAAAACGCATAGCCAAGCCCACGGCGCGTTTCATAGCCCTACGAAAAGAGACCCGGCGTTCTAACTGCAGGGCAATATTTTCGGCCACCAATTGGGCATCAAGCTCCGGACGCCTGACCTCTTGAATTTCAATATGGATCTCTTTACCTTGGGTCAGTTGCTCTAAAGCCTTCTTTAAGGCCTCTATTTCCGCACCCTTTTTGCCGATTACTATGCCGGGACGGGCCGTATATATAATTAACCGTACCTTATTGGCGGCCCGCTCTATCTCAATTTTAGATATACCCGCATGTTTTAAACGATCCTTAACATAGCGACGGATCTTGTGATCCTCATGAACTAATGCCGGGAAATCACCCTTAGCAAACCAACGAGAATCCCAAGTTCTAGTAATACCTACCCTGAGTCCAATAGGGTTTACTTTCTGACCCAACGTTCACCCTCCTATATTAAGGCTTCTCTTCTACCACAATGGTAATGTGGCTAGTCCGCTTCAAAATACGGCTAGCTCTCCCAAAAGCCCTTGGCCAAATACGTTTCCAGCGTGGACCTTCGTCAACATAGGCCTTCTTTACGTAAAGCCGGTCCGGATCCATCTGGTAATTATGTTCTGCATTGGCAATGGCCGATTCCAGAACTTTTTTTATGGGTTTAGCCGCCCTCTTTGGGGTAAATTGTAAAATATTAAGCGCCTCACCTACGGGCTTACCCTTAATAAGCCTGATTACCAAACGCGCTTTATAAGGCGATATCCTGATATATTTAGCCACCGCACGCGCTTCCATGACTTTACTCCTATTTGCCCTTCTTCTTTACTTTGGTTTTGTCCCCTGCATGTCCCCGATAAGTACGAGTGGGAGCAAATTCACCCAACTTGTGACCTACCATATTTTCCGTAACGTAGACAGGAATAAACTTGTGCCCATTGTGTACCGCAAAAGTAAGCCCTACCATCTCTGGCAATATGACCGAACGCCTACTCCAGGTCTTGATTACCTTCTTATCTCCCGTCTCCAAGGCCTTACGGACCTTCTTGAACAAATGTTCATCTATAAAGGGACCTTTTTTTCTGGATCTGGGCATACTTCACCTCACCTCATTAACCTTTGCGCCTACGCACAATAAATTTGTCAGACGCTTTGCGTCTTCTAGTCTTCAGGCCCTTGGCCAACTGCCCCCAGGGAGAACATGGATGACGTCCCCCGTGGGTGCGACCTTCACCACCCCCCATGGGGTGATCCACCGGGTTCATAGCTATACCCCTTACATGAGGACGCCGTCCCAACCAACGCGAACGCCCCGCCTTACCTAAAGACACATTTTCGTAATCAATATTGCCTACTTGCCCTATAGTGGCCCGACAATCCTCATGAACCATACGAATTTCCCCAGAGGGTAGACGCAAATGAATATACCCCCCCTCTTTGGCCATAAGCTGCGCAAAAGTACCTGCGGACCGGGCCAACTGCCCACCCTTACCCGGCTTTAATTCAATGTTGTGAATAATAGTGCCCAAAGGGATATTCTTAAGGGGCATACAATTGCCCACTTTGACCTCTACCTGTTCCCCAGACACAACTGTATCGCCTACCTTAAGACCTAAAGGAGCTATGATATAACGCTTTTCTCCGTCAGCATAATGGAGCAAAGCTATGTTGGCCGAACGATTAGGATCATATTCAATAGCCGCAACCTTGGCCTCTATGCCGTCTTTATCGCGCTTAAAGTCAATTTTACGATAGAGCCGTTTGTGACCACCACCGCGGAACCTAACGGTAACCCGACCATAACAATTACGCCCCCCGGTCTTTTTAAGGGGTTCTAGAAGAGAACGCTCCGGTTCCTTCCCGGGTGTCAGATCCGGATCAATAACATAGCTCTGAAATCGCCGCCCTGGAGACGTTGGTTTGCACTTTTTAATAGGCATACCTACCTACCCCTTTAAATCGTCTCAAAAAATTCTATAGTCTCACCTGGAGCCAGACGAACAATAGCCTTTTTACGCAAAGGACGTTGCCCCTGATGACGCCAAAACCTCTTAGGTTTCCCTTTAAGACGAATAGTCTGGACTTTCTCTACCCGGACGTTAAAAATCTTTTCCACAGCCTTTTTAATTTCTATCTTATTGGCTTCAGGATGCACCCAGAAAGTCACCTGATTATTACGCTCTTTCAAGAGCATAGACTTTTCGGTCATTACCGGCTGTAAGATTATCTCTCTCGGGTCTTTCATCGTGAAAGCCTCTCTTCTATTTTTGAAAGCGCCTCTCTCTTTATAATGAGATATTCGTGGTCCAATACATCATAAACATTTAACCCTTCTACAGATAACACCTTTACCGTAGGGATATTTCGCGCACTCTTTTCTACAAGCTCATCTCTTTCGGGAACTACCACCAGGGCATCCCCCACTCCAAGCTGTTTCAAGAAAGAGACAAAATCTTTGGTCTTAATCTGCGTCAGCCCAAAGTCTTCTACCACTATGAGCTTGCCTTCCTGAGCCCTGGTAGATAGCGCCATCTTTAAGGCCAAACTTCTCTGTTTTTTGTTGAGTTTAAAAGAATAATCCCTGGGCTTGGGGCCAAAGACCACACCACCCCCTACCCAGTGGGGAGCCCGGATACTTCCCTGGCGGGCCCGACCGGTGCCCTTCTGGCGCCAAGGCTTGCGTCCTCCCCCGCGGACTTCACCGCGGGTCTTCGTACAGGCCGTACCCGCCCGCCAACGGGCCATCTGCCACCGCACTACCTCGTGCAAAAGCCCCTTCTTTACAGGCACCGCATAGATATCTTCTTTTAGAGTCACTTCCGACACCTTTTCATTTTTGGCATTAACCACTGGTATCGTGGCCATTGTTACACCTCAACGCTACTTATTGAAATAGACCAAGACATAACTATTTACCGCTCCAGGGACCGCACCCCTCACCAACAAAATATTTTTGTCGGGCTCAAGCCCTACCACGGTAATATTTTTCACGGTAACGGTCTCGTTACCGTAATGTCCGGCCATCTTTTTCCCTTTTATTACTCGCCCCGGAAAAGTACTAGGCCCACTCGAACCAGGCTTACGGTGCACCTGCTTGGCACCATGACTCATGGGCTGCCGTTTAAACCCCCAGCGCTTAATGGGCCCGGTGAACCCTCGGCCCTTACTCTTGCCGGTGACGTCGATCTTTTCACCAGCGCTGAGATCAACCTCGGCCAGGGTAATCACCTGCCCGGGCTGGAAGGAACCCGGGTCATCTACGCTGAACTCCCGCAACACATAGAACCCGTGGTCTAAACCAGCCTTGACAAAGTGCCCCCGCATGGGCTTGGTGAGACGAGTAAATTTCTTTGGTTTAAACCCCAATTGCACGGCATTATAGCCATCTTTGTCCACCGTCTTTACTTGAACCACCGTGCAGGGCCCCACTTCCAGCACCGTCACCGGGATGGCTTCCCCATCCTCGGTGAAGATGCGCGTCATACCCAACTTTTTCCCAATCAGTCCTTCGACCATGGCCATTTTCACACCTCACCCTTAGAGCTTGATTTCCACTTCCACCCCAGCGGGAAGCTCAAGTTGCATAAGCGCGTCAATAGTTTGCTGGGTGGGCTCCAAAATGTCCAAAAGCCGCTTGTGGGTCCGGATTTCAAACTGTTCCCTCGAATTTTTATCTATGTGAGGGGATCGCAACACCGTCCAACGACTGATCTTCGTTGGCAGTGGTATGGGACCCACCACCCTCGCTCCGGTGTCGCGAGCGGTTCGGACTATTTCTGCCACCGAATGATCAAGGACCTTATGATCAAATGCCTTCAATTTTATGCGTATCCTCTGGGTCGGGACTATCATGACCGGACCTCAAGCCTCCCTAAGCCTACTCTAAAATTTTGGTGACTACACCAGCACCTACTGTACGGCCACCTTCCCTAATGGCAAACCTCAAACCCTCTTCCATCGCTACCGGCTTGATCAACTGGACCTCTAACTCCACGTTGTCCCCTGGCATCACCATCTCTACTCCCTCCGGCAGCGTCACTACTCCCGTTACATCCGTCGTCCGAAAATAAAACTGCGGCCTATACCCGTTAAAAAACGGCGTGTGCCGCCCCCCTTCCTCCTTCTTCAGTACATATACCTCCGCCTTAAATCGCGTGTGCGGCGTTATGCTCCCTGGCTTCGCTAATACCTGCCCCCTCTCTACCTCGTCCTTCCCTATACCTCTTAACAACACCCCTACATTGTCTCCCGGAAGCCCTTCGTCCAGTATCTTCCGAAACATCTCTACACTCGTCGCCACCGTCTTCTGCGTCGGCCTTAAACCCACTATCTCTACCTCATCCCCAGGATGTATCACTCCCCTCTCTACTCGACCCGTTACCACCGTCCCTCGCCCACTTATGCTGAATACGTCCTCTATCGGCATCAAAAACGGCTTGTCTATCTCCCTCTTCGGCTCCGGTATGTACTCGTCTACCGCCTTCAATAACTCCCATATCGGCCCACACCACTGACAATCCTCCTTACCACACCCACACTCAAGCGCCTTCAACGCACTGCCCCTGATCACCGGTACATCGTCCCCAGGAAAATCATACTTGCTCAATAACTCCCTTATCTCTAACTCCACTAACTCCAAAAGCTCCTCGTCATCTACCATGTCTACCTTGTTCATAAATACCACTATCGCCGGTACGTTAACCTGACGTGCTAACAATATGTGCTCCCGGGTCTGCGGCATCGGACCGTCTGTGGCCGCTACCACCAATATCGCCCCGTCCATCTGCGCCGCCCCCGTGATCATGTTCTTGATGTAGTCCGCATGCCCCGGACAATCTACGTGCGCATAATGCCTCTTCTCTGTCTCATACTCCACGTGCGCTAACTGAATCGTAATACCCCGCTGCTTCTCCTCCGGCGCACGATCTATATTGTCAAACGGAATCCATTCTGCCCAACCCTTCGTGGACAAAACCCTTGTTATCGCACTGGTCAGCGTCGTCTTCCCGTGGTCTATGTGACCTATCGTCCCAATGTTCAAGTGCGGCTTCCGCCTCTCAAACTTCTGCTTGCTCATCTCGCTACCTCCTTTAAGCTGCTAACTTGGCCTTACGCACCACTTCTTCGGCCAACGGAGCAGGCATCTTTTCATAATGAGAAAATTGCATAGTAAAAGTAGCCCGCCCTTGGGTCTTAGAACGCAATTCTGTAGCATATCCAAACATTTCTGCCAAGGGGACCAGGGCCTTTATTACCCGCACCCCCGGACGTTGCTCCATACCCTGGACCTTCCCCCTACGCGAAGAAATATCTCCTAACACATCACCCAAATACTCCTCTGGAGTCACCACTTCTAAGCGCATAACCGGCTCAAGGAGCACAGGCTGAGCCTTCACCGCTGCCTCTTTAAAGGCCATGGAGCCAGCAATGGCAAAGGCCATTTCTGAAGAATCCACCTCGTGGTAGCTACCATCTACCAGACGGACCTTTACGTCTACCACTGGATAACCAGCAAGGACTCCCTGTTCCATAGCCTCTTTGATGCCCTTTTCCACCGCAGGAATATATTCTTTGGGGATAGCTCCCCCTACGATTTCCGAGACAAATTCAAAACCCTTCTCGGGATTAGGCTCAATAACGATTTTGACGTGACCGTATTGGCCCCGACCACCTGTCTGCTTTATATATTTACCCTCGGCCTCTGCCGTAGTACTTATGGTCTCTTTATAAGCTACTTCGGGTCGCCCCACATTGGCCTGGACTTTAAATTCTCGGGTAAGACGATCTACAATGATCTCCAGATGAAGCTCTCCCATCCCCCAGATGAGGGTCTGCCCTGTTTCGTGATCGGTAACTACCCTAAAAGACGGATCTTCCAGGGCTATCTTTTGGAGGGCCAAGGAAAGCTTTTCTTGGTCAGCCTTAGTCTTGGGCTCGATGGCCACCGATATCACTGGTTCAGGGATCTCCAGAGATTCAAGCTCAATGGGATGGGCCTCTTCACAAAGGGTATCACCAGTGGTCGTAACCCGAAGCCCTAACGCAGCGATAATGTCTCCCGCTTCCGCAGAAGTGATTTCCTCTCTCCTATTGGCATGCATACGTACCAAACGCCCAATACGTTCACGCTTACCTTTTGTGGCGTTATAAACCGCCATTCCGGTCTCCAGGCGTCCGGAATAAATACGCAAAAAGGTCAGTGTGCCCACGTAGGGATCGGTCATAATCTTAAAGGCTAAAGCCGCCAACGGAGCGTTGGGATCCGTAATGCGCTCTTCCACTTCTCCTGTATCTGGGTTTATACCCTTTACCGGGGGAATATCTAGCGGAGAAGGGAGATAGTCAATAATGGCATCTAGCAAAGGCTGTATCCCTTTATTCTTAAAGGCAGAACCGCAAAGCACAGGCACCCCTTTAAGAGAAACCGTGGCCTCCCGCAGGACCTCCCGGATCTCTTCGGGAGATATACTCTCACCTTCCAGATACTTGACCAAAATATCTTCGTTTATATCCGCCAGGGCCTCCAGCATGCGCATACGAAACTCTTCAGCCTTATCTTTCAATTCTGCAGGAATTTCCTCAAAGTGATAACGGGCCCCCAAGGTCGATTCATCCCACACTATTGCCCGCATTTCTATGAGGTCTATGACCCCCCGAAACTCATCTTCAGCCCCATAGGGTATCTGTACCGGGATAGGATTGGCCCCCAAGCGGACCTTCATTTGTTCCAAACAGGCCTCAAAATTGGCCCCCACACGATCCATTTTATTTATAAAGGTAATCCGCGGCACGCCGTATTTATCGGCCTGGCGCCAAACCGTTTCTGACTGAGGCTCAACCCCACCTACCGCACAGAAAATAACCACCGCCCCGTCTAACACTCGAAGGGCTCGCTCTACCTCCACTGTAAAGTCAACGTGACCAGGAGTATCTATTATGTTGATACGATGATCTTTCCAAAAGCAAGTAGTTGCCGCAGAAGTAATAGTAATACCCCGCTCTTGCTCTTGGGGCATAAAGTCCATGGTAGCCGTACCCTCGTGGACCTCACCTATCTTGTGGGTACGACCCGTATAATATAGAACACGCTCGGTGGTAGTGGTCTTACCTGCGTCGATATGAGCCACTATACCG
>Ga0256840_1001851_pt1 | contig 19182 bp, 19 predicted proteins | sample 355202metaG_FD_185969 | JGI IMG/M metagenome (GOLD analysis project Ga0256840, IMG submission 185969) | Hydrothermal vent microbial communities from Mid Atlantic Ridge, Atlantic Ocean - 355-202 | ecosystem: Environmental > Aquatic > Marine > Hydrothermal vents | place: Atlantic Ocean: Mid...
GCTTCCACAAAAGCATTTACAACCCAACTTACAGCCCTTTTTCTAACAGCTCTTGAAATCGCTATTCAAAGAAAAACTTTAAAAGAGGAAGAGAAAGAAAAATATATAGACCTTCTTCTGGAGATACCTTCAAAAATGGAAGATTTTCTCGAAAAAGAGAGAAAAGAAAAGAACATAAAAAAGCTTGCTCTGGAATTTTACATGGCAAAAGATGCTCTTTTTCTCGGAAGATACGTTAACTATCCTATAGCTCTTGAAGGAGCACTAAAACTTAAGGAAATCTCATACATCCATGCGGAAGGTTATCCTGCCGGAGAAATGAAACACGGTCCTATAGCACTCATAGATGAAAAGATGCCCGTAATAGTTGTAGCACCAAAAGACAAAGTTTATGAGAAAATGGTTTCCAATATTGAAGAGGTAAAAACAAGAAAAGGCAAAGTGATAGCAATAATAAACAGTAACTGTGAAGAGATTAAAAGATTAACGGACAGAATAGTGGAAATCCCCGAAACAGATAGGCTTTTAACACCTTTTTTAACTGTTGTCCCTATGCAATTATTTGCCTATTACATAGCTGACTTTTTAGGTTATGATGTTGATCAACCGAGAAATCTTGCAAAGAGCGTCACCGTTGAATGATAAATTGGAGGAAGTTAATGGAAGAAACAGCCACACTACTTATCTCATGCCCGGATAGAAAAGGAATCCTATCCGAAATAACAGGATTCATAGCAAGAAATGACGGAAATATTATCCACGCCGATCAACATATAGATTTTCAAAAAGAGATATTTTTCATGCGAATAGAATGGGCTCTCAAAAATTTTAAAATACCGAAAGAGAAAATAGAAACGGCTTTCTCCTTCATAGCTGATAAATTCTCCATGAAATGGGAGTTGAAATTCAACACGGATATACCAAACGTTGCGATATTCGTATCAACGTATGACCATTGCCTATATGACCTTTTATACAGATTTAAAGCCTCAGAAGTAAAAGGAAACTTGAAACTCGTAATAAGTAACCACAAAAACCTTGAAGATATTGTGAAAATGCACGGAATAGATTTCCAATATTTTCCAAAGTCCAAAGAAAGCAAAGAACAAGTGGAAAAAAAAGAGATAGAGCTTTTAAAAGACAAAAGAATAGACCTTATAGTTCTCGCACGATATATGCAAATTCTAACTCCTCAATTTATAAACACCTTTCCCAATAGAATAATAAATATTCATCACTCTTTCCTTCCCGCATTTATAGGTGCAAGACCATATCACCGAGCTTATGAAAGAGGTGTTAAAATTATAGGTGCAACAAGCCATTATGTAACGGAAGAGCTTGACAGAGGACCCATAATAGAACAAGATATAGTAAGAGTTACCCACAGAGACACTATAGAGGATATGATAAAAAAAGGAAGAGACCTTGAAAAAGTAGTTCTTGCAAAAGCTGTTAGATTGCATCTGGAAAACAAAATACTTGTATATGACAATAAAACCGTTATATTTGATTGATAATGGGAAAGAAAAAAACCGTATATATATGCCAATCGTGTGGATATAAAACTCCGAAATGGGCAGGCAAATGTCCCGAATGCGGGGAATGGGGAACTTTTGTTGAAGAATTTCAACCCGAAAAACCTTCATCAAAAAGACCATCCATCTCATGGATAGATACATCATCCGAAAAACCTGTCCCTATTACAAAAATAGAGAAAATACAGAAAGAGCGGTTTAAAACGGGAATAGATGAGTTCGATAAAGTCACAGGTGGAGGTATAGTAAGAGGGTCGGTATCTCTTCTTTCTGGAGAACCGGGAATAGGAAAATCAACCTTCCTCCTCCAATTATCCGATAAGATGGCAAAATATGGAAAAATACTATATGTAACCGCTGAAGAATCCCCCGAACAGATATCTCTTCGAGCAGAAAGGCTCAATGTAAAAAACAGCAATCTTTTCATCTATGCAACAGGAAACCTGGAAGAGGTAAAAAATATCGTAGAACAGATGGAGCCCTCATTCATTATTATAGACTCCATCCAAACTGCCTATCTTACGGTTATAGAATCTGCAGCCGGTTCGGTTTCTCAAGTAAGAGAGGGAACGGCATTCCTTACTAATTTATCAAAAAGTAAAGGAATAACAACTTTTATAGTCGGTCATGTAAACAAAGAAGGGAATATTGCCGGTCCGAAAGTTCTCGAACATATAGTTGACGCTGTTTACCAATTCGAAGGAGACAGAGGATACAACTTCAGAATATTAAAAAGTCTGAAAAACAGATTCGGTTCTACCGGAGAAATCGCAGTATTTAAAATGGAAAAAATGGGACTTAAAGAGATTAAAAATCCTTCTCAGTTTTTTTTATCCCACAGACCTATTGGAAAACCTGGCTCTGTAATCTATTGCGGCATAGAAGGTTCAAGGCCTATCCTCCTTGAAGTTCAAGCCCTAGTGACAAGAGCTGCTTTCGGAACACCACAAAGAAAAGCAAAAGGTATAGACATGAACAGACTTTCCATAATAGTTGCAATTCTTGAAAAAGAGCTCGGTTATCCATTAAGAAATTTTGACGTATTCGTAAACATTGCAGGAGGGGTAAAAATAGAAGAACCGGGAGTAGATCTTCCCGTAGCAGTAGCAATCGCATCAAGTTACGAGGGAAAACCCGTAAAAAAAGAGATTGCAATGTTTGGAGAATTGGGACTATCAGGAGAAATAAGAGGAGTAAAACTTGAAGAGGTAAGAGAAAAAGAAATTGAAAGAAACAGCTTTTACTCCATACGTAACTCTTTACAAAAAAATAATAATAAAATAAAATTTATGAAAGAAGCGGTAGAAATATCTTTAGAGGCGCTGTATGGGGAATATAACAAAGGGTCTGGTTAAACTTGATAAAAAAGCTCATTCCATCGTACTGAAAGCCGAAACAGAATCAGCAGTCATCATTGAAGAAGCAAACAAAAGCTACAATGAAATCGTTAACAGATATATCCGGAAAGCAGAAGAGGAAAAAAACCATCTCTTTGAAATAGCAAAGAAAGAAATAGAAACCTATAGAGAAAGAAAAGAGCAAGAAGTTGAAAAAATTCTGTCAGGGTTTGAAAAACTCTCCAAAGAAAACAAAAAGAAATTTGTGGAGAAAGTTTTCAATAATTTGCGAGGGAAGATTTGTGGTTAATAAAACCGCTTAAATTCAGCTATACAAATGCAAAGTGCAGAGCTATAAAATCAACTCTCCTGGATATTTCTGTTTTTGAAAGATTAACGAATTCAGCTACTATTGGAGATATCATTATTGTTATAAAAGATACTCCTTACGGAAAGTTTATTAAATCTGTTCTTCAGGAATCATTAGGAAAAGGACTAGATAACTATTTTCTCTATCTCTTTGAAAAAATTACCGAAAAGCTATCAAAAAAAGAAAAGGACATCTTTTTTCTATTTTTTATGGAAAGGGAGAATCTCAGAAAAAGAAAGAAAGAAATCCAACAAAAGCCTAACGCAAAAGAGCTTTTCAAAAAACTTGATATGGAATACGTAACCGCTCTCAAAAAAAACATTACGGTACTTGATAGAAAAGACGTAAAAGACCTTGGAGTTATAACCGGAAGTTATTTTAACCTCATCAACATAATAACCACTGTAAGACTAAAGTTTATATATGGATATAAAAAAGAGAATATTTTTCCATTCCTGATTCCGTTCGGATCATTTACAAAGAAAGAAAATATAGAAAAACTTCTAAATATGGAGAAAATATCTCAACTCCATATCCTGTTCCCTTCAATCTTCAAAAAAACCGTAAAAGATTTCACCGAAATGAGAAAAGCCCTTTACCGGTACCATACGGAAACATTAAAAAAAGTGTGGTTGGGTTTCCCTTTTAAACTTTCCGTACCATTTGCCCTTTTACGTCTTATAGAAATAGAGATAAAAAACATTAAAGCGTGTATAGAAGGCGTAAGGTTGGGACTTCCCGAAGAAGAGATAAAACGAATGTTGGTAGGTATATAATGTTTTTACCTGAAAAGATGTACAAAGTTACCATAACAATACCGGAAGAATACCTCGACAAAGAGATAAAAGCATTGGGAGAAGCCGGCATATTTCATATTGACGACTCCAAAAAAACAAAGATATTCGAAGGAGAACTTAGCAGGGTCGAAACATTATTATCTCTGGCCACAATATCTCTTGATGCCTTCGGATTAAAAGAAAAAGAGATAGATGTCGGAAAGATTTCACTTACCGACATCCCGAAAGAGATAGACAAAATTGAAACCATCCTAAATAATATCTCAAAAATAGCAGACAAACTTTCCGCCGAGGGCAAAAAGATATCTCAAAGAACAAAAAATATTCAAACGGCCAAAATTGTAAAAGAAGCTATGAATGAAGACTTAAATCTTGAAGAACTCATAAAAACACTCTCTTTTATAAAAATGAAGGTCTGTCTTATACCATCGGAAACTATTGAGTCCCTATTACTAACAACAAAAAGTTATCATGGACTTTCGATTTATCGCCAATTAAGTGAAGGTTCAACGGCAGTAGCACTCTTTTTCACCGACGATATAGAGGATGTTATTGCAAAAGGAATTGAAAAAACCGAAGGTAGAGAGTTAAACCTTCAAGACTTTCTGGTGGAAACAGAGAAAAAAACCCTCCAGGACAAAGAAATCTTTAAAAAACAGAAAACAAAAGCCGTTAAACTTTATGGACAAAAACTTCTCGAAACGATAAAAAAGTTAAAAATAATGAAGAAAATTCTTGAAACTGAAAACCTCGTAAATAGGACAACAGAGGGATACATCATCGAAGGTTGGATTCCCGAAAATGGAAAGAGAAAAGTTATAGAAGCACTAAAACATTCAAAGGTCATTTTTTCAGAGCCTGAGAATGCTCCTGTACTTCTTAAAACCCCCAAAATTCTTAAACCTTTCGAAGAACTTGTAACCGGCTTTGCATATCCGTCATACAAAGAACTTAACCCTACCCCCGTCTTCGCACTTATATTTGTTCTTCTTTTCGGAGTAATGTTTGGAGATATCGGACATGGAATCGTTTTATCAATAGCAGGCTTTATACTTTCAAAAAAAACGGAAATACTCAAAAGTTACGGAAAAGTTTTAATATTCTGTGGAATAAGTTCAACGGTTTTCGGATTTCTTTACGGCTCGATATTTGGAAATGAGCACCTTATTCATCCAATCCTTTTCAACCCGATGGAAGAGATAAACAAACTTATTCTTTTCAGCATAGGTATAGGTGTACTAATTCTCTCTGTGGGCTTTCTATTAAACATAATTACAAAATTCAGAGAAAAAGAGTATGGAGAAATGATAGCAGGAGAAGGAGGTGTTCTCTGGTTTCTAATATACTGGTTTCTTATAGGTATTGCCATAAAAACCGTTCTATATAAAAGAGACATAAAAGCCGAACTTGCCATAATCGGAATCATGTTCATAATAACAATTGGTTACGAAATTTACCGAAAGAAGCAGATATTCGGCTCTTTTCTCAATGCTTTCATGGCACTACTTGAAAGTATCACCGGAACAGTTTCTTTCGTAAGACTTGGTGCCTTCACCCTTGCACACGCTGCACTTATGCTTGCGATATTTGCCATAGGTAAAGCAATATCACCAAGCGGGTACTCCGGAATAGGTTACTGGATTGTAATGGTAATAGGAAACATCATAGTTATCGTTCTTGAAGCTCTTGTTGTTTCTATCCAAACAATGAGACTTGAATATTATGAATTTTTCGGAAAATTCTTCAAAGGTGGAGGAAAACCTTTTAAGCCATTTAAACTGGAGGAGGAACGATGAAAAAAACCGTAATCAGAACTATCCTTTTAATTCTATTTCCGATTGCTGCGTTTGCCGGAGACGCTATGTGGGCATATATCTCCGCAGCAGCATCGATTGCATTTTCCACAATAGCAGCAGGAGCAGCTGTGGGACTTGTCGGTTCAGCTGCAATGGGAGCTATCGGTGAAAAACCTGAAATTTCAGGTAAAGCCATCGTATTCCTCGGTCTTGCCGAAGGTATAGCAATATACGGTCTTATAATAGCTATTCTAATTCTCGGTAAAGTATAATGAGAATCATATTCGTAGGAACCGAAGACGAATGTACCGGCTTCGGACTTGCAGGAGTTGAAACAGAAGCTGTTGAAACGGAAAAAGAGTTTAAAAACGCAATAGGAAAATTTATAAAAGACCAAACCGTAGCTATTTTAATCGTTTCGGAAAAATTTGCGGACTTTTTTGATAACAAACTGAAAGGAATGTTAGGTAAAAAATCACTTCCTGCTGTTATTTTCGTTCCGTCTTTTGACGGAGTATCATCCAAACAAAGCTTAAAGGAGTTTTTGGCAAGTGTACTCGGAATCAGACTTCAGTAAATTTAAAAAGAAAGTTATCGGAAGGGCAGAGGAAATAGCACAAAACAGATTAGAATCTGCCAAAGCTTATAAGGAAGAACGCCTTATAGAAGCGGAAAAAGAGGGGAAAAATATTTACAATGAAAAATTATCGGCAGCAAAAATAGACATTGAATCTTTTAAATTCAACAGCATAGCTGAAATAGAGTCGGAAACGAGAAAGAAAATTGAAAACAGAGAAATATCCATAAGAGAGGAGCTTCTGGAAACATTGAAAGAACATCTGGAAAAAAGATTCCCGATGATGGCGGGATGTTTTGTAGTATGGCTAAAAGATAACTACGACTCCGGAAAACTTATAGTTTTTCCCGAATTAAAAAAAGATATCGAAAAAATAGCAGGAGAAAAATTCAACATTGAAACCGATAAAACGATAAATGGCATTCTCTTTAAAAAAGGAAGAATGTTGATTGAATTCTCTCTTAACTCAATAATCGAAGAATTCAAACAGGAAATAGATAAAGAGATAGCTTCCATTTTAGAGGTTTAGATGGCAAAAATAACTTACATCTCAGGGCCTATTATTAAAGCATCTCTTGAAGGGGAATCACCAAAACTGCTTGAAGTTGCATTTGTCGGAAACAGTCAATTAATAGGCGAAGTTGTCACAGCATCAAGAAATTCTATAACAATTCAGGTTTACGAAACAACGGATGGCCTTAAACTTGGCGAACCTGTAAAACTTTCCGGCGAAATGTTAAAAGCGATTCTCGCTCCCGGACTTTTAGGTTCGATTTATGACGGAATAGAGAGACCTCTTAAAAAGCTTGGCGAAAGAATAGAAAAAGGAAAATCTGTTTTTCCGATACCCAAAGATAAAAAATGGGAATTTACTCCCATCAAAAGCATAGGAGATAAAATAGAAGAAGGGGAACCCTTAGGATATGTAATGGAAGGAAACATCAAGCATTTTATCTCTTTATCCACTGGAATAAAAGGAACTATAGAAGAGATAAAACCTAAAGGAGAATACTCCGTAGAGGAAACCATAGCTGTTTTAAGCAATGGAACAAAACTCAACATGATTCAAGAATGGCCGGTAAGATTTCCGAGAAAGTATAAAACCCGTTTAAATCCTGACATTCCACTTATAACCGGACAAAGAATTATAGATTTCCTTTTCCCAATAGCAAAAGGGGGGACAGCATCAATACCGGGAGGCTTCGGGACAGGCAAAACGATACTTCAACAAACCCTAGCAAAATGGTGCGATGCAGATATAATAGTCTATATCGGATGCGGAGAACGGGGAAACGAAATGACAGAAGTCCTTGAGGAATTTCCCGAACTTGAAGATCCGAGAACCGGAAAAAAGTTGATAGAACGAACAATTCTTATAGCCAACACCTCTAACATGCCCGTATCGGCAAGAGAAGCATCAATCTATCTGGGAATAACCATAGCAGAATATTTCAGAGATATGGGATATCATGTCGCTCTAATGGCGGACTCAACATCGAGATGGGCCGAAGCAATGAGAGAACTATCTACAAGAATGGGAGAACTACCCATAGAAGAAGGATTTCCGGCATATCTATCCTCGAGAATCGCAAGTGTTTACGAAAGGGGAGGATTTGTTGAAACTTTATCCGGACATACAGGCTCCCTTTCAATAATAGGAGCGGTATCACCACCGGGAGGCGACTTTTCTGAACCTGTAACACGACACACTCGAAGATTCACCAGTGTATTTTGGGCACTTGACAAAGAACTTGCAAATGCAAGATTTTATCCCGCCATTAACTACACTCAAAGCTACAGCACATACGGAGAAACTGTTCGAAAATGGTGGGAAGGACTCCACAAAGAATGGTATGAGCTTAGAAGCTGGATGATGAAACTACTTCAAGAAGACGACAAACTACAAAGAATAGTTAAGCTTCTTGGTTCGGAAGCTCTTCCGGAAAAGCAGAAATTAACCGTTGAAATTTGCAAAATAGCAAAAGAGATGTTCCTCCAGCAAAACGCATTTAATCCTGTGGACGCCTTCTGTTCTCCCGAAAAACAGATACAATTAGTGCAAATTATCAAAGAGCTAAACGATTACTGGGAAATATGCCTGAAAGAGAAAGCAGTACCGGTAAAAATTCTTAAAGAACAGGAAGTAGTCAACGAAATAGTTAAATTACGATTTAAAGAAAAAATATCGGAAAACATAACAGATAAAATAAAGGAAACTTATGAAAATCTTTTAAAAAATTATAGCGAGTAAAAAAATGATAATAGAATACGAAGGTGCAATAGAAATAAAAGGTTCTCTTCTTGCATTCGAAACCATAGAAGGGACTATATACGGAGAGAAACTCTTCATAAAATGGAAAGATAAAAAACTGCATGGGAGAGTTGTTGAACTCACTGAAAAAGTAACACTAATAGAACTACTTGGCCAAACGGAAGGAATAGAAAACAACCGACTAAGAGTAAGATTTACAGGTAAGCCATTTTCCATTCCCGTATCCGAAAGAATGTTGGGAAGAACATTCAACGCTTTTGGCGAACCTATCGATAAACTCGGGAACATAATCACGAGCAAAGAAGCCAACATAAACGGTAATACAATAAATCCCGCATGGAGAAATTTCCCCAAAAACTTCATACACACCGGAATATCTGCAATTGACGGACTAAACACTCTCGTAAAAGGTCAAAAACTTCCGATATTCGCAGTTTCCGGAGTTCCAACGGACAAACTTGTTGCCCAACTTGTTAAGCAGATAAAAATCCCGGGAGACAACCCTAAATCCGCAATAGTTTTAGGAATAATAGGTATAAAATTCGAAGTGGCAAATGAACTTATAGAAAATATAAAAGCAAGCGGCAACTTCCAAAAAACCGCTGTTTTCATAAGCCTTGCAAGCGAGTCCTGTGTAAATCATGTTCTTGTTCCAAAGGCAACCCTTACTCTTGCAGAGTACCTTGCATTTGAAAAAGAATTTGACGTCGTAACTGTCCTTTACGACATGACAAACTACTGCGACGCCCTAAGAGAAATGTCTTCAAGAAGGGACGAAATCCCGGGAAGAAAAGGATACCCCGGCTACATGTACAGCGATCTCGCAACAATTTATGAAAGAGCAGGACTCATAAAAGGCAAAAACGGTTCCCTTACCCAAATTCCCGTACTGACTATGCCCGATGATGATATAACCCATCCGATTCCGGACCTTACCGGATATATTACAGAAGGACAGATAGTACTAGACAGAGGATTGTACAAAAAAGGAATATCCCCTCCCATAAACATACTCCCATCATTATCAAGATTGATGAACCAAGGAATAAGTAAACTTCAAAGACGCTGGGCAAGCCAAATCTATTCAGCCTATGCAAAATCAAAACGGGTTGAAATGCTTGCAGCCATAATAGGTGAATCGGAATTAAGCAAAACCGACAGAAAATATCTTAAATTCGGACAAAGTTTTGAAAAAGAATTCTTAACCCAGGGAGAGGAAGAAAATCGCTCCATTGAGGAAACCACACAAATAGGCTGGCAACTCCTTTCAATACTACCGGAAAGAGAATTAACAAGACTTACAAAAGAAGATATAGGAACATACATAAAATGAAGTTTACAAAAAGTAAAACAGAGCTACTTGAACTGAAAAAAGATCTCAACGTTATGGAGGAAGGCAAAGAGATACTTCAACATAAACGAAATGTCCTTATTAAGGAGATATTAAAACATCTGGATAAGGTAGAAAAATCCCGGAAAGAACTAAATATTTACGTCCAAAAAGCCTACATGATGCTAAAAAAAGCATACATGGAAGAGGGACGAGAAAACATAAAAAAACAGGTTGAAACGACTACACTAAAAGGTGAAATAGACGCAAAAGAGAAAAGTTTCATAGGTATTTCCGTACCATCAATAAGTTACAGGTTAAACCTTGAGAAATTTCCCATAGACATGGTTTCCGAATCAATTTTTGTTGATCTGGCAAGAACCGCCTTTATAGATTCCATGAAGAAGGTTATGGAGCTAACCGAACTGGAAATAAAAGCGTGGAAAATGGCGGAAGAACTTAAAAAAACCGTCATAAGAGTAAATGCAGTTGAAAAATACTACATACCCATGTACCAAAAAGCGATAAAAGAAATAGAAACAGCGCTTGAAGAACAAGAACTTGAATTTTTGGCAACAATAAAAAAACTTAAAGAAAGAAAAAGCTAATAGAAACTCTAAAACTACTTCTAAAACCTTATAACAAAATTTCACAATTACAAACCAAAAAACCTTCAAAGAATCTCTTTGTGATAACCTTTGACAATACCCGGATAAATTTTCTCAATAAAAGCCACCACTTTTTCGAGAGTCTCATCAGCTTTTCGCGTATCGATAGCTATTGTAACAACCCCTATAACTCCAGTTTGCCATCTATCATGCTCACTTATCTCCGAAACAGCAATGTTAAATTTGTTTTTTAACCGCTCTTTCAGTCTTTTAAGAACCATCCTCTTCTCTTTTAAAGAATGGCTATGGGGAATATAAAGTTTTACCTCGAGATAACCTATGGAAACGCTCACGATTCCCTCCTATATGACAAGAAGTTTTCTCAAAAGAATCGTTGCATAAGAACCGGGAGGAAGCTCAAAAGATAGAGTAATATCCCTTTTCGTTTTTGAAACAATTTTAAAATTTTCCGGAACAACCACAGCTCTCCTCAAACCATCGGTCAAAAGTCTTATTCCGCCCACCTCATTATTAAAAAATTCTTTCTTTACTCCACTCTCTCGAAACACCTCTGACATTATCTCTTTCAATAATTTATCCTCTACGGAATATCTATCTCCGGTATATGGAATTTTAAGCTTTTTCAAATAATCAAAATCAAAAACATCCGTATAAAAATAAAGTTTCCAATTATTAAGAAAGGGAACCTGCACCGAAAAATATTTTTTATCAATATAACGAGCAAGAATCTCATTCCATAAAAAACTTTGAAAAGCAAAGTTAAACATCAGTCTAAGATTTTTAGGAAAAATCATAAACGCTTTTTCATAAGAAAGTCCCCTTAGAAGTCCCTCAAACATGTCTCTTTCATACTCTTCAAGTTTGGGTTTCAAAACTACATAAACTTCCCGCCAATCAACAACATCTCCTGTCTTTTTTTTTCCTAAAAAGTAAATTTTGAGGGCAGTTTCAAAATCACCTTTCAAAACATATCTCAGGATAAAATCCTCTTTACTTTTAACACTTCCGAAACGCTGCTCCCCAAAATAGTTTGCAAATCCATAAAGTTTAACGATTTGAAGATTTTTGTAAAACTTTTTTCTCATAGTTTTTTCAAAATTCCTGATTTTAACGGTAAAACGATTTCCCTTTATCTTTCCCGGAAATAAAGCCTCTGCCGTCTTCCCTACCCTTTCAAAGCAAAACCAACTTTTTTCATCTTTGACAGATTCAACTTTTTTCCATCCTTTTTCATAAATAAAGACACAACAATCTTTATTAACTCTACCAGAAGGAACTGTTATATACTGTGTAGTAATAGCAAACTTATCTTTCAAACCTGAAAATCCCACATCTTCAAATGGACACCTTAAAAACTCTGTAAAAACTTTAATCGCCTCAAAAGTTGAAACTCCCCGTTTTTTTAATCTGAAAACATCAAAAGACTCTCCTCCGAGAAAATCGATTGAGGGAATCTCTTCGACAACAAAATCTTCAGGCTCCGTTTTTATATGAGAATATAACTTCATTTCACCTGCTTCATAAAATTTTCAATTATTTTTATTCCGTTTTCCGTAAGAATAGATTCCGGGTGAAATTGAACACCGAAAATAGGGTATTCTTTATGCCTTATACCCATAATTTCCCGGTCATCAACACTCTCCGCCGTTACTATAAACTCTTTTGGAAGGGTTTTTCTATCTATAACAAGTGAATGATACCTTATCGCAGAGAAAGGATTTTTCAAACCTTCAAATAGATACTTATCTCCGTGCTCTATTAAAGAAGCCTTACCGTGCATCAAATTTTCAGCCATAACTATTTTTGCCCCAAATGCAAAACCGATAGACTGATGCCCAAGACATATCCCCAATATAGGAACTTTCCCGGCAAATTCCCTTATCACTTCAACGGAAACTCCTGCCTCTTTCGGAGTACACGGACCGGGAGAAACAACTATAGCTTCGGGTGAAATCTCCCCAATCTCGTCAATCGTAATCTTATCATTTCTCACAACTTTAATATCGGCACCAAGAGTACCAAAATACTGAACAACGTTATAGGTAAAAGAATCATAATTATCTATCATGAGTATCATTATTTGTCCGCCTCCTTTAAAACTTCACATATTTTGTTGCACCATTGACTTAGAACCACTACATAATCTTCATCCGGAGTCGGATTAAGAAAAACGATTTTAGCTCCTATCTCGGAAGCTATCTTTCTCGCAATCGCCTCTCCCTCACCGAACTCGGAAACAACAACTTTAACATTTTCATCTCTGGCTTTCTCTATAAGCTTCCTTATCCTATCGGGACCCGGCTCTTTTTCAGGATTATCAGTCATATAGCCGACAGCTTTAACTCCTATAGTCTCAAACAAAGGTTCCCATATAGGATGATAAGCTATGACTTTTCTATTCTTAACTCCTTTCAAACAAGTATTTACCTTCTGAAGAAGCTGCTCAATCATGGCCGCGTAATCATCAGCCCTTTTTTCATAATACTTTTCCTTTGACGGATAGAATTTTGACAGCTCTCTTGCAATCTCAAAATAGACATCCTCCATCATTACGGGATTGGCCCAAATATGATAGCCCTGTTTTTCAACAACAGGATATTTTTTTGCCATAAGTTCACCAACATTAAAAACTTTACTTTTATCTCCAACTCCATTTAAAACCCAATCATCAAGACCAAGACCATGAACAACAATAATCTTTGCCTTTTTCAACTTAACAACATCAGAGGGCTTTATCTCATAACCGTGAGGCGACTCTCCGCCTTTAAGAATCGAATAGTAGGCAAAATCTCTACCTCCCAAATATTCCGCGACATGTTTCCAAACAGGTATTGAAGAGACAACAAGAGGCTTATTTCCCGAAAAATTACATCCTAAAATCAACATCGAAAAAAAAACAAATAAAAGAGGGAGTTTCCGCATAACACCTCCAAAATATTTGGTAAACTAACCATTACAATTATAATCCATATTGACGGAGAGAGTTATGCTAAAAAGAAAAAAAGCAATGCTTGTCCTTGAAGACGGAACTGTCTTTGAAGGAATATCTTTCGGCGCCGAAGGAGAAGTGTTTGGAGAAATTGTATTTACAACCAGCATGACAGGCTATCAAGAAATAGTTACCGATCCGTCTTTTAAAGGACAAATTGTAACGATGACATGCCCTTTGATAGGAAACGTAGGTGCAAATAACGAAGATATTGAATCCGATAAACCACAGGCAGAGGGCTTTATTGTAAAAGAGATTTCCGAAATTCACTCAAACTGGAGAGCTAAATTTTCATTTGAAGAATACCTTGCAAAACATGAAGTTGTAGGTATAGCGGAAATAGATACAAGAGCTTTGGTAAAAAAATTAAGAAGTTCAGGCACAATGAGAGGAGTTATATCCACCGTTGACCTTAACAGTGAATCCCTTGTAAAAAAAGCTCTCTCCGGACCTAAAATGGAAGGTCTAAACCTTGTCGATAAAGTTACCTGTGACGAACCCTATGAATGGGAACAGGGAACATGGGCACCGTATGAGGGATACAGAAAAAAAGAAAACTTAAAGTATAATGTTGCAGTAATCGATTTCGGAATAAGAAAAAATATACTAAGAAACCTTGTTGATGTCGGAATAAAACCCATCGTTCTCCCGGCAGCAACAAAGCCTGAGGAAATATTAAAATTCAACTGTGACGGTATTTTTCTATCCTGCGGACCCGGTGACCCTGCAGCTGTGGATTACGCGATAGAAACCATAAAATACCTCATTGCAGCATTTAAAAAACCTATATTTGGTATCTGCCTCGGACACCAGTTAACAGCACTTGCTCTCGGAGCAAAAACCTACAAATTGAAATTTGGCCATAGAGGAGCAAATCAACCTGTTTTGAACAAAAAAACCGGCAAAGTTGAAATAACGGCTCAAAATCACGGATTTGCAGTTGATGAATTAACAGTACCGGAAGAACTTGAAATAACTCATACAAGTCTTAATGATAAAACGGTAGAAGGACTGAAGCACAAATCAAAACCCTTATTCACAGTACAATATCACCCTGAAAGCTCCCCGGGACCTCACGATTCCAGATATCTTTTTAGAGAGTTTGCAAAATTGATAACCGATTACAAGGGGATTTAATCCTATTAAAGAATGAAAACAAACGAAATTTACAATGCCATAGCTATAGGACTTGAAATAGTGGAATGTAACACGACAAAAATGCTGAAAAACCGTAACATCAGAACCATAGCTTTTGATACGTTTAACCTTCTCAAAAGAAAATTATGCAAAAGAGGAGAAGCATTACTTACCGGTAAAAACACCTATTTTATAGCAGTTAACAGAACAAAAGCATGTAGATTTATTTCCAAAAGTCCCCGACCTATGAAAAACTACTCCAAATTTACAAATAACATTTCTCCCTCGCCTTTTACATGGAGCAGATTTTTCAGACAGTTGTTTTTCACTTTCAAAATAGCGATGATATGGGGAAATTTTTCCTCCGTTATAATTGCAGGCAAAACAACTGATATAATTACAGCCAAAACAACCCACAAATCCGATTTAACAAATTTTGCCATACAATCTTCTTGACTACCAGTGAGGTTACTAAATGTTACAAGTTTCGATAAAACGAGGAAGGGAACAGAAAATAAAAAACTTTCACCCCTGGATATATAAAAGTGATCTTCTCTCCCATTCCAGGAGAGTAAAACCAGGAGAACTCTGCATAATAAGAGATTATAAAGGTGCATTCCTCGCAAAAGGATACATAAACCCGGAATCGTACATCGCTATTCGTATCCTTACTTTTAAAAAAGAAGAAGAGATAGACCTGTCCTTTTTTATCAATCGTATAAGGGAAGCTTCAAACTATAGAAAAAAACTTCTGAAATCGGCACCGAACACAACCGGTTTTCGTCTTATCCATTCCGAAGCCGACTACCTTTCTGGGCTTATAGTTGACAACTATAACGGTTACCTTGTAATCCAATTTACAACATTTGGAATGGAACTTCTAAAACCCTTAATAGTAAAAGCTCTCATCGAAGTAGTAAAACCTAAAGGTATTTATGAAAAATCAACGATTCAAACAAGAGAACTGGAAGGTTTGCCGCTTACTGAAAATCTACTTCACGGTACCTTTCCGGAAAAAGTGGAAATTCTTGAAAACGGAATAAAAGTTCAAGTTCGAATAATCGGTGGACAAAAAACCGGATATTTTCTAGATCAGAGAGAAAACAAACTTCTTTTTGCCAAAGAATTTGTGGAAGAAGGAGATAAAGTCCTGGATGCATTTTGCCATTTAGGAGGATTCGGACTTCATGCGGCAGTAATAGGAAAAGCTAAAAAGGTTGTTGCCGTTGACAGCTCCGAGTTTGCTTTAGAGCTCGCAAAAGAAAATTCAAAAATCAACGGTGTCGAAAACATATTTGAATTTATAAAAGGTGATTGTTTTAAAATTCTAAAAAAATTGCAGAAAAACGGCGAAACTTTTGATTCCATAGTAATAGATCCACCGGCATTTGCAAAAAGTAGAACTGTTGTGGAACAAGCTAAAAAAGGATACAAAGAACTGTTCCTCAGGGGCTTAAAGATGCTCAAACCAGGAGGAAAAATTATCGTATGCTCCTGCTCTCACCATATAACTCCTCCTATTTTAGAAGAGATACTGCTATCCGCCGCCATTGATACAAGAATCCCTTTAAAAATTTTATATACTACTTACCAATCAAAAGATCATCCTTTTGTTCTACAAATTCCGGAATCCAGATACCTTAAATGTATATTTGCCAGGCGATTTAAATGGGAGGTTAAATAATGAAGATAAGAAAAGCCGTAATACCGGTTGCAGGACTGGGAACAAGATTTCTACCTGCCACAAAAGCACAACCTAAAGAGATGCTTCCGCTGGTGGACAAACCCGTTATACAATACATAGTCGAAGAAGCCGTAAAAGCCGGAATAAAACAAATAGTGTTTGTAACAGGAAAGCACAAAAGAGCGATAGAAGATCACTTCGACACCAACTTTGAGCTTGAAACAAATCTTGAAAAAAAAGGAAAACTTGAATTACTGAAACTTGTAAAAGAGATAACAAACCTCGCAGAAATAATCTACGTAAGGCAGAAAGAACCCCTCGGATTAGGACATGCCATATTAACGGCAGAACCTGCTATTGGGAATGAACCCTTTGCCGTACTTCTGGGCGATGACATAATGATTTCCGAAAAAGCAGCGATAAAACAGCTAATGGAAACCTATGACCGGTACAAATGTTCCGTTTTAGGAGTTCAGGAAGTTCACCCCGAATCCGTATCAAGTTACGGAATCATTTCAGGGAACAACGTTGAAAACGACGTAATAAAAATAGACAAACTTGTTGAGAAACCTTCAATAGACGAAGCACCTTCAAACTTAGCAATAACAGGAAGATATATTCTTACACCTACAATTTTCAATATGCTTAAAAAAACTCCTCCCGGCAAAGGAAATGAAATACAACTTACGGACGCTATAGTAAAGCTATCCATGAAAGAAGCCATCTACGGAAAAGTTATGGAAGGGAACAGATACGACACAGGCTCAAAACTGGGGTTTCTCAAAGCAACTATAGACTTTGCACTAATGAGAAAAGAGCTTAAAGATGATATATTGGAATATATGAAAGAAAAATTGAAAGAGAGAGGTGAATAAATGACGGAAATTCCTCCCATCACAGAACCAAAACTTCCGGACAAACTACCCGTACTTGCTCTCCGAGATGTTGTGGTATTTCCGATGATGATAACCCCTCTATTTGTAGGAAGGTCTTTCTCCCTTCGTGCTGTTGAGGAATCACTTAAAGAACATAAACTAATTTTCCTCGTAACACAGAAAGATAAAGACACCGAAGAACCCAACGAAAGAGACCTTTACGATATAGGAACCATTGCAGTAATTTTAAAATCGATAAAAATGAGCGACGGAAGAGTAAAAATCCTCGTTCAAGGTCTCGGAAGAGCAAAATTAAGAAAGCTTGAAAAATTGGAAGAACACTTTGAAGCAGAGATAGAGCATATCGATGAAAAAGAAACCGTTACTGAAACTATAGAAGACGAAGCACTGATAAAACTCGTAAAAGATCAAATAGAAAGAATCGTAGCATTAGGGAAACAGATTCCGCCGGACATGGTTGCGATATTAAGAAGCATAGAAGACCCTGGGAAACTTGCAGACCTTATAGCCGCTCAGATTGAACTATCTTCGGAAGAAGCAACATCTCTTCTTTCCACTATAGATCCACTAGAAAGACTGAAAAAGATAAGCAAGAAATTGGATCACGAGATAAGAGTATTGGAACTTCAAGAACTCATCCGTGCAAAGGCCAGAGACTCTATGGAAAAAGAGCAAAGAGAATATTTTCTAAGACAACAACTAAGAGCCATAAGAGGAGAGCTGGGGGAAGAAGAAGAAAAAAGCAGAGAAATAGAAGAATACAGGGAAAAAATAGAGAAAGCAAAAATGCCTGCAGATGTTAAAGAAGCCGTCCTAAAAGAGGTAGCCCGACTAGAAAAGATGCACCCCGAATCTGCAGAATCCGCGGTACTTAGAACCTACATAGAATGGATGATTGAACTTCCCTGGTCAAAACGCTCAAATGACAAACTTGATATAGAAAAGGCAAGAAAAATTCTTGACGAAGATCATTACGACCTTGAAAAAGTAAAAAATCGAATTCTGGAATTTTTAGCAGTCAAAGCCTTAATGAAAAAGAGAAAGAAAAAATCCCAAACAGTAAAACAACCCACCATCTGCTTTGTAGGACCTCCAGGTGTTGGAAAAACCTCCCTCGCCCGTTCAATAGCCAGATCCATGGGTAGAAAATTTATAAGAATATCTTTAGGCGGCGTCAGAGATGAATCTGAAATAAGAGGCCATCGCAGAACCTATGTCGGAGCAATGCCCGGAAAAATTATCCAAGCTCTAAGAAAAGCAAAAACGAAAAATCCCGTAATATTACTGGACGAAATAGATAAAATAGCTTCTGACTTCCGAGGAGATCCAGCAGCAGCCTTGCTGGAAGTACTTGACCCCGAACAGAATAAAGAGTTTATTGACAACTACATAAACCAACCTTTCGACTTATCAGAAGTTTTATTCATAGCAACTGCAAACACTCCTTACACAATACCCGAACCTCTTTTTGACAGACTTGAGGTTCTCAATATCCCTGGCTACACAGAGGAAGAGAAGTTACACATAGCAAAAAGGTATATAGTCCCGAAACAGATAGAAAATCACGCATTAAATTCAAAAGATATTCGGTTTAGAGACGAAGCGATAACTCACATAATAAGACACTACACAAAAGAAGCGGGAGTAAGAGCACTGGACAGGAAAATAGCAGCCGTTTGCAGAAAAGTAGCTCTCTGGATAGGCGAAGGTGAAGAAAAAAGGTATGTAATAACCAAGAAAAAAGTTGAAGAAATTTTAGGAGCACCAAAATTCATTCCCGAAATGGAACTTGGAGAGGATGAAATCGGAGTTACTACCGGACTTGCTTGGACT
>Ga0256840_1001852_pt1 | contig 19180 bp, 16 predicted proteins | sample 355202metaG_FD_185969 | JGI IMG/M metagenome (GOLD analysis project Ga0256840, IMG submission 185969) | Hydrothermal vent microbial communities from Mid Atlantic Ridge, Atlantic Ocean - 355-202 | ecosystem: Environmental > Aquatic > Marine > Hydrothermal vents | place: Atlantic Ocean: Mid...
GATTACAAAAAATCCAAACCCAAGTACAAATCCTAATACTGGTAGAATAACAATTCCGGAAATAAAAAACAAAGCCGGAAACTGATGAAAATAATACAAGCTTATTGGTAAAACTCCTATTTGTGCACTTAACGAAACGGTAAATATTGTCCAAAAAAGACGTATGATTTTAGTCTTAGGCAACCATAAATTCATAAAAACAGGATTCCAATAGATAATAGAAAAAACTGCCAAATAACTTAATTGAAATCCGATATCCATTATATATTGTGGATGAATGAGCAGTAAAATAAAAACAGAAAGAAACAAGTTGTTAATCGCAGCCGATTTTCGATTTACCAAAACACCAATTGCCAATGCTGTAAACATGGTTGCCGAACGAATTATTGAAGCCGTATATCCTGCCAAAAAAGCATAAAGCCAAATAAATATAATGGCAAATATATATTGCATGAATTTTCCTTTTTTCTTACCCAAAATCCATAAAAACGGATAAAATATAAAGAGTAAAATGGCAAATAGAATTCCTATGTGTAATCCTGAAACTGCCAGGATATGAACTGCACCTGCATTTTGGTAAGAACGGAATAATGTTTTTGAAATGTCTTGTCTTTGCCCTAAAAGCAAGGCATTTATAATTGCTAATTCGTCTTTTTTAACACCTTTATTTTTAAGATTTGTATTTATTTTTTGGATTATTTCGTTGGTGTATTTTTGTATTCCGGAAGTCGATTTTACCAAAAACAAATGTTTTGGAGAGCTATTTATTTTAAATCTGATTTGTTGTTTTTTTAGATATGCACCATAATCAAAAGCAAAAGGATTTTTAGGTTTGCTTATCGTTTTTAATTTTGCTTTTGTATAATAAATATTACCAATATAATATTTATTGTAAAGGCTGTCTTTTTCTACATTCAGTAAAACTTTACCAATACTTTGCTTGTGATTTATGGAAATTATTTTTGCCTCATATTTATTGTAGTATTTAGTAGGTTTTAAACGCTTGGTTATTTTAAAATAGATTTCATTTTCTGAGTTATTGTTGTAATTACCATAGTATTTTTCCTTTTTAAAGTCGTTTTGAATGTTTACGGAAATAATTCCGATAAGGATAAAAACACCAAGAGCAAGAGCAGAAAAAATATAATTTGAGTTTATTCTTTTATTGGCATTTAAATAAGCTAAGAATAGAGCAATTACAGTAATAATCGTAAATATAAAAACAAAAGTAATATTTACAGAGAAATGATAACCAATTGTAATACCAATTATCAGACACAAACTTAAAACAGCAGGAATATAATTTAAAAATTTCATAGCATTGTAAATGTACAAAATATTTTAAACAAAAAAAGGTTGCCTGAAAAGGCAACCTTTAATAAAATATTTTAAAAAGGATTACTTAATAACCACTTTTTGGATGGAAGTATGTGTACCATCAGATACTTTTAAGATGTACAATCCTCCGTTTAATTTAGAAATATTAACTGTAAAGTTTGTAGCGTTTGTGTTATTTGCATAAACTCTTTTACCGATAATTGAGAACAATTCTACTGTTTTATTATTAGTATTTAAAGTGTTCACGAATAACGCATCTTCCGCAGGATTAGGGTATACGTTAAATCCTTTAATAGTGTTTTCTGAAACTGCAGCAGTATGAATTACTATATCAGCAGCATCTCTTGCAGTTAAAGCAACACCAAAATCAGTTGCTCCTGTACCGGTTTTTTCATTAGGCAAACCTGTTACATCTACAGGAACAGTAGGTACAGCCGTTCCTATATAATCTACATTATAGAAACTTGCTCTAAAGTTGAAAGTATCAGCACCTGAAGTCATAGGATAAACCATTCCATTTACAAAATTCACATCTGGAGTATTGTCAATCATTACGTTTTCTACAGTTACTAATTCTGCTTCATAATCTTCAAAATTATTAGTTAAATCAGCTAAAGTAATTACTTGTGGAGTAATTGTTAAATTTGAAGGAGAAACAACGGTAGCATCCATTAACGGAATAAATTGTAACATTCCTTTATATTCGCCAAGAGTTCCTTTAACACCGGATAAACCATCACCTCTTGCTCCGGCAGTAATATTTCCGGCATTATCATCAATTAGAATACCTGCAGTAGCATCTTGAATATATTTTTGGTGTCTATAACTTTGTGCAAAATTTATAAATGCTTCTCCTGTCAGTTCATAAGCATCACCAATAGTACCATTTCTTAAAGCCGAAATATTAGCTACTTGTGTGTATGCTTGCACTGTAAAATTAACAGTTGCAGTTATCGGTGTGTTTAAAGAAGCGTCGTTATCATCTACTAATTCCATAGCAACGGTATGAGCTCCTGTAGATAGACCAGTAAGAGCTATAGGTGTCGTATCATATTTCATAATAGCAGCACCTGCATCTACGGTATATTTTATATGACCATCGCCATTTCCGGCAGTAGCCACAACAAAGTTAGCTACAGCAAAAGTTACAGTTACATCTCCTGAAGGAACTGTCGAACCATTTGCCGGTGAAGTAATGGCAAGTGTAGGAGAAGCAGGTCCTGTAGGTACGGTGTAAGTTCCTAAGCCTATAATACTTTCAAAAGTAGCTCCACCTTGGCAAGTCCCTTGATTATTCAAAACACCATTATTAAAAGACCAGTTAGCAGGATTAAAAGCACCTGCATTTGCATTTCCATCTATTCTTTTAGCATAACCATCTTTATATTCCCAAGCAGTTCCTGTACCATCAGTATCTGAAACTCCATACTGATCTATAACAGTTCCTGAAGCTGTTTCAATTATACGAATACGGTCATCTCCGTTGAAATTTAAAACAGAAGTGGTAACTTCAAGAGTAGTTGTTGCTGAAGGATATTCAGCAGCAAAAATACCGGCAGTAGATTCTTTATATAAATAAACAAAACTGTCTGTAACTGTTCCAAGTGCAGATAAATCAAAAGTATTACTCCAAGTAGTATTACTATTGGTCTGAATTTCTAATGAGTACTGTGTAAAATCTACAGAGCCATTTGCATAAATTTCCAATACTTTAGGATTTCCTCCGGCACAATCACCATCAGAAATCATCGTAATAATAGGACCTTGTCCAAAAGAAATTGTAGTTACAAATATTGCAACCATTAAAATGTAAAGTTTTTTCATAATATTATTATTTTAAATTAGATTAAATATTTGTTACAAAGATAATTAATGTCATTCATATTTTAGGTTAAATTAACATTAAATCTTTATTTAGTTTATTCGATTAAAAAATTTTAAAGCCAGATCTGCTCTGTTTGTAAAAACACCATCTACTTTTTTGGCATATTTTTTTAATTGTTCATTCGTATCAAAAGTATAAGGATGAATTAATAATCCGTTATTATGAATTAAATCAATCATCCAATTATCTGTTAATTCATCGTAATTATTAGGTTCTCCGGCAATAGAAGGACCAATTATCTGTACGTTGTTTTGTATTGCAAAAGCAATGGCTTTTTGGTAAGTTTCTTTTAAATCGCCTTTCATATCCGGTTTCCAAAGTAAAAAACATTTTGGAATATTAGGTAAATATTTATCGAGTTGTATAATGCTTTGAGGAGAAAAAGATTGCAATATTAACCGAGCATTTGTATTGGCAATAGCAACTTTGTTTTTTTGAATCGGTATGTTTTTTGGATTTGTGTTAATATTCCATCCTAAATTAGTTAATTCTTCTGCCAGATATTTTTCGATATTAGATTTCGGATGTTTGGTTTCTACATAAATTCCGGGTCTGTTTCCGTTATCTTCTTCATCCTTAACATAATTAAATTTTTGTGTTTTTTCATTGTAAACCAAACGGTTTCCTTCGGCTATTTTTATAATATCTTTTAGGGTTAATATTTTTTGGTTTTGAAACTCTTTTTTTGCTCGATCCGGATTTTTTTTATTAAACCAAGAACCAACATCCAATTTTCGTAATTCCGATAAGGTAAAATCGTGTATCGAAGCATTTTTTCGTTCCGGAAAAACCGTTTCTACATTAGTTGTTCGGGTTAAATTGTCATCGTGAAAAGCAACTAATTGATTGTCTTTGGTTAGTTGCAAATCCATTTCTAAATAATCGGCACCAATATTTCTTGCCCAAAGATAAGCAGTAGCTGTTTCTTCCGGAGTCCAATAGGTACTTCCTCTATGAGCGATTACGATGTTTTTTTTAACATAATCTCGTACTTTTTTTGCATTTTTATTGAGTTCCATTTTTGTTTCTTTTTTAATTTTTACAGGTTCCTTTTTAGTTGTCTTATGACAACTTAAAAGAGAAAAAAAGCCGATTAGCAGAAGGTATTTTAGTGTTTTCATAGTTGTTTTAATTTATGATGTTTATTTTCAATTAACCAAGTATAACCTATAAAAAGAATTGCCAAGATACAAGCCAGAATTAAGAGTAAGAAACTACTATCCCAACCGTAATTATCAACCAAATAACCGATTAGAATATTGGCAGTAAGAGCACCACCTAAATAGCCAAAAAGACCGGTAAATCCGGCTGCTGTTCCTGCGGCATTTTTGGGGACTAAATCTAACGCTTGTACACCGATAAGCATTACAGGACCGTAGATTAAAAAACCAATAGCAATTAGTGCTAAATTATCTACAATCGGATTTCCAACAGGATTTTTCCAATAAATAATAACTGATATTAGTACTAAAATCATATAGATAATACTTACAGGTGCTCTTTTCCCTTTAAACCATTTATCGCTTATGTACCCTGCCAGAATAGTTCCCGGTATTCCTGCCCATTCGTAAAAAGAATATGCCCAACCACTTTCTTGAAAAGAAAAATGTTTTACTTCTTTAAGATAAGTTGGAGCCCAATCCAGTACGCCGTACCTCACTAAATATACAAAAACATTAGCAAAAGCAATAAACCAAAGCAATTTGTTTTTAAATACATAAGTAACAAATATTTCCTTGGCGGACAATCTTTTGTTTTGATCAACACCTTCAATAATTTCAGGATGGTCATCTTTATAATTTTCAATTGTTGGTAATCCCATTTTTACCGGATTATCTCTTAATGTTAAGTAGATAAAAACAGCAATAAAAACAGCGACCATTCCCGGAACGTAAAATTTGGCGTGCCAATCATTAAACCAAGCGACACCATAGATTGCTAAAGGACCAACCAATCCGCCACCAACATTGTGTGCTGTGTTCCAAATAGCCATTTTTGTACCGCGTTCACGTAGAGAAAACCATTGTACCATAATTCTGCCACTCGGTGGCCAACCCATTCCTTGAAACCAACCGTTAAGCAATAATAAAATAAACATAGCGGTTACCGATGCTGTTGCAAAAGGAAAAAATCCCATAATGAGCATAATTGTTCCGGACATAAACAAGCCTATTGCCATAAATTTTCTGGCATCACTCCTGTCGGAAACATTTCCCATTAAAAATTTACTTAATCCGTAAGCAATTGCAACTCCCGAAAGGGCAAAACCGAGTTCTAATTTAGTATAACCTTGTTGGATTAAATCAGGTATCGCTAAAGCGAAATTTTTTCGCACTAAATAATATCCGGCGTAACCAATAAAAATACCGATAAAAACTTGTAACCGAAATTTTATGTATTTTTTATCAATTTCAGGGTTTGTATTTTCTTTCATATTTATTATAAAATTAATGCATTAAATAACCATTTGCAGTGATGGTAAATCGTTTTAGTTCTTCCTTTTGCCAAGTTGTATCTTTGTGTAATTCACGTGCTATTATTTCGATTACTTTTGGGGCTATTTTTAAACTTTCTTCTGCATCTAAGAACAAGGCACGAGTTCGCCTTGCTAAAATATCATAGGTATTGCAAGCAAATTCATTTTGAATAGCAAAGATAATTTGTGCTTTGTTTATAAAGAGTTTGTCGCTAATTACAGTTGCTAAATCCGGATTTTTTTGAATCATTTTTTCGATTAAATCGAGATCGCTTCCATAAAAATACAACGGATTTTTAAAATTGGTATTTTCTTGATAACCGTGGATTTTTAAATGTTCGGTAACGGATTTTGTTTTTTCTAAATTAAAAAATGATTCGACTTTATCGATTAGATCTTCACTCATTTCACGATAGGTAGTCCATTTTCCGCCAATAATGGAAACTAAACCGGAATTGGATTGCATAATTTTATGTGAACGTGAGATTTCTTTGGTTTTTTCATCATCATTTGGAGCGGCAAGCGGACGTAAACCGGCAAAAACACTTTTAATATCTTTTTTGGTCGGTTTTTTTATTAAATATCTGCCTGTTGTTTCTAAAATAAAATCAATTTCTTTTTCAGTTGCTTTTGGTTCGATAACCGCTTTTTCTTTTGGTTCATCGGTTGTACCTAAAATAACTTTATCATGCCAAGGCACAGCAAACAAAATTCTACCATCTTTTGTTTTTGGTATGAGTAAAGCAAAATCAGATTGCAGAAAAGAATTATCGATAACAAGATGCACACCTTGACTTGGTTTAACAACCTTTTTTGCTTTCGGATTATCTTTTTTTAGAATATTATCTACAAAAACACCGGTTGCATTAATAACAATTTTGGCGTTTAGGTTATATGTTTTTTGCGTTTCTTGATCTATTGCAACAACACCTGTTATTTTTCCGTTTTTTTTAATAAGGTTTGTAACTTTAATATAATTTAGTACTGTTGCTTCGTTCTCTATTGCTGTTTGTGCTAAATTTAAGCCTAACCTGGCATCGTCAAATTGTCCGTCGTGATATACAATTCCTCCTCTTAAATTTTTACGGATGAGATTTGGCATTTTTTTAATGGTATTTTTTAAGGAAAAGGGTCTGGATTTGCCAAAAGATTTCCTTCCCGAAAGGATATCATAAACAATTAAACCAAGTGTATAAAATGGTTTTTGCCAGATGGCATAACTAGGGATTAAAAAAGTTTGATTACTCACCAGATGAGGTGCATTTTTTAAGAGTAATCCACGCTCATTTAAAGCCTCAAAAACCATAGAAACATCGCCTTGTTCTAAATAACGAACGCCACCGTGAACGAGTTTGGTGCTTCTGCTGGAAGTGCCTATGGTAAAATCTAACTGTTCTAAAAGTAAGGTTTTATAACCTCTGGTTGTAGCTTCAACAGCAGTACCTAAACCGGTTGCACCACCACCAATAATGATAATATCCCAATTTTTGGTTTGTTCTAATTGCTGAATTAATTCCTTTCTTTTCATCAATTTTTTAAACGGTTTAAAAATATTTTTGAAATTTAAGCAAAAAAATGTATTCTTAGCCTAAAAAATAGTATTTTCACAAAATGACATTTAACGATTTATCTTTACACAAAAATATATTAAGAGCAATTGAGGAGGTAGGTTATAACCAACCAACTGAGATTCAAGAAAAAGTAATTCCGTTTATATTACAAGAAAAAGACGTAATTGGTGTTGCCCAAACCGGAACCGGAAAAACTGCATCTTTTGCCTTGCCTATTATACAGAAAATTTTAAAAAACCAACATGCGTCAAAACGTAAAAAACAAATACGAGCATTGATTATTACGCCTACAAGAGAATTAGCAGAACAGATTCAACAAGCTTTTATAACATACGTTAAATATACCAATATACGTTCTATAGCAATTTATGGAGGTACGGCAATGGAACCGCAAATAGATCAATTAAAAAAAGGAGTTGAGGTATTAATTGCAACTCCCGGAAGGTTGTTGGATTTGTATAAAAGAGAAGAATTACGTTTAGATAATGTAGAAATTTTAGTCTTAGATGAAGCAGATTTAATGTTGGATATGGGCTTTATTGATGATGTAAAAAAAATCGTAAAAATTACACCGGAGAACAAGCAGATTTTATTGTTTTCCGCAACGATGCCTAAAAGGATTATGACGTTATCAAATGAGATATTACACGAACCCGAAAAAGTTGAAATTTCGCAAAAAACACCAAAAATAATAGAGCAAAAACTCTATTATGTTTCCAAAAGAAAAAAAATGGAATTGGCTTTACATTTACTAAGAAACGAAATTAAAGGTTCCATTTTAATTTTTAGAAGAACTAAATTTGGCGTTGATAAATTGGAAGCTACACTTAAAAAAAATGGTTATAAAGTTACGAGTTTGCACGGTGATAAATCGCAAACTGTTAGACAAAATGCACTTAATAGTTTTAAAAATAACGATGTAAATATACTCATTGCCACAGATGTTGCTTCAAGAGGAATTGATATTAACGGATTAGATGCCGTAGTTAATTTTGATCAACCTAATATTCCGGAAACCTATATACATCGTATTGGTAGAACCGGACGTGCAGGTAAAACCGGCGTTGCGTATTCGTTGTGTTCGCCTGATGAGGTTGCGTATATTAAACGCATTCAAAAATTAATAGAACAACCAATTCAAGAAATTAAAGATCATCCGTACATTCAAAGACCAAAAAATAAGGATATTGAACGTCCGCAAGAGCCAAAAAAGAAAAAGTATAAAAAAGGCCGAAAATCGGCTGCATCAAAAAAGAAGAAAAAACGTTGGTATTAAATTTATATCTTTACGGCAGATAAATAAAAATCACAAATACTAAAAATATGGAAAATTTTATACAAATTACAGAAACTACTGAGGAGCAAAAAATCGCTTTTTATAAAAAGACATATGCACATGTAGCTTACGGAATTTTAGCTTTTATTTTAATAGAATATTTGTTTTTAAGCACACCTGCAATTGTAAAATTGGCATTGTCTTTAACAGGAGGAAAAATGTGGTTGTTAATGCTTGGCGGTTTTATGTTGGTAACTACTGTTGCCGAACGAATGGCAAATAATGCAACCGATTTAAACAAACAATATTTAGGTTATTTTTTATATATTTTAGCCGAAGCATTTATTTTTATTCCCATTTTATACATAGCAATGAGTTTAACCGATGGTTCTAATTTAATTAAACAAGCGGCGATTTTAACATTAGCATTATTTACCGGTTTGTCCGGAGTTGTATTTTTTACCAAAACGGATTTTTCCTTTTTAAAGAATATCATTATTATCGGAGGATTTTTAGCAATGGGTTTAATCGTTGCAGGTTTGTTATTTGGATTTGATTTAGGATTATGGTTTTCGGTAGGAATGGTCTTTCTTGCTGCAGCATCTATTTTGTATCAGACATCTAAATTAACACAGATGTATCAACAAAACCAATATGTATCTGCCGCCCTTGGCTTGTTTGCAAGTTTAATGTTGTTGTTTTGGTATATATTACGTATTTTTATGTCAAGAGATTAATACGCAAAATTCATCATAACGTTTATTATATAAAATAAAAAAACTGTGATTTTTCAGAATGAAAAATCACAGTTATAATTAAATTAAAGCAATTTATTTATATTTTGGTGCTTGACACCCTTTTTTATTCCATGGTAATTGTCCGGCAGGCAAAGCTTCTTCAATTTTTAGAAGTGGTAAAAATATCTCAGCATCCATTTTTACGGTACTTCCGCGTTGATTTAAACCAAGCATACTTCTTAATTGGTTGGCTCCTGAATTACTTACACTAACAGCAGCATCTACATCGGCACGACTAATTTCTTCTCGGTTTGCGTAAATTTTTGCCCATCTTTCACCAACAGGAATTTTAATTAACAAACTTTCGTTACCGGTACTATTTGGGTTTAATGTTTCCGATTCATCGAGAATATCGGCAACACGCATTTTATTATTAATTTCTTTGTAATCATATTTTGCATTTCCGGTAAAAAGATTGTTGTTTAAAACCAAATCAGCTCCTTTACTGTAAATGCCTCCCATATGACCAAAACCGAAAACATTATTTTCTACTGTGGCAGTTAAATTTTTATCCAAAGCAAGTCCGTCACCACCATAAGAGGCAACAGCATCGTGTTTCCAAGTAAATAAAACGGTATTATTTTTTATATGAAATTTAGGAATCAATTTTGCATCACTCCCCATATAACCGGTTCTTACTTGCAATCCGTAACCGGTATTATTGATACAGAAATTATTTTGAAGGACACCTTTTCCGCCTTGAAAAACACGAATGGAGATAGCACCTTCGGTTGGAGCAGTATTCATTACCACACAATTTTGCACGCCAATATTGGTAAATTTACTTCCAACAATTACGATTCCGCCGGATTCCGGTGAAGGGTTTTGTCCGGATTTCGGACTAGCTTGTCTTCGTATAGCCAATCCTTTATCATGATGGTATCTGTTTCTTGGTCCGTTATCAACAATAATTCCGTCAACAATAATAAGTCCTCCTTTAAATTTTTTACCGTTTTTTCCTCTCAATTGATCGGTTCTAATGTAAAGTCTAGGTGCGGTTAATTTCATATATTCATTTACACCGGTGAAAATGGTTTTATGTTCTCCCCAAGGATCTCTTGTGGTAAATGAAGTATCATAACCTCCATAAATCTGCACAGGAACATTAATTTCATCGGAGCCTCTTTTACCTTTACTCATATAGGTTCCTTCGGCAATATAGATAATGTCATTAGGTTTTAGATGATGAATGATATTACCCAAATCTTTTGCCGGTTTTTCTTTTGTGCCTAATTGTCCGGAACCGGTAGTTTTACTCACATACCACTCTCTTCCGTTATTTGATGAAGTTGTAGGAGAAGAATTTGTTTTAGAGGTATTAGTTGTTTTTTTCTTTATTAAAGAGTTTTTTATTTTTTTAAGATTAAGCTGACTGTAAGAAAGGGTTAAACCTAAGAACATACAGAGTATTAAGGATATTAAATTTTTCATAATACGTGGTGTTAAAAATTAGAAAAACTGTCTGAAAAAATATTTCAGACAGTTTTAAGGTTATTTTTTATTTTACTGCTAAAGCATTAATTCTATATGATAAAGTATTACCAACTGAAATATTTTTTAATTCGATTTTTAATTTTTTAGAAGAGGGTATAAGAAATTCTTTTTTGCTTTGGTTTGCTTCAAAAGTTTTACTTTTAAGGAGTCTTGTAAAATGACCATTTCCTGTAGATTCGTAAATACGAATGGTTCCACGAGCATTTCCTCCGGTTCTTCTTACTGTAATTTTGGTTTTTCCGGTACAAGATTTATTTGTAATCACATTTTTAAAACCTTGACCAATTAAAGTTCCGGTTACTTGTTTACCTTTTTTCATAACACTTTTTCTTTTTCCAATGATTTTAGCATTGTATCTAAAACTATTTCCTACGGATTGATTAATAAGTTCTACTTTAATATTTTTTCCTTTAACACCAGATAGTTTTCTTTCTTTTTGAGGGAAGTCTCTACCGTTTTCAAAAACAATTCTTTTTTTAAGTACATTATTTACATAGATATTAACGGTTGTTTTAGCACGACCTCCGGTTTTTTTAACACGTATGGTAACATTATCGGATGTTGCTTTTGTAGTTAAAAATCCTGGAGCAACCGAAAACACTTCTCCTGTTTTAGAAGCAAGATTGGTAGTACATCCTTTAAAGGAAGTGCTTGTTTTAGGTTTAAACGATTTTTTCATTTTTTTATGTTGTGCATTTGCATTAAAGGCAAATAAAGTTAATAAGAAAACGAATACGGTAATTTTTAAATTGTTTTTCATGATGATACTATTTTTATGATTAATAAATTTTTTGTTACAAATGTAGATGGTAGTTATATTTACTGTATGTAGTATTTGTTCAAGTTGTAGTATTATTTATTCATTGTATTTTTAAATTGCATTATTTATTCAAAAAAGTTGGTAACGGCATAACCTTTTAGTACTAGTAGATAACAGGTTATATGTCTGTAAAGCGTTATAGTTAAAGGTTTTTTCAATTAAATAGAAAGTTATTAATAAGGAGTATTTTTTAAATAATAAAGAAGAAAGAAAAAAGAGGATAAATTTTCCATTTTTTCTATAAAGGTCTATTAAAACACGTATTTTTGCAAAAAAATAATGTAAATGATTACTACTAAAACACCAAAAGAATCTTTAACCATATTAACCGATATGGTTTTACCGGCAGAAACCAATGCTTTAGATAATTTATTTGGAGGTGAATTATTGGCAAGAATGGATCGTGCTTCTAGTATTGCTGCTCAAAGACATTCCCGCAGAATTGTGGTAACAGCATCGGTTAATCATGTGGTATTTAGTAAAGCAGTTCCTGTTGGTTCTGTGGTTACGGTTGAAGCAAAATTATCCAGAGCATTTTCCTCTTCCATGGAAATATTTGTGGATGTTTGGATGGAAGACAGAGAATCTCAAGAACGTACCAAGGTAAACGAAGGAATTTACACCTTTGTTGCTGTTGATAGAACCGGAACACCCGTAAAAGTACCAAAATTAATTCCGGAAACGGAATTAGAAAAAGAGCGATATGACGGTGCGTTAAGAAGAAAGCAATTAAGTTTGGTATTGTCGGGTAAGATGAATCCACACGATGCAACCGAATTAAAAAAACTATTTACAGATTAATATGTTTACCACAGGAAGAATTATTTTTACCGTATTTTTTATTGTCGTTTTTATTGCAGGAATGATTTATTCTTATAGTAAGGATAAAAAACACCAAAAGCATTACTATGACAAAGTATGGATGATTTTTATAGCAATTATTGCTGTGATTGCTATTTTTGCAACATTAACTTTTTGGTTACACGAATAAAAAAAGAGCAAAAAGGAAACCCTTTTTGCTCTTTTCGGTCATGAAAAATCTATTTTTTAATTTAGGGTAACTGTAGCATTTGCTGTGCTATCTACTGCAACATGTACATTTTGCACATCAGTTTCGCCATTGTTTTGTGTTTCTACATGAACCGTATAATCACCTTCTTTTACACCAATAAAAGTGAACTCTCCATCACTATCTGATAATGTGGAAACTTGATCACCATTAACATTTATTGTAACTAATGCATTGGCAATAGAATCTCCGTTTGATGTTTTAACGCTACCTTCAATTTTACCTGTTTGATCTAAATCACAAGCTCTAAAATGAGCATTAAAATCACAACCTGCAATATTTGCAATATCAGTTATCCAATCCATAAATATATTTGTAGAAAATTGAAATGAGTGGTTTAAATCTAAATCTAACAACACATCAGAATCCTCATCATCTTCTACAACTAAAGGAGGATCAATAGTTACATTGTAAGTTCCTTGGGCATCAGAAGCCAAATCAAAAGTAGTTCCGTTAGAAAGATGAACTGAAGCATCATTTAATGTTACTTTTGCTTCGGTATACGTTCCTGTTTCAATATTTGTGTCTGCAACAGTTTCGGTTTCACCATTGGTTAGGTTTACCATGTTGTACTCAGAACTTCCTTCAAAAACGGTAACATAATTACCATCTTGATTTTTTAATTCTACTTTTGCTACACCCACATTTGCTTGTGTTACAAAGTTAAAAGGAAATACAGAATCGGTTATTTTAACCTTTACATCTCCTTTGTTGTCACTGTTATTTGGATTGTCATCATCACTACTACATGCAATGAATACACTTCCAAACAAAAGAGATAATACGAATAATTTAATTGCTTTTTTCATCTTTTTTAGTTTTAAAAGTTATTAGTTTTTTCTAAACTTGTATCAAAGTTAGATAAAGATAAAAACAAAAAAAGTAACCTAAGTTACTTTAAAGGATTAGAAATAAATATTTTAACATTTCATTAACCCGAAAAATTCATAGGCTTTCGTTATGAAAAGCCTATGAATTTTTCGGGTTGAGGATACAGCGTGAATATATCAATCTGCTTTTATAACTTCTTTTACAAAGTAATGTGTATCACCAAGCCATGGGAATGTACCAAATCGCTCGATATATTTTACTTTTATTTTTTCGCCTTGTAGGTTTATTAATTGTTCAACAATATCTTTGTCTTTATCTTCTACTGAAAATTCAAATTGTAGTTCATCAGATATTCCTTGACTAAGTCTGCCTTCCCAAGTTTTAAAAATAATTCCTTTTCTACTTATTTTTACCAATTCACCTGCTCGATAACCTTCACTATAAGGAATATAATAAACAGCTACATAATACAGTGTAAAAAATAAAACTGCACCAACAACGATACTTACCAATACTTTTTTCATATTAAAAATGATTTTGTAACAAAGATACGTTTTTTACGTCACATAATATGAAAACTGTTTTCAAATTAGTATCTTTACAACAAATTAGTAACCTTAAAAAAATTATTATGATACCAAAAATTGTATGGCTGATTCCGGTAATATTTATTATTCTTTCGGGATTATTTATTGTAAAACAACAAACCGCTGTTATTGTAGAGCGTTTCGGACGGTTTAACAGCATCCGTCACGCAGGTTTAAACTTTAAAATACCTATTGTAGATCGTGTTGCAGGAAGAATTAGTCTTAAAATACAACAATTAGATGTTATTGTTGAGACAAAAACCCAAGATGATGTATTTGTACATTTAAAAATTTCTGTACAGTTTCAAGTACAACGAGAACATGTATATAATGCATTTTACAAATTACAAAATCCGCATGAACAGATTACAGCATTTATTTTTGACACAGTTAGAGCCGAAGTGCCAAAGATGATTTTAGATGATGTTTTTGTAAAAAAAGAAGAGATTGCCTTAGCAATCCAACGCGAATTAAAAGATGCGATGTTAGATTACGGATATGATATAATCAAAGCTTTGGTAACGGATATTGATCCTGATGAAAAAGTAAAAATTGCCATGAACCGTATTAATGCCGCACAACGCGAAAAGGTTGCAGCTCAATACGAAGGTGATGCACAACGTATTTTAATTGTTGAAAGAGCTAAGGCCGAAGCAGAATCTAAACGTTTACAAGGTAAAGGTATTGCAGATCAACGTAGAGAGATAGCCAAAGGATTAGAAGAATCGGTTAAAGTATTAGACAGAGCCGGAATAAACAGTCAAGAAGCATCGGCGTTAATTGTAATTACACAACATTACGACACGCTGCAAAGTGTTGGATCAGAGACAAATTCGAATTTAATTTTATTACCTAACAGTCCAAATGCTGCCAGTAATTTGTTAAATGATATGGTTACCAGTTTGGTTGCCGCGAATAAAATTAATGAAACGAGCACAAAAAAATCATAGCAGATTTTATAATAACCTCAAACGAAAGTTTGAGGTTTTTTTATACGAAACATTTACAATATGCGTTACAAATAAAAACAATTATGCGACTTTATGTCTTTTTATTTTTAGGTATCCTGAGTTTTATTTCTTGTGATTCAAATGACACCAATTCCGGAAACGAATCTTTACCAAAAGCTGTTTTTAATCAAGCTTATAACGAGAATTTTGATACAGATTCTATTGAAAGCATTTTAATTAATGCAAGAAATGCGTATGTGTTGATTGACCCTTTTATGGATGATGTTGCCAATTCTGTTTCGCAAATAAAAGCAAACGGAAATGAAGTTGGAGCATACATAAGTATCGGAACCGGTGAAAATTGGCGTAGCGATTTTAATCAATTACAAGCATTTTTGGTTAGCACACCTTGGGCAGAATGGGAAGGTGAATACTTTGTAAATCAAACAACTACCGGAATTTTAGCGATTATGAAAGCACGTATCGATAAAATTGCAAATTGGGGTTGTGATTGGGTGGAATTTGATAATATGGATTGGATTTATGACAACGATTTGCGTACTACTTACGAATTTCAAGTTACGCAACAAGAAGGTGTTGCATATTACCAAGAATTATGTAATTATGTACATAGTAAAGGGATGAAGTGTATGGCAAAAAATACAGTGGAAAATGCAACGGATTTTGATGGCGTTTTATATGAATCATATCATAATGATAAAAATTGGTGGGACCAATCCGGAGCACAAAGTTTTATCATTGCCAATAAATTAGTAATCATTAATCATTATAACGAAACGGATTGTGATGCTGTTTATGAAGAATATAAAAATATTTATGGTAATAAAATTTCATATATATGCGAAGATGTTACCTTGCAAGCATACAAACATTATAATTAAACCTTAAATCCGCAAAATTATTTTGACTTTTCGCTACGAAAACCTTTGCGGATTTAAAGAATGTTATTTTTCTAATATCTTTACAAATTTAACAGGCAAATCTGATTTTGTTGTAGCAACCAACAAACAAGGCTGTGTAATTACAGTTGCCGCCATTCCTTTAGGCGGATTTTCGCGATATAAAACAATTGTTTCGCCGTTGACATCTTCAATTTTTTCCATAGAAATTTTGTAACCTGCATTAGATTTTTCACCTAAACAAATTCCGATTACCATTTCTTTATTAAAATTGATATTTGGTACAGGTAATCCCGGTCTTCGGGTCATATTTATTTTTGCGTAAATCGCTTTTAGAGCATCTGCGTCTTTAATAACCAAATATTTTTTTTCTTTAATATTGCTGTGATCATTGTCTAACAACACTTTAAAAGATGTTTCTTTGGATGATTTTTGTTTTTCATTTTGCATGGTAGCATCAGAATTTGCTGTTGATTTTTTTGTACAATTACATGAGATGGAAAATATTCCAAATGCTAAAAAAGTAAAAAATAGATAAGTAAATCGTTTCATAATAATTAGTTTTAATTCAATTTCTTTTCAAATATATGCATTCCAGTTAAATACACTGAAAATATGATGCCAATTTTTAGGGAAATCCGCTTTTATTAAAATTTTATCTCCGGAAAACGGATGAATAAATGCAATTTCTCGTGCATGTAAAAAAAGATTTTCACTTTTAAATTTGGAGGCAAACATTCTGTTATGAAACCGATCACCATATTTAGGATCGCCAATTAACGGATGACTTATTTTGTTCATATGAATTCGCAATTGGTGCAATCTTCCGGTTTTTGGTTTTAAACTTACCAAGCTGTAACGAGAAGTTTTATATGGTTTTACCGGAATATCCAGCGAAATGCTCGTAATTCGTTTTAAAACGGTTAAAGCTGTTTTATACACTAAAGCATCTCTACCTTTAACATCGGAATCAATAATTAATTCTTTTTTAGGGAAACCTCTAACAATGCCAAAATATATTTTTTCAATGGCATTTACTTGAAATAATTCTTGAAATTTGGTTGTAAACTCTTTTTCTTTTGCAAACAAAACAATTCCCGAAGTTTTTCTGTCTAAACGATGTATTGGATAATATTTTTTTGTATATTTATCTCGTAATAAGGCAACTAATGATTTTTCATGCAATTGATTATTTGCCATTTTGGAGTGATGTACCAAAATATTATTTGGTTTGTTTACCGCTATAATGTATTCGTCTTCGTATAAAATCACAATTCGGAATATACAAAAAAAATAAAAATTAGCAACTAATATAAATCAACATTTTTTTGATTTGTTCACACTAATTTTATAGTCATAAAACAAAAATAGTTCATTATGAAAGCATATGATAACAAACACATTAAAAATGTTGCTTTTGTAGGTGCTCACAACAGCGGAAAAACAACACTTACAGAAACAATGCTCTTTGAAGCCGGATTAGTCAATCGTCGCGGAACTGTAGAAGATAAAAATACGGTGAGCGACTACCATCCGATTGAAAAAGAAAAACAAACAACGGTGTACGCCACACCGCTCCACACAGAATGGCGAAACTATAAAATTAACATTATCGATACTCCCGGACTTGACGATTTTATTGGCGAGATAGCTTCCACAATGCGTGTTGCAGATACAATTGTAATGCTTGTAGATGCTCAAAATGGTGTTGAGGTTGGAACCGAAATTTTATGGAATTACATCGATAAATACCAAAAACCAACCATTTTTGTGATTAATAAAATAGACCACGAAAAAGCAAATTATGATGATGCATACAACAGTATTGTGGATTTAGTGGGTAAAAACGTGGTTAAAATTCAATATCCATACAAAATAGATGGTGCACAAGGAATTATAGATGTACTAAAAATGAAACTCTATAAGTTTGGTGAAAATGGCGGTAAACCCGAAAAATTACCAATTCCGGATGATCAAATAGAAATAGCAAAAGCACTTCACAATGAATTGGTGGAAAAAGCCGCAGAAAATGATGAAGATTTAATGGAATTGTATTTTGAAAAAGGCACACTTAACGAAGATGAAATGCGAAAAGGAATTAAAAAAGGGATGCTCAATCACGAATTATTTCCGGTATTTTGTACTTCGGCATTAAACGATATGGGTAGTGGTAGATTAATGGGTTTTATTGATAATGTGGCACCATCGGCAACCGATTTAAAACCGGAACAAAGTGTTGAAGGCGAAACTATTGAACGTTTAAATTCCGATAATCCAACCATTTTTATCTTTAAAACTTTATATGAACCAAATGTAGGTCAGATAAGCTTTTTTAAAGTGAAATCAGGTACTTTAAAACAAAATGAGAAACTCATTAATTCGCGTACAGGAGAGCAAGAAACTATTAACCAACTTTTTGTAATGGATGGTAAAAATCGCCAGCCTGTAGATAAGCTGGAGGTTGGGGATATTGGTGTTACCATAAAATTAAAAGACACCCAAACCAACGATACATTAAGTAAAAATGGGAAGGTTACGGTTAAACCAATTCGTTTTCCGCAACCGAGAATTACTAAAGCTGTTTCCGCAGCAAACAAAAATGATGAAGAAAAATTAAGTGATGCTCTTAAACGTATTAGTTTACAAGATCCAACAGTAGATTTTAGCTATTCTCACGAGCTAAAACAAATGCTTATTTCTTGTCAAGGAGAGTTGCATTTGGCAACCATAGAATGGCTGTTAAAAAATGAATATAAAGTAACACCTGTTTTTGAAAAACCGAAAATTGCTTATCGCGAAACAATCCAGCGTTCGGCAACGGCTAGTTACAAACACAAAAAACAATCAGGTGGAGCAGGACAGTTTGCCGAGGTACATTTAAAAATAGAACCTTATAATAAAGGAATGGATGAACCGGAAGGGTTTAACATTAGAGGAAAAGAAGAAATTGATTTAAAATGGGGAGGAAAACTCGTTTTTTACAATTGTATTGTTGGAGGTGTTATCGATAGCAGATATTTACCGGCAATTCAAAAAGGAATTCTAGAAGTTATGGAAAACAGTCCGTTAACCAATTCATACGCTCGTGATATTCGTGTCATGGTTTTCGACGGGAAAATGCACTCTGTAGATTCTAATGATATTTCCTTTAAAATAGCCGGAGCTC
>Ga0256840_1001853_pt1 | contig 19179 bp, 20 predicted proteins | sample 355202metaG_FD_185969 | JGI IMG/M metagenome (GOLD analysis project Ga0256840, IMG submission 185969) | Hydrothermal vent microbial communities from Mid Atlantic Ridge, Atlantic Ocean - 355-202 | ecosystem: Environmental > Aquatic > Marine > Hydrothermal vents | place: Atlantic Ocean: Mid...
AATTTTTCTTGGACTTTATTTTAGCTGTGACGGAGACCTAGATCCAAAGGTCCAAGACATAATGATCAACTAGTCCAAGACCTTACCTATGATCCCGTCACAGCGTCACAGCTATGATCAAAAATTGATATTTTTCCTTGTTTTTTTAAAATAAGTTCAAATTGACCTTATTTAGCTGTGACGCAAACTGTGACGCACCTGTGACAGCTGTCACAGACCAATCGGAGAACAATCCGTGCTTCTTTTGGCTAAAAAGCCAATGTTTTAATTGATTATTTAAAACAATTGATATAGCCAATTTGTGCTTATTTTTCAGAGATTTATCCAATTTGTCCTCTAAATCGAAAAATAAAATAATCACAAATAAGACGTCTTTGGCTGAAAAGAGGCCAAATTGTCCTTCTATAAAAGCCTTATTTCCCTGGCAAAATTTTAATAAACCTGTTTATTAAATATTAATATAAAACATTAAAAATTGGGACATTATGCCAATTGACCCAGTATCTTTATCTATGGCAAAAAAGGCAATGAAATCAGTAATTTTCTCAGACCATCCGCCAGACATACATAAGCTTTGGTATGATACTAAAACAGGAATTTTAAAAGGATACAATTTGAAAAAGCAAAAATGGGGTTACATATCAGACCTTCCAATATATGCAAACTTTGACAATCCATAGAATGAGAGTTTTGTTAGAAAAATATTGAAAAAAGACTTAGAATTTTCAAATGTAAAAGTCTGTTAATTTCATTTGTTTACTTTTATGTGTATTTTTATGATCATGTTGTTGACTATACTCCAATTTTTGTGTTAGTGAAGTGGTTACATAGTTAAACATTGGCTTTACGCCCTGCTCATAGCTATCGAACACTACTTTAAATTCGTTGTACAGATAATGATATTTCCTCAATAGGTATGAATAAATTATTGTATTTATATAAAAGTATTCATCAATGTTGAAATTAACAAGCAATAAGTTTAAAGGAATGTCGAAGTAATTTGCTCCAATTAAATAAGTATTTTCATTTATACTGTAATAAAATTCAGTGCTGTTTCCGAGTTTATAATATACAACATAATCGTCCATCTTCTCAACTTTAAGATCTTCCCCGTCAATTTTTAATAATAGCCGGCCTAAATACAAATCATTTCCATCACTATATAATTCTGAATTCTTATATCTGATAAACCAAAGTTTGCTTCCTCCGAGTTTAAACACTAAGGTACCCATTAATTCAGTAACAGGTGCTATTATGATGTATTTGCTTTTATATATACCAAGGCAAAAATTTATTCCGAAGGAAACATATTTTGTTTCAATATATATATCCATATCAGCATATATCAAATCATCTGATAGGCCTATATTTGAAATTTTATAACGAAATCCATACTTGTCTGACTCTTTTTTTACAATATCCAATACCTCATTTAAATCTTTACAATCTATTTCATACGGTTCATAATGCTCCTTAAAAATAGAATTAAAAATAGGGTAGCTCCACATAGATAATATTAATAGATTAATAAGCTCCATAAAATTATCCGCATACTTGTATTTAATATCTTCAATTTCCAAACGTTTCTTGAATTTGCCATAATTAACCAAATTAACTAAAAATTTTAACTCGTAGTTATCTCCAAAACTAATAACAAATTTATTTTTATCAATTTCTTCCATTTTATAAGAATAGCTACTATTTTCATAAATTAATTCGCTTCTGTATGATTCGTTATTGTATACCAAATACCTTTCATAGTTACAGGTGTATTTATACGATTTTGAACATTTTAGAATTAAAAAATTATTTTCATATTTGTTATTAGATAATATTGTTATTGGTGTAAGTTTTATATTAGACGTTATTTTTATTCTTTTTTTCCTACCTTTAGTGCGGATATTTGGCAAGAATGGAGATTCATTTATCAGTTCAAGACCTAGGTTCCCATCATATTTAATTAAATATATGTTATCAATTATAGAACGTGATCCTATCATATTATCACCTAAAATTAGTTATGAGTGATTTAAAGCTTGAGTAACTATTGGTATTGAATATACATATAGGGTTTTTTCATTTATATAAGCTCCTGGTATTGATAGTTCACACTCATATGCGCTATATATCTTATTTGTTGCTGTAATCATACTTAAAGGAATGCTTCTAACATAAAAGCTCCCCAATATATGTTTGTATCTATCAAATAAATACACAGGAATATCAAAAACTATATATCCACCAATGTATTTGTTTTTCTTTATTTTTAATGCAAATTCCCAGCCATTCTCAAAAATATTGGTTATCAACTCATCATCAGATTCACAAATTTTTACTTTATCAGATATTTCTATTTTTTTGTTTCCAATGTATAAACAATCAATGCCTTTTTCTATTTTAACATATTTTGGTCTACATTTATAATCCGTCTTACCAACTATTGCTTTCATATTTTTGGTGTTCAATAATATAAATCCATATATTCCAGCGAAGGCTATATAGTCTTTATAAGCCATTATTGCCATAGGATAAGCCGATTCAATAAATCTTATGTTGTTTGCTTCCAAAAGCATGTATATAGATTCGTCATCATTTTCTATTCCAGTTATGTAATAGAATGAATTGTGTGGCTCAACATTATTTGATATCCAATCTATGAGGGATTTGAATTCACACTCTACGTATTCACTTCCGTTGTGGTCCTCAAAATAATTGCTAATGTTCTTTTTTGATGATATTAGATCGGATATTTTTAGCATGACATCAGAAGGAATAACAAAATCCTTTATTTTCATATATATTGTTTCATAAATAATTCCACTATAGAAGTTATATTTTAAAACGGCATCATCTCCTATAGAAACGTTAAATGTGCCTTCGACCTTTGATCCCGAGTAATCACATGATATAACTGTTGATAACGATTTGCTCGGGAATACTTTGTTATCCATTAAGATTGATACCCTGGTTTTGTCAGTAATTGAAGTTATTATACAAAAATTGTTTTTTCCTTCCCTTGGCTTCAGTATTATGTGGGGCTTAACTTCTAATTTATTTCCTAAATTTATATAAGATTTGGATTGTACACAGGGATGTATTGAGGTCCTTAAATCTATGATTGCCTTCCTTAGCCCTCTATATTTAAAAGAGAAAGCGCTTTGCATTACAGTTATAGATCCTATCATGTTCCATCCCGAGAATCATTGTGTTAAATAATATTAAATAAAATAATGGTTTTATTCATTCTTAAGGACACAGGTTACCAATGGAGGGACATAGTCATATATAACATCCTCCTTTAGTTCGTTATTTCTCGTGTAAATAAATCTACTGTAATAAGTATTAATCACACATTCATTCAGGAAAGGCAATACTCTTAGTATTCTACTTCTTGAGCCGATGAATCTTACTGGAGCTATGTTTAGTGGGATGCCAAATGGAGCATAAAAAGTTGTTTTATACAATGCTTCATAAGATCCATCAATATCATAGTAGTAAGCAGTATCTTTTTTCTCAACTTCAATCCCATTGTCAAATTTTATCTTATACGGCCCCACACAAACTCCATCAAATGTTTTGAAACATATATCACATACAGACACCATATCCCAAAATTTATCTTCTTCAATATCATATACTATGATACGATATGTCCCAGATATTATTAAATATCTATTTTTATAAATTGAAAAACTGAATTCTAATTCATATTTTTTATTGCCTGTGTATAACAAAATCATAGTAATAAAATCATCACATTGTACAAGTTTTAAAATCTTGAAAGATACTTTTCCAATATTTTCCCTTTCATCTATGTATTTTATTACTTCATTAGGATTAAGCTCCTCCAATTTTTCAGTAAAATCATCACCAAAGAAACCATAGCAAAACTTCTCTAAACTAACTAAAAATGAGAAATATGCTAAATATTTATCAAATTTAACATTATTAACTTCAATAGATGATACCTCATATTTTGAACTATGTTTTGATTTTTTTACATTTATGCAAACTTTTTTATCCTTGCCAACATATAATTTAAACCCATCAGAAGTTAATTCAGCTTCATAATTACATAAATAAGTCTCTGTTATTGGTCCACCTTTAAACTCTTTTCCATCAATGCATGTCAAACAATTGTTTATATAGCCAATTATGTAATAAATAATATACAAATTATTCTTTGAATCTTTGGGCTTTATAAAGAAGGTTGGATATACAGCAACATTTCTGGATAAAGAAAATTTATTTTTCATTCCGAGTTTTGGATATGGGTTGAATTGTGAAGTTATATACACATCTAAATTATGTTTGGAGGATACTTTATGCAGGCTCTGTAGGATTGTATAAGTGCCTATCATTTAACCACCTAAAATATTAAAATATTTATTCATTCTTAAGGACACAGGTTACCAATGGAGGGACATAGTCGTATATAACACTCTCATTTAGTTCGTTATATTCTTTGTTATTTTCTTCGTCTCCTACATATTTTCCGTAATATTGATTATAAAAACTAATATCTGGTATAGGTAAGACTCTCAACATTCTAATAAATCTATTAAATACATAAGATGATTCTATTTTAACCATATTTAATGGAATTCCAAACGGGGCGTAAAGGTTTAGTTTATACCTTGCTTCATAAGATCCTTTAACGTCATAGTAATATACAATATCCTCTTTTTTTTCAACCTCTATACCATTGTTAAACCTTATTTCATAATTATTTGTACATACTCCATCTAATGTTTTATCAAAACTTTCAGATTCTATATCAACATACCAAAATCTTTTTTCTTTGATATCAAATATTATTGTGCACACATATCCAGATAATAACACATATCTTCCCTTGTAAAATGAAAAATAAATTGGTACGTATGACTTACAACCCTCATAACGCATATTCATTGAAATAAAATCATCACATTGTACTATATATATCACTTTAAAGGGTAGTTCCTTAATATACTCATAATCAATGTAGTTAATGACATCACTTAGATAAAATTTCTTAACCTCTCCAGGGCGGGTATCTCCAAACAATTCCTCCTGTAAACCATATTTATCTTCTATTAACATATTCATTAACACTGAGAAATATGCCAAATATACAGTTATGTCTTCTCCATTTATTTCAATAGACCTTACAATGTATTTTTTATATGATTCATTTTTGCATATGTGTAAACATACTTCTCTATTTCTACCAAGGTATAGCTTAAATCCATCGGATGTCAATTCGGCTTCATAATAACATGCAAACATCATACCCAAAACCTTGCATAAAAACTCCTTTCCATCGACAAATATTGGTGAATCTTCCAAATACCTGGATGTGAACGAATCATAAAAAACTATATACAAATTATTCTTTGAATCTTCTGGTTTGAGAAATAAGGTTGGGTATATACACAAATATTTTGATAAGGAAAATTTTTTCCTACTACCAAGGTTTGGGTAGGGGTTGTATTGTGAAAGTACACCAATATATGAATATCGTTTGTAATGTACTGTGTGTAAGCTTTGTATTACTGTATATGATCCTATCATGCTACCACCTTAGATTGCTTACTACTATTGCTGGCGGGTAATAGAAAAGTTTTTTATTAATATAATCTTCTAAGATTGTGCATATCTCAACTTTTGTAAGTGATGATATATTTATTTGTAGTATCGCGCTTTTAGTGCCAGCCTTTTTTGATATTTGTTGCATGCTATACATATATGAAGGAAGTATTAGATTAGTAAATATTATTCCACATGCTAAAGCTTCATATGACTCACCATTTTCAAAGCAGCCAAAATAGAAATCATTTTTAGAAACTTTTAATCCATTATCCAAATTTATCTCATAAGGATAAATATATACGCCATTAAAAGATTTTGAAATTGAACCTAAACACCTCTTAATAAAAAGTCCTTTGTTTTCCTTAACATCATAAACTATTGCATATTTAGAGCAAGATATTATGAAATACCTGTCATTATATATTGAGAAATAAGAATAAATTACTAAGTTCTTACCTGATGTGAATATTAGACTTAAAGAGATGAAATTATCACATTGAACTATTTTTTCAATTACTAAATTTATTTCTTTTTTGTTTTCTATTGATTTTATAGTATCATATGCCTTCATTACATCAAAATTAACTATATCTTCATTGCTATCCTCATCAAAGGATATTTCTTTAAAACGATACATTAACATAAACAAAGACATGTAATATACAAATTCAGTCACATCCTGGCCTTTATATTCAATAGATGTTTCCACACGTCCCTTTTGTAGCTTATCTATTTTAATTGAAAATTCCTTGCCCTTGCCAAAATAAATAACCAATTGTTTTCTTCTATTTTTTATCTCACCGCTATATTCACATGCGAAAAATGATTTTATGGCGTCACACTTAAATACCTTCCCATCAACTAATGCAGCAATTCGTGTTTTCCAATTATGGATTTTCTTTCTTATTGTGTATTCTAACAAATATACATTATTTTCTTTTCCTTTTACATCTATTAATAATATAGGAGTCACACACAATTTGGACAACAATTTTATTTCTTTCAGATGTTTTAAATTTTGACTTGGATTGAAGTTAGATGTTAATTTTAGGTCTAAACTTGAACTTTCCTCACCATATTTTATATCAAACACATTTTGCAAAACTGAGTTGGAGCCTATCATTTTAACCACTCATAAAAATCTTTATCAAAAAGTTTTGTGTGAATTGGAATTATGTATGTGAATATATTTGAATTTTCTCCAATGCCGACTTCAGCTTTACATTGGTATTTAGCCTCTCCCATGTAATATAATTTTAAATACCCCATTGGAGCCTCTCCAGGACTTTTAACCATGTTAGTATATAAATAAATAGGGACGCCAAAAAAATAAGAGCCAAAAATACTACAATAAGGGACAGTTTGGATTACAAATTCACAATCCCCCATAAAATTATAGTATGAAACAAAATCCAATATGTTTATAGGTATTACGTCTTTAACAGAATGGTTGCTGAAAGTTATTTTTGTTTTATATGTTGCAATCCCGTCTTCACATTTGTATAAATATTTATCCAAAGTTTTTATAAACCATATTTTATCGTTGTATATGCTAAATATGGCTAACATATTAGAACTTGTTAAGACAACATATTCTTTTTTATAAAATGCCAATCCGTTGCTTATTCTACTATAATCAAAATTATCAAATATTTTGAACACGTCAGATATGTAAGTGAAATCCTCTTCTTGCATTATTCCATCTAAAAAATAACCGATAACATCATTTGGTTGGGAATCTTCACATACCTCATTCAAATCCTCCATGCTGATTTCGTAGTAATTTTTACCCTCGGCTATCTCGCTCCACCTACTTGCAATATTGGGCATTGCAAAGAATATCTTTGTGATAATATCAGTTATATCAAAACCGTTAAATATTATTCTTTTTACAATTAAATTTCCTTCATCTCCAACTTTATCAAGGATAAATTGTATTTCTTTTTCAATTCCAGCTGTTAAAACAATTTTTTCCTTATCAATCTCTCCCTGGTAAAATACAAGAAGATTTTTCCCAATTGCGTAATTTTCATATATATTATTTTGAATTATAATTTTCCTGTAGTAATTTGGGAAATCATTTTTATGTCTATATTCCAATATTGAGCATACGTTGTTATTTGATAACTTATTCTTTAAAAAAATAGATTGTGTTAAATACAGATCTCTATCCAAAATATACTCTTTACACTCAACCTGGGGCATTATTTTTGAATTTACTATGATTTCATAGCCAGAATCTGAATTATTGGAAATATTGAATATGCTTTGCAATACTGAAGAGGATCCTATCACTTTATCACCTTACCTGGCATATATAGAACATAACTCAATTTCATTATTTTGTAAGTAATTTTATAAAATGATGTAATATATATTTGATGAACATGATGGATTGGATGTGGTAGTATGATCGGAAGCTCGGCAATACTAAACGCTATAGGGGAAGGAAGCGGTTTAGATGTAATATACACCATGCCAAAAATAAACAAAGTTATAAAATTCCAGGAATTTTCTATTGTTCCATTTTGTGGAAGGAAATACAATGTTTCTTATATATATGGACTTATACCAGAGCGTTATTATTATTTTAATAATTATGCCCTTTATTTTAGAAATGGTATCAAGCATAAAAAAGTTGACGGAAATTATTATGAATTTGTATCTGAAGCATATTATAATACCAATGGAGATAGATTAATATTAGATAACTTATTTATCACAGGGAATAGAGTATCATTGGAATTCTCTGATACATCATGTTTGATAAACAAAGTAGAGATTAAAGGGTCGGTTTTTGATAAAGAAACTATATATAAATATGTGTTAGGAGTGGCTGAATATATAGGCGAAAAGGAAAAAAAATTGAAAAAATACGATTCTGTGGATTTGCATAAAATAGGGGGAAAATATAATTATTATTTAAGCTATTTAGATAAGCATGTCTACAATATAGTACCAAGGTCTGATAATGTCATACAAGTAAAATTTTATTTTTCAGATTTGGTATATAAGTGCGGGTTTCCATATGAAAAGGTATTTGTCTATTTTTATATATGCGAAGGTAAGCCAGTGATGGCGATTACGTATTCTGCAGAAACAGGATTAATAATAGCATTTTGCGACATAATTTCTAAAAAAGCCCACATATACAAGTATAATTACAATGATTTATTCTGGATTGATGTTGTTAAGAAAAATGGAGAGGATTACATTTGTATAAATTACAAATTTAATTGTTATATATACAAACCTTTCAGTTCATGGGAAAAAATAGATTTAAAAGAATTGAGCATATATATGCTATGGGCTGATAATGATAATTTTGAATATTTTACAATAGACTTTAAAAGTTCGGATTACTATTATAAAGTAATTGATTACGTTAGGAGCTTAATTCCAAAACACATAGAATTGCTCGACAATGAGACCTTCAGTGGATTTTTAACTATAACAGAGGATGTGTTAAACAACTATGAGATTAAAACAAATAATAGTAAAATATCCGATGGATACAAAATAATATATAAATACTATTCTGAAAAAGATTTCATTTTCCCCGATAAATAAATTCCACATCATAATTTAATCCAATTCTTTTTTGTTTTATTCCTATCTTTTCCTCAATTATTGGCTTTAAGTTTTCATCAATTTCGTAACCAATTGAATTTCTTTTTAATTCAATTGCTGCCTTAGTTGTTGTTCCTGTTCCTAAGAATGGATCTAAAACAACGTCTCCTATTATAGAGAACATCCTAATCAATCTCTTCGGAATCTCTTCTGGATATGATGCCGTCCTTCTTTCTATTTTTGGATGTATTTGTCTATCTCCTTTTATATCATCCCATATCTGGCTAAACCATTTATCCCTTTCTTCTTTTGTGTATGCACTCGCATATCTTAATGGATCTTTAGGTTTAAATTTTCTTGGTTTTCCTTTTCTAAATATTAATATAAATTCAACATCAAGTGTAACATATGCATTAGGAGGAAGAAATCCAGAACCTAAAAAAGCATTTGGCTTATTTGTGGGTTTTTTCCATAATATATAAGGAAGAGTTACAAATCCTATTCTCTCAAAGTTTTCTATTATCTTAGCATGATTAGGAAATAATCTAAAGACACCATTAACTTTTCTTGTAGCATCTCCTATATTTATACAAGCTATCCCTCCTGGAACTAACACCCTATATATCTCTTCCCAAGTTGGCAATAAAGTTTCATGCATTAAATTATATATTTTCATAATAATTTTTTCTTTTTTCCCTTCATCATCTTCATCCTCTAAGCTTTTCCATAGTTCATTTATTTTTGGATTTATAAATTTAAATAACTCATCCCACATTTCAATCATCGGATATGGGGGGGATGTAACTACTAAATGAACACTCTCATCATCTATTTCATCCATTTTCCTTGAGTCTCCAAAAATTATTTTATGGCTGGTTTTTATTTCCATAGCTCTCACCTAGGTCTGTCAACAGGTTGGCACATATATTTTTTATTTTTATGTTTATTAATATTAATTGTATATAATTATTAATTGAGGGAGGGTATGATCGGAAGTAATTCAGTGCTAAATTCTGTGGTAGTGGTCGGATTAGAACGTAGTGTAGATTACATTAGGACTGTATATTCAATATATTATGATTCGTTGCCAGAAAAAATAAGGAAGGTTGGAGACATTGACATGTTCCATTTTTGTGCTAAAAACATCCCTCCAGACCAAAAAGATAGATATATGAGCATATTATCAGGAGTGGCAGATGATGAAGAACCAAAAAAACTATTATTATTCTATAAAAATGGAGTTAAATTTATCGAATTAAGTGATATTATATCATGTTATGTGATAAATTATGAATTACACGAGGATAATAACAAATACATATTGAAATCAAAGTTTATAACACAGGACGAATGCATACTCTATGCAGATAGTAGTAGAGAATATAATAATATCTTAAAAAGTAGATTGAAATATGTTGTTGTTAACAATGAGAAAATAGAGTATGAGAAGATAGTCAGGTTGTGTAAAGCATTATCATTTTTAGACGAAGATACCTTACATAACCATGACAGGATGGTTATATTAAATGATTTATTTAAATATTATGATTATAGTTTTGAAGAAGCAATATCTCTGGCCGGTGGAGAAGAAATTGTTGATTCTGTAAAATCCAAAGAAATTCCAGTTGCCCCGATAGCCAAAGGTATAATTTATAGTAGTGTATCAATTTACAATATTGAAAAGTGGGGTAAATCTAAATATATGAGTTGTGATATTTATATTGTTAATAATGAAGATACAAAATGCGCAATAATATTTCCGATAATGATACCTTCAGATAATTTAAGACAAATAGTTTTATATGACTTCAACACTGGAAAAGTAAGATTTTATTTTACACGTTATGATACCAAGTTTAATATATATTGTGCTTTATATGATGGTAAAACAAACGTTATTGTTGAAGTAAAAACCCTTTCAGGAAAAATTGTTTGCCGAAATATGGTAAATAAAAAATTAAATCTTAGCGAGTTGGATATCAAGGATGATGACTTATTGAGAATAACCTTTATTGGATGCGAAGAGAATTGGACATACATTATTAGAAATCACAGGATGAAATATCAAGAATATAGTAGGGTGATAATCCCCTCATATTTAAGAATAATAACGTCTTATACCCTACCTACATCTGGTGTGTTAGATTGCTGTGGTATTATAGCCAACAACCATTGTGTAACCCACTACGGGGGACACTATAAACCAACAGCAAATATAATTTACAAATATATCTTATCACACAACCCGACATTTTGAAAGATAAAATTAATTTTTATATGGTGGGTTTATGATTGGCAGCAATTCTATATTAAACACCATTGCAATGGATAACAGAAGGAAAGTAAAAAAAGGTTTTACTGATGTATATAATATTGTTTATGATCCTCTAGCGGAAAAAATAACACACGTTGACGCCCTTGACATATATCACTTTTGTACTAATAAGCTAAAGCCAAAAGCAGACAGGAATGTATTTTGTCTTGAAGGATGTTATGAGGGACATCTAACTTATAAATATTATGTGATATTTAGAACCATTAAAAAGAATAATGTGGCTTATCTTGATGGTATTAATGCATATAATGTCATAGACATGAATATAGAAAAAGATAAGCAAGGTTATGTGTTAAAGGCAAAATACAACACAACTGATGAGTTGATAGTTAAATTATCAAAGAAAATAATTAAAAATAATGTTGAGATGTATGAGCCTGAAGATGAATATTTCATATTAAATGGAGCTAAAGTAAAATTTGACACAATAATTGATATATGTAAAGCAATTAGTATAATAGGAGAGCATAATATCAAACCGGGTAGATATAAGCTAGACGAATTTTTGAAAGATTTCTTTGGGAAAATTTTAGAAGATAATTCGATTTTACATTCATTCAAGGATAAATGTGAATATGAGTTATATGTTGATGATATAATATGTAAAGGATTAATCAATTTAGTGGTAAAGTATAAGTTTGACGGTAGTTATCATACCAAATATTATTATCCCATATATATAATTAATAAAAATAATTCAATATATGCTTTAATACGAAATTATAGTTGGGAGAATATATTTATTATTTATGATATGGTTAATGGAGTTTTAGACATACATAAATTAGGTGAGAAATACAATGTAATTATAGATCACTCGCTATACAACGGTGAGCCTTACCTTATTTTAGAAGTTCACCCTGGAGAATCATATTATATATTAGAGGAAGATTTAACACTAAAAAAAGTTAAAGAAGATGATCTGTTTTACTTTGTAAATATTGGATGCGAGGACAATTGGAAGTATATTATTTTCCAGTATAAGTTGTTAAACGACGCAGCTGTGGAATACAGCGAAATAATAATCCCAACACACTTTAAAAAATGCACTAGATGGATGGCTGGAGTGAGAGATTACATCCTTATATTGACAAATAGCTATAAAATTGACAAATTAAATGATAAAGGAGAATATTATGCAACAGTGTATAAATATATCTTATCCCACAGAACAACATAGTGAAATAATAGAAAATATGCTTTGGAATACTGAAACTGATCCTATCGCACTGCCAACCTAACAAACGCTATTACTAGTCTGTTAATTAAATATGGATTTTAGTTTGTAATTAATTATGGAATATAAATATATGATGAAAAAAGTAATACATCATAAAACATTGTATAAATATATACTATCACACAAATTAGAAAAGTAAAATCATACATTAGAATAACAGAAAACTATGTGTGGACCCCGTCAGGCGATATGTTCATCCATATCATTTCAAATAACCATCCAGTATATACCTATGGGACATATCACTACGGTATGCTCCCCAACCCAACAGAATGTATAATTTATAAATATATATTATCCCATAAAACAACATTTATGATAAATATCTAAAACAAAGCTTTTTGTATATATAGGGTGGTATAATGGATGATTCTAATAATATAAATATAGTAAATAACGATAAAAACTTTAAAACTTCAGTAAAAAATGAAGAAGAACTATTTAGAAAATTAAAAGGCAAATTTAAAAGAATACACACTCCGGAAGATGCATCCAAATTTTTATTAAGGGCATTGATCGCAATGCTTAAGAAAGATAATGTGATTATAAATGCAGATTCATTAGAAGAGTTGTATATAAAATTGTATTATAGGCTTTCAAAGACGAATTGTGATTTAGTCTCTAATTTATATTGGATGATAAGATCTCTAAGATACTTTAAATCCCACAATATAGATTGTAAAGATATTGAAAATGGAGTTATGAAATTGATTAAAAAACATGGTTATAACTCTATAGATGAGTGTTTCAATGATGTAAGGAGAAAATTAAAACATTGTTTTGTAATGAGGTCTGCATTAAATATATTAATAATATATTTTGGATATTACGCTACAAGGATGAATATGTATTCAAGATCTAATGATTTTATACCAAAGCTTAAGCTTATAAAACAAAATGAAGATAATAAAAATAATACTTTGGAAAATAAAAAATGATTAAATATATGTAGTGATGTATATGGCAAGGAACAGCAGAGTTAAGTTTTCTCCTGTGACTGATAAAAGAGTTCTGGCAAAATATTATGAAGAGATTTATGAAGCATTATTTTTATCACCTCATAAAGATTCTGCTTATGATTCAGTATTGTCAAAAGATACAATAGATAATAGAGATCATGTGTTGAATGCCATAGATAATGTAGATAATAAAGATTCTGGTGTAGATAACGATGATAGTGTAGATGGAGAGTTAAGATGTGTCCATGATTCAGGAGTAGACAATGTTTTAGCTGTTGATGATAATATAAATTGTCATAATTATGATTCAGTGGACAATAGATATATTGTTTATGATGACGATACTGGAGTATATTCAAAAGATAATGTAGATCATAATGATAATAAGACTTGTTCGGTTAATTATAACGATTCAATAGATAGTGCAGAAAGCGTATTTAGCAATGATGGTCACTACAGTAATGAACAGTAAATAATAGTAATTAGTGCGGTGAATTCCATGGTTAATCCAAAATTTAAACCAGGAATGAGGATAACTGCATACTTAGATAACTATCTATATGAAAGTATAAATAACAAAGCCAAAGCTTATAATGTAAGAGGTTTAATATGGAGATATCATCCATCATATCCAGGATCCACACCTATAAAACTGGATTCATTATATGAGTTGAGAAATAATTTGGAGAAAGTTCTGAACGCATCTCTTTGTGATACATACCATAGCCATGATAATATACACAATGTGGATAGCGTAAGGGACAGGTATAGATGTGTCCATGATTATGTAGATAACGCAGATAGTGGCTATGATCATGCAGATAGTATAGATGGCGGATATGATTCAATAGATTTTGCAGATAATTTTAAAAAAGATCATTCTGTATTATCTACCTACGATCAATCCTATGATGCTGATAAGTCAGTCACAGGGAAATACCATTGCACATCTTATGATTCCGTAGATACACAAGATAGTGAAACAACTGACCACTATTATTCAGATTCTGTAAATTCAAACGACTCTGTCACAAATTCTAACTCAGTTAATTCCAATAATTCTGACGATGTTGTTTATGCAGTATACAATCAAACATGTATATTAAACAAACCATCATATTGTAATGTAGATGCTGTAGATTCCGACGACAATGACCAAAGTGATTATGCTGATTATGGAGATTATGCAGATTATGCAGATGATGGCGATTATAGTGATTATTCTGATTACGATGATGATGGCGATTATGGGGATTATGCTGATTATAGTGATGATTCAGACTAACTATAGGGATGATTCAGATCACGGTGATGATTCTGATTTCCTAACAGATTGGAATTAAACATATTGGAATTAATACATATAATTTAACCAAATATTTTATTTTTTGTTAAAATTGTTAATGCAGGCTATAATATTCATAATAATATTAATAAATGAATAATTTTTATATAATAGTTGAAAATAATACTACTATACATCAAAACATCAAAAAAAACATCAAAAAAATTTGTGGTGAATATTATGCCAGATGATTACATGTCTTATCTTATTAAAAAATTAAAAGATTCTGGATGGGACATTGACGAAAGCAAAATAAAATCATTAAAAGATTTAAAAGAATTTTTAGAGGAAAATGAGGTATATGATAAATTTATGTTATATTCAATATTGTCAAGATTGTTCCATTCTACTAAAGATTATATAACTATGAATTATCCTGATTCTGACATATTATATGAAGTAGTAATGAAAATAGCCCAAAAATTTAATTATAATGATTTAAATGAAGCAATAGCAAAATCAGATGAGGAATTAAGAAAATATGATATCGCATCAAATGTTTTGAAAGTAGTTACTGGTTTATTAGATTTGATGACAGAGGGATAAATAAATTATATATAAGGTGAGATGGTGGCTATATTGCCAGATATTGAATATGTAAAAAGAAAATACGATTTGGAAGATCCGGAATACCACGAAGAGAAATTGAAACTGTTGCACCATATAATATCAAAATATTATTTTAATAACCCCATGGTAACAAATTTAGAGCTTCACTTTGATAATTACTGCACTTTGAGATGTAAATATTGTTATTTGGTTAAGCCGGATTTAAGGAAATACAATACTGGATATAGCTACGAAAGGGATTATCCTAGGGCTAAAGTTGTGATAGACAACATGATAGATTATTTTAAAATAATAGACATATATGGGGAAGAACTTACTGTAAAACCGCTGTATTATGACGTAGTAGATTATATAAAAGAGGTTTGTTATGAAAGGGATATTAAAAGAAAAATAGTTACTCCTACAAATATGTCTTTTTTATACTATCCGAAATTAATACAAAAAATGGAAGAGTTGATTAACAAACATAGGAAAAACTGTTCACTTGTATTATCTGCTTCAGTAGATGGTAAATATTGCGATATAGCAAGGCCCAGGATTGACGGAAATAGATATGCCGACGATTTTTATGAAAAAATGTTTAGATTCCAAAGCAAGTTTGGATTTGGATACCATCCTATGATAGCCCCTGAAAATATTGAATACTGGAAAAAAAATTTCGATTGGTTTATATCAAATATGAAAAAATACAACATCCCGCTTAAATCATTGTTCTTACTAGAAGTTAGAAATCCCCATTGGACTTATGAAAAACTTAAATATTTTGTTGATTTTATTAATCATATATTTAAAAGATTGTTTGACATCCTTAAAGATAAAGAGAAGATAGTTAATTTTATGATTGATGATGGTTTTAACCTACTAAAGCCAAGCTACTTCACAAAAGGAATATCTTGCTTTTTGCAATCTGCGTTTAACATAAATGTATCTAGAATGTCCTCATATTTGTGCCATAGATTAACATATCCTATATTTAAAATTGCTGAATTTGACATTGAAGGGAATGATTTGTACTTATTAGATGGAAATGTGGATATATTACATGCAACAATAACATATAATTACAGGAACTCTCCATATTGTTCTTTATGTGGGGCAAGATATTCTTGCTTAGGGACTTGCTTAGGTTCAAACTATGAATATTCTGGAGATATATTTACTCCACATCCAAATGTTTGTAGGATGGAAATTGTAAAATCCATGGCCATAGCGTGCAACTTATTTAAATATAAACTCATAGATTTATTGGCTGATTATGTTCAACCTGCAGTAATTCAAAATTACTACTTGCTATACGACATGGTAAAAAATCTAAAGAGGGAGGATAGATGTACTCTGCCATTAGAAATAGATTAAGATCAAAGCCTTATTTAATAACAAAATTTGATGCTATTGTAAAATTTTTACAAAATCCTAAGAAATTAAATAAAGAGGAATATTCATTTTTGGTGAGAAATGGAAGATTGCTTATTCATAGGGTAATATATGAATACAATTTTGGATATATTGATAAAAATTTTGCTGATCAGTTGATTTCAGTAGTGTCAGAGCTAAACAAACACTTGCTTGATAAAGTGATAAAAGCCTACATAGATTATTATAACCTAATACATGGTAAGTGTTCTTTACTATCATGCACTGCTCCGACAATAATACTAGAGGAAATATTGGAGAGATCATTACATGATATTAAAAACAACATATACGAGATAGCATTTGCAAACAATAAATCAAGAATGAAACCCTCAAAATAATTAATGGTGTCAATAATGAGATACGACGGGCCTGTAACTTTAGAAAACATTTCAAGATGGTCTTCAGAATTGAAAATGGACATATGTCCTCTATGTAATCAAAATTGTAGTTATTGCTATTTTAGAAAAACTGATTTAAGTAAGTGGAATGAAGTAGTAATTGATTTCCTGAATAAGAATTTCCATAGGATACAATCTACAAATGTAAGGTTCTTTGGAGGAGAGCCATCAATAAACATACCAAAGCTTGACGTTGATAAAGTAAGAAAATCAAAAGCCAGGGTTATTCATATTGTAACCAATATGAAGGAATATATTGAAGATATGGCTAAATTTGTCCATGAATTGCCAAATAAAGAATTTGAGTTCCAACTTTCTTTAGACGGGCCTTCCTCAGTGTGTGAAGGATCTGGTGATCCAAAAGCACAATATGAAAATGTTGTCAAATTAGTTACTCTATTATGCGAGTATAAGGTAAAAAATCCAATAAAAATATACTTCAAACCCACAGTTGGTAAGAAAGGTATTGAGTATTATTATGAGAATGGAATGGATTGCTATATAAATTACTTCAAAAAATTAATCGACGAATGTATAAAAATAATAAAAGAAAACAATATGAAAAATATATATTTTTTACCTAAAGTTCCAACTTTGACTCCTGCATACATAACCACATACACTAAAAAGCATGGTGTGATGTTCTATAAAATACAGAGAGAGCTATATGAGAAGTGTGGAACAATAATATACCTTCCAAAATATTTGGAGATACTTGGAGTGAGAAATATATCTGCTGGCTGTGGAGCTGGATGTAAAAGCTACGGTTTGGATGCTTATGTTGTGTCTTCATGCACAAGGACTCTGATGATGCATTTAGATCATGTCATTGAAGCCCACGCAAATGCTTTGAGAACTGTGAAAGGGGATAAAATAGCAGATAATTATATAAAAATGTTAGATATGATGTCTGAAGTAGATAACACAGATTTGGATAACGAGATTAAATTCTTAAGAATGAATCATGTATTCCTTGGGGCACACGCGTATAAGGACCATGCCTTAATTCATATAGTGAATATAATACAAAGAATGGCTGAAGTGGGATTAGCCGAGCCAATATATACCGATGAAGCTCATGCCTTTAGGGCTGGATACGCAATCATGTCTGCTTATTTCTGTCCAACTGAATTCTATTACATGTGTGGTTCAGCAACATGTTATCCATACACAGCAACAATATTGTTGGTTAATGGGTTAGATAGGTATTTATATAGGATAGCAAAAAACATATGGAAAAAAAGATATAGATATACTGGTGAGGAAAATGATTGCAGATTTAAGAGAAAGAATTAATGCTGTAACCCCAAGATTAAGGAAAATTCTATCATTATATGAGTTAGGGGAATCATTTGATACAAATTTTGAAGAATTGGCTCCAGAGTTGATTGATTTAACTGCAGAACTTATTAGAGAGATATCAATAAATGGAATTGAGTTAAACAAAAGGGACGATATAGAATGTTATATTGATGCAGTAGATAGGTTTAACCAAAATTTCCTATTAAACCCCACACTTAAAAACCTAATTGATGTGTATTATGCTATAATAAGACTTATGGAAGCCCAATATCATATGTGTAAAAACTCAATTCAGGTTTTATTTAACACACATGAGTTGATTGACAGGGAGGCTCCAATATTGTTAAGTAAATATATAAGATATTGGGAAGAGAAGATTTTAGAGGAGTGTGAAGATGAAGACGTAAATGTAAATAGAAAAGAAAATAGATGCGAAACCAAAAATTAAATCAAATTAATTCAGGTAATTT
>Ga0256840_1001854_pt1 | contig 19173 bp, 9 predicted proteins | sample 355202metaG_FD_185969 | JGI IMG/M metagenome (GOLD analysis project Ga0256840, IMG submission 185969) | Hydrothermal vent microbial communities from Mid Atlantic Ridge, Atlantic Ocean - 355-202 | ecosystem: Environmental > Aquatic > Marine > Hydrothermal vents | place: Atlantic Ocean: Mid...
AGTCCTAAGTTAAGACGTAAAATTAATAATAGGCGGCAATGGACTAGCCTTCTAAGAGGGCTAGTCATTACACCCTTCTAGGGTGCAATCAAAACCACGTTCTAAGAACGTGGATTTTTACTTTTTTTCATTCGCTAACAGTCTAAAATGATGAAACTTTTTGTTGGTTGATGTTTCTTAAATAAATGAATAAAAGCCGCGCTAATTTAATTTGGCGTGGCTTTTTTAGTGTCTTTTTTTTAAATAAGTAATATTTGTTTTTCGTGTCAGGGTATCATTTGTATGTATTTGATTTACAATACCTAACAATTTAAAACTATCTCCTTAATTTACCGTTTTCCTATGTTAATTGATTCACACTGCCACCTTGATAAACTTGATTTAAGTCCTTACCAAAATGATTTTTCTTGCTTTATGGTGGAAGCAGAAAAACAAAAAATTGAACATATGCTGTGTATAAGTATTGATTTAGAAGCCTATCCAGCTATGTGTGATTTAGTTGCACCTTATCCGAATATTTCTTTGTCCGTCGGGGTGCATCCCAATGTTGATGAAGGACAAGACCCAACTGCAGATGAGTTGATTACTTTAGCCGATAACCCGCGAGTTGTGGCGATTGGTGAAACAGGTTTGGATTATTTTCGTAGTGAAGGTGATTTGGCCTGGCAGCATGAACGCTTTATTAATCATATAGAAGCATCTAAAGCGACTAAAAAACCACTGATTATTCATACGCGTGAGGCGCGAGATGATACTTTGCGTATGTTAAAGGAAAATGGAGCTGATCAAGTGGGGGGGGTCATTCATTGCTTTACCGAAGATTGGGATTTTGCGCAGCAAGCGATGGATTTGAATTTTTATATTTCTTTTTCAGGTATTGTTACTTTTAAGAATGCTAAAGCTATTCAGGATGTCGCTAAAAAAGTACCAGCAGATCGTTATTTAATTGAAACAGATTCGCCTTATTTAGCACCTTCGCCTTTTCGTGGTAAGCCTAATTATCCAATTTATGTGCAGCATGTCGCGCAATATGTTGCGGATTTACGTGAGACTAGCTTTGATACGGTATCTCAGCAGTCAAATGAGAATTTTAGACGTTTATTTAATGTGTAGTGAATTTCCGGTTGGGTGTCAGGCGGGATAGTTTGGCCTGATTGGGGTGAGGGAAATAAATAAAACTTTGATTTTATTCTCCTCACCCCAGCCTTCTCCAGCAGGAGAGGGCGTTTATTATATTGAGCTCAAACCTTGTAGTTTGAGCCTTCTTATTGGGTATTGATTACACCAATACCCGCTCAATACCGCCTTTACTGGCGTGTTTAATATAGTTTTTCATCCAGTCCTTGCCCAATACTTTCTGGGCAATTTCTACCACGATATAGTCGGCTTCTAAGTCATCTACATCCCCTTTAAAGCGTTGTAAACCTTGTACACAAGAAGGGCAAGTTGTTAGGATTTTAACGGGGGCTTCATTACCTTGTTCACGCAATTTAGCGGTATCTTTATGTAACTCTTCTGATTTACGATGACGTACTTGTGTAGAGATATCGGGACGGCCTACGGCTAAGGTTCCTGATTCACCACAGCAACGATCAGATTGATTGATTGTTGCGCCCATCAGAGCATTAACCGTTTTCATCGGGTCTTGTTGTTTCAAAGGCGTATGACAAGGATCATGGTACAGGTATTGGCTACCTGTGAGACCTTCTAATTTGACCCCTTTTTCTAATAGATATTCATGAATATCTATCATGCGACAGCCAGGAAATATTTTGTCAAATTCATAATCTTGCAATTGATCCAAACAAGTACCACAACTAACGAGGACTGTTTTGATATCTAGATAATTTAAGGTATTAGCAACACGATGAAATAGCACGCGGTTATCCGTGGTAATTTGTTGTGCTTTATCAAATTCACCGGCGGCACGTTGTGGAAAACCACAGCATAAATAGCCTGGTGGCAATACTGTCTGTACGCCAATTTCATAAAGCATCGCTTGTGTCGCTAAACCTACTTGAGAAAATAAGCGCTCAGAACCACAACCTGGAAAATAAAAGACTGCTTCAGAATTCGTGCGCGTTTTTTGTGGATCACGAATAATCGGTACGATTTCATTACTTTCAATGCCTAAGAGGGCTCTAGCTGTCTTACTAGGTAATTTTCCGGGCATTTTTCGGTTAGTAAAATGAACCACGTACTCTTTCATAACAGGTTTGCCTGTCGAAGAAGGGGGCTGTTTAAGCTGACCTTTACCCCATGGACTAAGAAAGATGTTACCAATGCGTTGTGCTTTATAAGACCACTCAATCAGCAATTTACGCATGATTTTAACACTGCTCGGGCGGTCGGTTGATAAAAAGGCAATCGCTAGCGTTTTGACAGGATTAAAGCTTTGTTTCCCCATTTTGCGTAATAAATTACGCATATTCATTGAAACATCACCAAAATCAATGTCTACAGGGCAGGGGCTTTCACATTTATGACAGATGGTACAGTGATCGCCTACGTCTTCAAATTCTTTCCAATGAGTAATGGAAATACCGCGACGTGTTTGTTCTTCATATAAAAAGGCTTCAATTAATAAGGAAGTCGCTAGAATTTTATTGCGCGGTGAATACAATAAATTAGCACTCGGTACATGCGTCGAACAGACGGGTTTGCACTTACCACAACGCAAGCAATCTTTAATAGAATCGGAGATAGCACCAATTTCACTTTGCTGCATGATAATAGATTCATAGCCCATTAAGCTAAATGAGGTTGTGTATGCAGCACGCAGATCTGCGCCAGGCATTAGTTTGCCTTTATTAAAGCGTCCTTCGGGGTCAACTTGTTGCTTGTATTCGTGGAAACTGGCTAGGTCTTCTTTGCTTAGGAATTCATATTTAGTAATACCAATACCATGCTCACCAGAGATAACACCACCTAGGGAGCGAGCCAAGTCCATAATGCGCACAACGGCTGCGTTAGCTTCTTGCAGCATGTCATAATGATCGGAGTTGACTGGTATGTTGGTATGTACATTGCCATCACCAGCATGCATATGTAGAGCAATAAAGACACGCCCACGTAAAACATCTTTGTGCGTCATGTTGATCCGATCTATGATCAGCGTAAAATTATTGCCCTCAAAAATTTCTTTCAACATGGCTAATAATTCCTGTTTCCAAGACACACGAATGGAATGGTCTTGTAAACGATGGAATAGGGAGGGGTTCTCAGTACGATTTGTCAGTTTGCTAGCTTTGATAGCATATTGTTCAAATAAGGCCTCAGCTTGTGCTAAGGGCAAATCAAGATTGTCATACAACCACTGCCAACGATTGCGAACTTTTTCGACTTCTTTAAGTGCTAGTTCGCGTCGGTCGCCGATAAGTTCCGCTTTATCTATATCATCTTCGTAGTTACGTAAAGGTAGTTCACCTTGTAAAAATTGGCTGACTGCTTCACACATGCGTAATTTATTACGCATGGATAATTCAATATTAATACGCTCAATGCCATCACAATAATCACCCATGCGTGGTAAGGGAATGACCACGTCTTCATTAATTTTGAAGGCATTAGTATGCTTAGCGATTGCTGCTGTGCGAGCACGATCTAGCCAGAATGTTTTACGTGCTTCTGGACTAATGGCAATAAAGCCTTCTGCACCACGGGCATTACATAAACGTACAATTTCTGAAACGGCTATAGCAACTTGTTTTTCATCATCACCAACAATATCACCAAATAAGGCCATTTTGGGCCGTCCTAGATGCTTTGCTTTGCTAGCATAACCAACAGCTTTTAGGTATCTTTCATCAAGGTGTTCAAGGCCTGCAAGCATAATACGTTGGCTACCAGTTTTTGGTAAAGAGGCCAAATAATCACGAATTTCAACAATAGCCGGTACAGCTTCGCGCACTTGTCCGTAAAATTCTAAGCAAAAGGTGCGTGCTTGAGGGGGCATTTTATGCAAAATCCATGTTGCGGAGGTAATAATGCCATCGCAACCTTCTTTTTGTATGCCGGGTAAACCGCCTAGGAATTTATCAGTAACGTCTTTGCCCAAGTTGCCTTTACGAAACAAGCTGCCTGGTAAATTTAATTGCTCTTCAGATAATAATTTTTTACCACTGGTATCAAAACGCCTGAGAATGAAGTTAACTTCATCTTGGTCATGAATTTTGCCCAGATTATGATTGAAACGTTCAACTTCTAGCCAGTTTCCATCGGGGGTCACCATGCGCCAAGATAAAAGATTATCTAGTGCTGTTCCCCATAATACGGCTTTTTTACCGCCGGCATTCATCGCTACGTTACCACCTATGCAAGAAGCATCAGCAGACGTTGGATCGCAGGCAAAGACTAAGCCTGCACTATCAGCAAGATCCATTGCGCGACGTGTGACGACACCCGCACCGGTATGCAATGTGGCATAGGTCTGCTGGACGCCAGGTAGTGTTGCTTCGTGTTCGACAGCGCCCATTTCTAACAGCTTTTCAGTGTTAATAACGACAGAAAATTTTGTTAATGGTACTGCTCCACCGGTGTAACCTGTACCACCACCACGCGGAATAATGGTTAAGCCTAGTTTGATACAGTCGCTGACTAATAGGCCAATTTCTTTTTCTGTACGTGGATATAACACGACAAACGGGTACTCTACTCGCCAGTCTGTTGCATCAGTAACATGTGAAACACGCGCAAATCCATCGAAGCAAATATTATCTTTACGCGTGTGTTTAGATAGTAAAGCTTCGGCTTTGCGGCGCATTTTAGCCGTCGTTTTGAAGTGTTCTTCAAAACTATCTATTGCTTGATGCGCAGAACTAATTAATTGCGCCACACGCTTACCGCGTTTTGGGTGTTCGTCAGCATATTCAGCATGACGTTTTTCCATTTGTTTTAACCGATGGCGTAATGCATTCAGTAAGGAGTTACGCCGTTTGCGATTATTTAGTAAGTCGTCTTCTAGGTACGGATTACGTTGTACAGCCCAAATATCACCAAGTACTTCAAATAGCATTTGGGCAGAACGTCCAGTAACTCGCTCATCACGTAGTTCATTTAAGATACGCCAGTTAGGTTCGCCCAATAAACGAATAACGATTTCACGGTCCGAAAACGAAGTATAGTTATAAGGGATTTCGCGTAGCCTTACAGGTGACGCCTCGGGGAATAGGGGGGATAGTTTTGAGTCCACAGACATGCAACTTATATAGTGTGGTAAATGAATTTCATTCTAACATTGCCAGTAGGTAAGCGTAAATAAGCGAAGCCAAGTTACAGCTAAGTAATTGAGTTTTGTGGTTATTTTTTACACGTTAGAGGAATAAGGTAATTATCCTCTAGTTAGAATTATATTATTTGATAGTGATATTTATGGTTGCATTTAAAAACTGTAAGTGCTTGAATAAATAATGATATTATTTTATAGGTTAAGCGGAAGGGTTACAAAAAATAATTAGCGGCACCTATTAAAGGTGTATTTGGGTTCATTGATAATTTAATGGATAGCTCATTGAGCAAGGGTTGAAAGCGACCTTTGGCAGTGAATGCACGTATGAAACTTTCGCTTTGTAGAGCAGGAAGAATTTTAGGGCCGATACCACCACCAATAAACACGCCACCTGTTGCTAAACACTTTAAGGCTAGGTTACCCGCTTCAGCTGCGTATAGTTCGACAAATAAACGCATAACTTCAATACAGATAGGGTCCTCTTGTTTAATGCCTAAACGAGAGATAATGGCGTTGCGATCACCTGCATAACTACTAATATCATTTTGGGTTGGAACAGCAGGACAGGCTGGTGCGAACCCCGTATCAACTAAAAAATCATAAAGATAACCGAAGCCATCACCAGAGAGTATTCGCTCCCAACTCACATGGCTGTTAAAGCGTTTACGTAGATAATTGAGTAATTGGTCTTGTTGTTTTGTTTGAGAGGCAAAATCAGAATGTCCGCCTTCAGTTGCAATAGGGTGATATTGTTGTCCGTCCCAATAAAGAATCGCTTCACCTAAGCCAGTGCCAGCGGCGATAACAGCGATGTTGCCTTGTTTATTTTGTGCGTGTGGATTAAGTTCGAATAGATCTTCTTCAAGGCTATTGAGCATGCCTATGGCCATCGCCTCTAAGTCATTCAGTAATTTAACTTTACTTATGCCAAATTTTTGCTTTAATTCTGAAGCGTCTATTATCCAGGGTAGGTTGGTCGTTTGGCAGCGCTGATCGACAATCGGACCAGCAATGCCGAAACAAGCGGAGTCTATTGCCATATTCGGTTGAAGAAAAACCGACAAAATATCATTAAACTGTGGGTAGTCAGTACTGGCAAAGGTTTGCTCAAGTTCGCATTGTAATTCGACTCGTCCATTTTGGTCATTTTCGCTATATAGGGCTAAAACTGTTTTTGTACCCCCAATATCTCCAGCTAAAATCATGCCTGAACTCCTTGAGTTTCGTTGTTTACGTTTAATAAATAATTTAAAGCATCGATAATTCCGTTTGCTACTTCACTAGGTGGCAATTGATAAAATTCTTGCCAAGATAAAGCTTGATCTTGTTCGTAGTGTGTCGCACGTTCTGGGTGTTTTTCCAGCCAACTAAGACGTACCGCATGGTTAATTAAGGTATCGGTTAATATGGTGTCATCAATTTGCAAATCAGAATTTTCTTGAAAAATAATGGCTAATGCTTGGAGTGTTTCCATGGTTAATTGACGGAAGTCAGGGGATTGAATTCTGTCTAGTCTATGGTTAATTAATAAGACAAAACTTTGTTCTTGTGCGGTCATTTGTGCGAGTATCTCTTCACTATCTAAGCGGCGATCACTACTGAGTTTTTCACTGATAATTAAGCCTTTACAATGATGTAGTACTTCCCATACAGCTGCGAAAAATGCTTCAGATTGTCGGCCGACACTACCGCGTTGTTCTCGCCATTCGTGCCAATCCAGAGCTCTGCCGCGGTCTTTAGGATTAAGTTGTGTGGTAAACCGAGCGCAAGTGAGCTGGTTGCATTGTTTATCATAGCGGAGTAATTCACTGAGGCTTAATTGCGATTCTGAGTTTTGGTAATCTGCTAAGGTTTCTTTCACTTTGCGCGCAATTTCATGTGGAGCTGAAGCAAGCAGAATATCAAAAGCTTCTCCTAATGTGCAATCTATCTCGCGTTGTAGGCGGATAATAATCAATTGCATAATATGTCCTACACGTACTGTATGCATATCAGTAAATAAGTCAGGATTTGATTTAATTAATACGCCTAGGTAGAGAATTAATTCTTGGGTAAGAATATGTACGTAAACATTGGGGCTGTTATAAGTACGAATTTTATCTAAAATTTCTATGCTACTAGCGGGGCGCTGAATTGTCGCTCCGTTACTATATTCGCGACCTACACTGATGCGTTTTTGGCGCACCAGCATATCGGTAATCGCTTGCTCAAGGTCAGCATCGTATTTACCCAGCAACCCTGCACTACGACGGACTAAGCTCCAGACATTCTGGTTGCCGGCCTGGGTATAAACCTCTTCAAACCCATCACGTAAGCGACACAGGAAATTTTCACTTTCCTGTAACTTAAAATCTATTCCATGCCGTTGGTTGAGCAAGTTTAGAATTTCAAACTGGGCATACAAGTTGCTGTTTTCACTGAGCATTTGAATGAGTGATTCATCATCTAATTTATTCCAGTCATTTAGCACTTGCGGGTTAATGGGATCTGATGCGGCTTTATTTATGGGAAGTAATAGGCTGCTGCAAGGGCGAGTGGTTTCTTGAACGCATGTTTCGGGAAAGTGGAAGTCATGCAAATAGTTGATTGTTTCATAGCTAGTTGTGTTGATGAATTCATTTAAATTACCTGACTGGACGGGGATACCGCGAATTTCTCCCTGTTGTAGCTCGGCCATAAATTCTAGTAAGAGTTGATGGCCTTCGTTATCCAACATATTTTGTCTAATTAGAATGGCGACTAATGGCTTTCCTGGGCGGTCCCAGTAATGGAAAATATAACTTATTTCAAGGCGTAAACGTTCCACCAATAAACGGATATCTAAAGTTAAATAAAAACCGCGCTGATCCATAAATTGAGGTAAAAAGACGATGGGTTTATCACCTAGCTTGTACAGTAAAGAAGTCCCTAGCGCTCTAATTTGTTTACTTGGCCTCCCACTTAAACCTAAGCGCTTGTTAAGTCCAACTTGGGTAAGAGCAGCGACTAAATGGCTAGCTTCTCGAACTTGAATCGGTACAATTTGGTCAAAGGTTTGTGTGTGAATACCCAGCTCATTTAGTTTGCCTTGCACCGCGATATCTTCAGCTAGTAAAGTGAGCTGAACTTTGAGGTCAGGATCACGATTGCAGTGTGTGCAATGACCGCGACCCAAAGGATCAATATCATGAGTTTTTAATAAGCCATCTTGGATCATTTCTCCCAAAATAAATAGACTCTGTGCCCAGACTAAAGGAATATTTTCATTGGGCACACGCTCTTGGCTATGTGGATTTTCACGTTCCGCTGCTATTTTATCTTTAGGTACAATATAGAGTTCTGGTAGTAATAATTGGCCATTATGCTCAACTAACAGGCCTTCTAATTTCTTGCGATACTCTCGAGCCTTTTCAGTATTGCCAGCAAATAAGTTATTGAGTAGTAAATAGCTAAAAAATAACGGCCATTCACACTCTATATCCATAAATTGTTTTAATTCATGAGATTCATAATACATGCGCTGGCGATCTTCAATGGCCACTTGGTGACCATCGAGTAAAAAGCGTTTACAGCCGTATTTTCCTTCTAATTTCTTACAAATATGCTGCTCAGTTTTTTTTAATAAGTCAGGATCTTCGACTGCAAATGCAGGGTAGCCGATAATGCTGAGTACTGCGGCATCCACTTCTTTAGAGATGGATTCGCGTGGTAATAGGGACTCTAAGGCGATATGAGAGCGAGCGATTTCATCGCTGAGCACATGGATAATAGAAGCTTGGTCGCCATTAATACCAAATAAGTTAAATCCTGACATAGCTTCTAATGCCGCTTTAGCCATACCGACTGAGCTAGCATTCAACTCAGCAATACCGTGATTACTCTTGTTGCCACGCTCCCAAATACCATAATCAGGTGTGCGATAGGCACGACCTATATAATGGACTAAGTTTTGTATAAAATTAACTTCATCAAGAGTAAAAATAATACGCAGGCCAGAGGCGGTCATTTGTGCCAGCATCAACAAATAGAGCGAAGTGGCATCTAATTGCAAATGTCCCCATTCATGATCGCCAACCACGATATCACCGGTATGGGTATCATATTTTGCATGTAAAGCATCAAGCGGATCTTGGGTATATTTAAAACGCTCTACTTTATGCGCTTGACGCATCATTGATATTAATAAGCCACGCATCAATTTGACGACACTTTGTTCTAACTCGTAAGTGCGTCCTTTATTTTTGCCATTATGACGATAAGCCAGCGCAAGTCCCCAAACGGCAAGAATGCTGTATACATTATCACGTACCCAAGCATCGGTATAATCACCATGAGCGGTTACAGCCGTACTAGCGGGCAATAAGCCAGTAATAGGGTCTTGCCGGTCAAGAATGATGTTCTGTACTAGTTGGTAATAGTGGGCTAATGGTGACTTAGTCTTTGTTTCTATCATTAATAAGGTTTTTTCAAAAAGGGAATCAGTCTTAATCGTATCTTAAAGTACTTGGAGGCTAAACTTTCGCTAGAGCTTTTTCTACGGATAGCTGTTTAGTTAGTCTGTGCCTTGATAATCGTGCACTGAGATATGCAAGGCACGGCAGGTCGTGCATAGAAAGAGTGTAAACTAACCTTTCGATAAGGATCATTTATTCGAATGATAATTTTCTTTCTTGTCTTGCTTGTATCATATTCCATAAGACCGGGACGATAAATAAAGTGAGTAGAGTCGCTGTTACTAATCCTGTGACAAAAGTGGATGCCATAGAACCCCAAACGATAGAGTAATTAGGAAACCCTATTGCCATTGGTAGCAGGCCTAAGGTTGTTGTCAGTGTGGTGAGCACAATAGGTCTAAGCCTTACGCGTATCCCTTCATCAATTGCTTTGCGCCGTGATAGCCCTGCACGATAACTTTTATTCATAAAGTCAACTAACATCAACGAGTCATTTACAACTACGCCTGCAACGCCAATAATGGCCATAAAACTATTGACTGTAAATAAGGATTGTGTAACGAATTTTCCTAAAATAACACCAATTAAGGCAAACATAATGGCAGATAAAATGATGATGGGCTGTAAGTAAGACTGAAATTGAGCCGCCAAAATTAAATAAATAATTAATATGGCCATAACAAAAGCATAAGCTAAAGAAGTGTAGGACTTTTGTGTGGCAGCAAAATCACCCGCAAAAATAAGGTTTGCTCCTGGATACTGAGTACGTATTTTTTGGTAAAAATTATTTATCTCATGCAAAACAGTCGCTGTATTAGTGGGTGAATCAGCTTTTATATTAGCGGTAAAGTTTACTGAGCGTTGTAAGTTATAACGATTGAGTTCTCCTTCTGCTGAATAGCTTTCAAGTCTTGCAATATCGCTTAATAAAATTGGTCCTGTCGCATTTTCAATAAAGGGAATTTCTAAAACTTTTTGTAGTGAAGCGATACTTTTAGGGTCAATGGCAAGTTTTAGGTCTATTTCACCATTATTAAGGCGGTATTTTCCTATATATTGGCCATCTAAAACACTGCCGGCTAATTGGGTAACTAAGCGGTTATTTAATTGATATTCGCTCGTTTTTTCATGGTTAATTTTTATACTAATAATTTTCTTTAATTGTCCTTGGTCATTTTTTAGACCAACTAAATAGGGAGTTATTGAAGGTGTTGTTTCTAAAAATGTACTTAATGCTTGGCTAAGACCATTAATTGATACTTCATTACTTCCTAAAATACGTACACTGATATCTTTACCAGTGACGGGTCCTTCTTTTTGTTCTTGTACATGTATTTGGTAACCGTTGTGTGCAAATTTTTCTTTTAGTCTAGAGCGCATCTCTTCCAAATGTTGCATAGGGTTAGTAAAGCTACGCTTATCTTTTTCGGGAAGTGTGACCATCACAGCACCATAATTATTACTATATATGGGGAGGTAATTATCTCCAATATAGTAGCCAGCAAAACCTGCGGCAGATTCTACTTTTCCAGGACCACCGTTAAGTATGTATTGAGAGATTTCCCTTAATTTCTTGTCAATTTGCTCTATCGGAGTTTCTGGTTTTGCTTTGATATTTACATGGTAAACAGAGTAATCACTGGGAAAAAATTGAATTTTTACCAAAGGAAGCTTGCCCGATATAGAAATTGCCATAATGCAAAAGGAGATAAGCAGAAGGGCGACAACAAGAGTTAAGCTGGTTCGAGGGTATTTTAGAGTAATATTAAGTGTTTGTTCTGTAATTTTACGAATAAAAGATAATATAAAATCATCTTTTTCTAGCCGAGTTGATAGTTCTTTCGTATGGCGTGGGCCGTAATCATAGTAATGGATAGGGAGAATAAGTAGACATTCAATTAGTGATGCAACTAGCGCATAACATACTGCAATTGGGATTTGCGCAAAAAATTCCCCCGTAGACCCTGACATCATCAGCATTGGTAAGAAGGCTGATATTGTCGTCAGCGTTGAAGCAATGACGGGTAAAGCAACTTCGGAGGTGCCGAAAATAACGGCTTGATCAAAGTCTCTTCCTTCTTGAATATGACGATAAATATTTTCAGTGACGACAATAGCATCATCGACAATAATGCCGGTTACTAGTACAAATGCAAACAGTGTCATTTCATTGAGACTATTGCCTGTTAAGTACATAAGTAACATGGTAATCATAAAAGAAAAAGGGATGCCAATAGTGATAAGCCCTGCATTCCTAATGCCCATAAAATACCAGATAATGATTGAAACTAGCGCCATTCCTACCAGCATATTGAGCCCTAAGGTAGTGATTCCATCATTGATTTTTATTGTTGAGTCTTGTGTAAACGCAATACTTAATTGCTCTTGATCTATTAGGGGTTTTAATTGCTTAAGGGTAGCTTGGATATCTTTTTTTATTGATAAAGCATCGCCTGTATCGCTTTTCACTATTTTAAGTGCGATAACATTTTTCCCATTTACCGATGAAATAACAATAGGGTCACGGTAGTCAAGTCGTGCATTTGTTATTAGGTCTTTGAGTCTGAGAAAATTTGAGTCACCATCTTTACGGATAATTGAATTAATGATTTGTCCGCGATTATTGAATGTTTCATCAACTTTGATGAGGTAGTTACCATAAGGGGTATTGACACTGCCAGCAGGAATCGAGAGGTTGATGTCTTTGAGAGCTTGGGCAACTTCATTATAAGTAACGCCATACAGCCGTAATTTTTTTGGATCAAGGTTTATATGAAATTCTCTAATATACTCGCCATCTATAGTAATTTTATTAATGCCGGGTAACTTTTCTAGGTGCGTTTTTATTTCTTTGGCAATAAGGGTTAAAGCACGGTTATCTTGTGAACCACTAATATTGATAGTGACGACAGGATAAAAGTCATTCACAGTATAATTGTCAATCAGTGGTGGATCTGTTTCTGCAGGAAGCTCATTTATAATGTTAAGAATATTTAGGCGTACTTCGTTAAAAAGATATTTATAATCCGTATCATCAATGAATTTAAGGTGGACATATGAGCGCTCAGGATAGGAGGTAGCTTTTAACCATTCTATATTTTCTATACTACCTAGGCTGTCTTCAATCTTTTGTGTAACTAAAGCTTCTACATCACTTGGTGATGCGCCAGGGTACACCGTGGTAATTACAACTTCGCCAAAATTTACATTAGGGTAGCGTTCAATAGGAAGTTCATTGACAGCAAAAAAACCAGCAACAAACATTAAAACAAACAATAAGTTATAAAAGACCTTTTGTTTTAGTGAAAAACGTACTATTGAATCCATAACTTAAGGGTTTTGTCGTTTAAATTGATCGCCGGTTTTAATTTCAGCTGAAGAGATTTTTGCAGTATTGCTATCTGCATAGCCTTGGAGCATGACACGTATTCTTTCGCCATTTTTACGGGTGAGCCAGACTTCTTCAAAGCGTGCATCGAGTGCGTCTTTAGGAATGAGGAAATTATTGAGTTTATCAGAAACATTTAAAGTGAGTTCTGCCCTGATACCGCCACGTTGATATTTAGAGGTATCTTTAATAACTAAATTGACGAGAATTTTGTGTGATTGTGGATCAAATTCTGGGGAAATATGTTCAATGCTAACCGGTATTTTCTGTTGATATTCGGGTAAGTAAACGGATAGTTTATCTTGAGCTTGTAGGGCAGCAAGTTCTTCTGCTGTTAATGTAATAGGAATTAATAGTTGGCTATAGTCGCTGGCTTGTGCAATGGTATTTCCTGCAGTGATCCACTGGCCTGGTTCTATATTTCTTTGGGTAATTTTCCAGTTTTTAGGGGCTTTTATGCAGTGCCTATTTTTTGTTTCTTGCTGTTTTTGTTTGCGTATTTTTTCGTTTTGTATGGCTCGGTAGGCATTGCCTTTTTGGCGAGTTAGGTCATCAAGTACGCTAATCGCAGCACTATTAGATTTAACTAATTTTTTATGTCTCCCGACTTGTTTATTAAGGAATTTTAAGTCGATGCCATGTTGGGCAATACTGTTTTCTGTCGAGGCAATATCGAGCTTAATAAAAGTATCATCTAAGCATGCAAAAATACCATTTTCAGGAATAGGCTGACCAATATCAGCATAAATATGCGTCACTTTTCCTGATATTTCGCTGGCAATAGGCATACTACGCCTTGCTCTGGTAAATCCTGAGATGGTAATAGTTTGAAATGAAGGTTGCGCTGTGGCTAATAAATTTTCATTTGCATAACTGAGGCTTGTAGTTAGATAAAATAATAGGGAGAATAGAACATTGATAATAATTTGTTGAGTATGCATATTCTTCAATTTTTTAAAGTAATTATAAAATATAACGTTGCTTGAATGTATTATGGTAGAACATCATTTATAGTCAACTGAAATTGTGGATTTTTGTATACTCGAAGCAAAAGTAGGAAAAAAACAAGTATTGGTGACATTGGTCGAGCTGTTTTATTCGGTTTTTTCATTAAGTTAGGTGGTAACCGTTTAGCCCCCTATCTATTTAACATCCCTTCCTAATTTAGAGCGAGAAGGAGGGCTTTAATAAGACACGTTTAAACGGTTATGCTAGGAGTGATATGCAAGATTTTGCTTTTTATAGTTATCTCATTGGGTTAATAGTTTTTATTCTGGTATTGCTATTGGCTTGTTTGCGGATAAAGACAAATCCCTTTGTACCGCAATTTGCTTTGGCGATAAGTGCCACGGTAATTTGGATGGGAGATGTACTTTTTGTCTTACAGAGTGATACTTTATATATTGCTGATACCTTTGCCTTTGAGACTTTACGTAATGCGGCATGGTTTTTATTCTTAAGTGTTTTGCTTGCTAAACAAGTATTTAATGATAAATACTTTTTTTTAAAAAAATCAAAGCTTTCTATTGCCTTAATTGCTTGGTTAACTACGGTGTTTATCGCTGAATTATCACCCGATATACTGGATGGTTTGAAGTTGATTTTTGGGCAAGATATTCGCTTATTTGCTCATATTAGTTTTTCCATTATTGGTTTAATGCTAGTTGAACAGTTGTATCGAAGCGTTGCAGTAGAAGAGCGTTGGGCGATTAAATATCTATGCTTAGGTTTATCGGCTATCTTTATATTTGACTTTATTATTTATAGTAAGTCTTTGTTATTTGGTCAGCTGGACTTTTTACTTTGGGATGCACGAGGGCTTATTAATGCTTTATGTGCTCCATTATTGGCTATTTCATTTAGCCGATTACAAGACACGGATGATAAAGTCACTATATCGCGTACTACAGTGGTGCATACCACCGTACTGTTTGGTGCGGGTTTGTATATGGTTTTAATGTCTATAGCGGGCTATTATATTAAAAATTTTGGCGGGACTTGGGGGGCTGTATTTCAGACATTTTTTATATTTTTAGCCGCTCTTTTTCTGATTATTATCTTTGCGTCGGGAACTATACGAGCGTATTTTAAGGTTTATTTTAATAAGCATTTCTTTCAACATCAATATGACTACAGACAAGAATGGATTAACTTAAGTCGTGAAATTGCAGCATTGCATAAATTAGAAGATTTATCACCGTTTGTCATTAAAACATTAGCAGATTTAGTAGGCAGTGGTGGCGGAGGTTTGTGGCTGTCTAATGATCAAGGTGTATTTTATCTGGCAGAGGAGCAGTCTTTAGGTTGTGACGTGACTGCGGCTATTGCTTTGAAATCCGATGATCAGTTTATTCAGTTTTTGAGCGCCAAGCAGTGGGTGGTTGATTTTTGTGAATTTAATAATAACCCTGAAATGTATGATGATGTGAATTTGTCAGAGTGGCTAAGGTGTGACAACATGTGGTTGATTGTGCCTTTATTACAGCAAAATAAGGTGGTTGCATTCGTGGCTTTAACTCAGCCATTGGTCATGCGTCAGCTAAACTATGAAGACCATGATTTATTAAAAACGGCAGGTATGCAGTTAGCTAATGCATTAACATTAGGTAATGTAACTGATGATTTGTCTCGGGCAAGACAGTTTGAAGCTTATAGTCGTTTTTCTGCTTTTTTAGTACACGATTTAAAAAACTTGGTTGCCCAAGTGTCAATGATTGTACGTAATGCAGAACAACATAAGCGTAATCCTGAATTTATTGATGATGCGATTGATACTTTGGAAAATGTTGTTAATAAAATTGAGCGTTTGTTAACTCAATTAAAAAAAGGGGAGGTTAAACGTGTATCAAAAACGGCTATTAAAGTCGTTGATGTGCTTTCCGATATAGTTTTACAACAGGCTGGCAATAAACCTGTAGTGAAAATTGATTATGTCATGCTGGAATGTCGGGTTTTGGCAGATAAAGAGCAATTAGTCGCAATATTAGGCCATTTAGTACAAAATTCTCAAGATGCAACGCCTGATGACGGAGAAGTTAGAATTCGCTTAGACTGTGACCAAGATAATGTTTTAATTGATGTTATTGATACGGGGTGTGGTATGGAACAAAAATTTATTGCCGAGCGTTTGTTCAGGCCATTTGATACCACGAAAGGTAATGCTGGCATGGGTATCGGCGTGTATGAGGCGCGTGAATATATTCTTAGTCAGGGTGGAGATATTTCAGTCCTCAGTGAAGTAGGCGTAGGTACGGTATTCAGTATTAAATTACCGCGTGTTATTCAACAAGATCAGGAGGAAATGTAATGGACGATAAAAAAGTATTATTAGTAGTAGAAGATGACCTTGGTTTGCAGAAGCAATTTAAGTGGAGTTTTCCTGCTTATCAAGTCGTCATTGCGGGTGATAGAGAGTCTGCGATTGATGCTTTAAGGCGTTATACACCAAGTGTTGTGACTTTAGATTTAGGGTTGCCTCCAGACCCAGCTAATGCTAGTGAAGGATTGGCAACCTTAAAAGAAATTTTAGAACTAGCCCCAAAAACAAAAGTAATTGTCGTGACGGGTAATGATGATCGTGAAAATGCTATTAAAGCAGTAGCGATGGGCGCTTATGATTTTTATCAAAAACCTGCTGATATTGATGTTTTGAATTTAATTGTTTCGCGAGCCTTTCAATTAAACAGTTTAGAGCAGGAAAATATTAAATTACAACAGCAAACGAGTGAACCCTTATCGGGCATTATTGCTGTGAGTGAAAAAATGCAAAAACTTTCTCGTATGATTGAGAAAATTGCTCCTAGTTCAATTACTACCTTATTATTGGGTGAAAGCGGTACAGGAAAAGAAGTGCTTGCGCATGCCATCCATGAATTAAGCCCTAGAGCAGGAAAGCCATTTGTTGCTGTGAATTGTGCAGCAATTCCTGAAACTTTATTGGAAAGTGAATTATTTGGTTATGAAAAAGGGGCTTTTACAGGTGCGGCAAAACAAACTATTGGCAAGATTGAGTATGCACAAGGCGGAACGTTTTTCCTCGATGAGATAGGTGATTTACCTTTTTCTTTACAAGCTAAATTATTGCGTTTTATTCAAGAACGTGTGATTGAACGTTTAGGGGGGCGTGGAGAAATACCCGTTGATGTTCGTATCATTTGTGCAACCCATAAAAACATACAAGATTTAATTGATGCCGGTAGTTTTAGAGAAGATTTATACTATCGAGTAAGTGAAATGGTGGTTAATATTCCAGCATTAAGAGAACGTGATGGTGATGCTATTGTGATTGCAAAAGCTTTTTTAAATCGTTATAGCGAGCAAGAAAAACGAGATATTAAGGGTTTTACTACCGAAGCAAAACATGCAATAGAGGCCTATTCTTGGCCTGGAAATATTCGTCAACTAGAGAATAAAATCAAGCGTGCTGTGGTTATGACGGATGATGTTTATATTGGTTTAGAGGATTTGGCACTACAAACACCAACGGATCAGGCGTTATCTTTGCCTTTGAATTTAAAGCAAGTGCGTGAGCATGCAGAGACGGTTGCGATTAAAAGGGCTTTAGCGCATGCTGATAACAATATTTCAAATGCTGCTAAGCTATTGGGGATAACACGGCCAACACTGTATACTCTCTTTAGTAAATACGGTATTGAAGGGCATTAATAAAAGGCTTTCACAAACAGATTTTTTATAAACGATAACTTAAAAAAGGAATAGTATGATACCTGTAATACTCTCGGGTGGTTCTGGAACTCGATTATGGCCTTTATCACGAGGAATTTACCCTAAGCAGTTTTTGCCACTGGTTTCAGATAAAACGATGGTGCAAGAAACCGTGCTTAGATTAAAAGGTATAGAAGGCTTGCAAGCCCCTATTGCTATTTGTAATGAAGATCATCGTTTTATGATGGCTGAGCAGTTATGCAGGATTGATATTCATCCCGAATGCATCATCTTAGAGCCTATAGGTAAGAACACTGCACCCGCAGTTACTATGGCAGCATTAGCTGCAAAAGATCCTGAAGATATTTTATTGGTGCTCCCTGCGGATCATGTTATAGGCAATGTAGCGGCTTTTCAAGCAGCAGTTATTAAAGCAGGGGAATTAGCGCAACAGGGGTTTCTTGTTACTTTTGGTATTGTACCAACGGCGGCAGAAACCGGGTATGGATATATCAAGCGATCTCACGAAAATATAGCAGAGGCTTTTAAAGTGGCTGAATTCGTCGAAAAACCGAATACAGAAATTGCTCAAGCTTATGTTGATAGTGGAGAGTATTATTGGAATAGCGGTATGTTTGCATTTAAAGCAGGGTGTTACTTACAGGAATTAGAAAAATTTGCACCAGAGATGCTGTCAGCTTGCCGATCATCTTTTGCGGCTGCTAAGGTTGATGCTGATTTTGTGCGTTTAGATAAAGAATTATTTGCACAATGTCCAGCGGATTCTATTGATTATGCTGTCATGGAAAAAACTGACAAAGCCGTGGTTATTCCTTTGGATGCTCATTGGAATGATGTTGGCTCATGGTCAGCACTTTGGGATGTAAGAGCTAAGGATTCGCGTGGCAATGCCTTATCTGGGGATGTTTTAGCCTTAGACACAGAAAATTCCTTTATCCATTCGGAAAATAAACTCGTTGCAGTTATTGGGGTTAAAGATCTTGTTATTGTAGAAACAGATGATGCTGTAATGGTTGCACCTAAAGATAGAGTACAAGAGGTTAAGGCAATTGTTAATACCTTAAAGCAACAACAGCGTTGTGAAGCAGATTTACACCGTAAAGTTTATCGTCCGTGGGGGCATTACGATTCTGTCGATCATGGTGAGCGCCATAAAACCAAGCGTATTGTTGTTAAGCCAGGTGCTAAATTGTCAGTACAAAAGCACCACCATCGCGCTGAGCACTGGGTTGTCGTGAAAGGTACAGCTTTAGTGACAAAAGGTGATGAAACTATGCTGTTATCAGAAAATGAATCTACTTATATTCCTTTGGGTGTTATTCACTGTTTAGAAAATCCCGGTGTCATTCCGTTAGAAATGGTGGAAGTGCAGTCTGGTAGTTATTTGGGCGAAGATGATATCGTGCGCTTTGAAGACAAATATGGCAGAACCTAACTGA
>Ga0256840_1001855_pt1 | contig 19160 bp, 18 predicted proteins | sample 355202metaG_FD_185969 | JGI IMG/M metagenome (GOLD analysis project Ga0256840, IMG submission 185969) | Hydrothermal vent microbial communities from Mid Atlantic Ridge, Atlantic Ocean - 355-202 | ecosystem: Environmental > Aquatic > Marine > Hydrothermal vents | place: Atlantic Ocean: Mid...
TGAGTCCTAACTCTTTGCGTACCATCATCTGACGTTCTAGTATCTTTTTTCTATACTGTTCTGCATGTTTACGTATGTATTTCACATTGACATAAGCAAGTGCCGTGTCAAAGACAGAGGGTGCAGTTGAGTAGATAATAGGTTTTGCACGATTGACTAAAAAACTTATGATATGAGAAGATGCCAAAATGTATGCACCATACGAGCCATACGCTTTACCCAATGTACCCATCTTTATATGACGTTCATTTATCTGTATGCCATAAAACTCAAAAATCCCTAAAAGTTTAAGCCCTAATACCCCTGCAGAGTGTGCCTCATCGACTATCATCATCGCTTTGTGTGCTTCGGCAAGTGTAAATATCTCTTTTACACACAAGTCACCACCCATAGAGTAGACACCCTCAACTGCTATTATCTGTCTTTTGGCAGGGTACTGTTCTAGTTTTTCTGCTAAATCATGTACATCATTGTGTTTAAATTTTACCACTCTGTCGTCCAAAAGTTCTGCAGCCATAACACCTGAAGCATGGTACTCTTCATCCATAAAAAGCATGTCACCTTTGCGTACCAGTGCTTCTATAAGTGCCATGTTTGCCAAGTACCCTGAACCTACCACAAGCCCCTCTTCAAAACCATTTTGTTCTGCCATAGTCTCTTCAAAGAGTTGATGCACAGGATGATAGCCGTTGACTAACATACTGGCTTTTGAAGTAAGCGTGTCAAACTCTTTTACAAGTTTGACTGCTTTTTTAAACTGCTTTTTATTGTGGGATAGTCCCAAATAGTCATTGGATGCCAAGTCCTCTAAACTTTCATCAAAAAGCTTACGCTCTCTGAATCGTCCAGCTTTTTTTAGGGCTTTTAGTTCGTTTTCATACATATGGGTTATTTACCTATCCAAGGCAACAAAACCTCAACCTGTAACCCCATTGCAGTACTCTCGAACCCATCTACAGACTTGATGTACTTTTTACAAAAGCCTTCTACCATGCAAGCCCCAGCTTTTCCTTGCCAAAGTCCACTTTGTAGGTACTCGTCCAAGTCATCTTCTTCAAAATCTAAAAAATGGTAATGCGTCGCTGAGATGTCTGAAAAAGCTAACGTTTTTGACTTGTAGTGCAAGGAGGAGATGATGGAAATGGTAGAACCAGACTGTAATTTTAAAATGCGTTTGGCATCTGCTACATCTTTTGCTTTTCTAAGGATGCTACCATCTGATGCAGCTATGACAGTGTCTGCACACAACAGTGGAACATCCAGTCCAAACTCACGTATGGCGGCTTCTAGTTTACCTTTACTTGCTGTATAAACAAAGTCTTTTGCTATGCTTGTGGTGATTTGTTCTTCATCATATTTGGGTGATTTTTGTATAAAGTCTACACCAAACTTAGCAAGTAATAATGCACGAGACTCAGACTGAGAACAAAGACAGATTTGCATTATAGTCCTCTAAGACTAACGCCCATCCAAAGTGCTACAAGTCCTAACACGATGTTCAGTGGTAAAAGTACATTTGCCATCCATTTCATTCTGGCTTTGGCTTCTTTGACTTTACCTTCGTTGAACATCTTCCATGCAGTGGCACGTTTGTAGTACATAAAGCCATAGTTGACAGCCATGATTGTCCAGATGATTTCTTTAGAAAGAAACAAGGTCTTTAGTGACCCATAATGCCCACCCAGTGAGATAGCCATGATTAGCCCCGTAGCAAAAAGGATGATGATAAAAGGCATCACCAAATTAAACAGTCTTCCCACCGTCTGCATGGTAATGCCTAGTCTTTGTTTAGGTTCTAAAATATCTGCTATTTTATGGCTCAGCAACATCTGTGCATCTGTCACACCACCACGTGCGATGACAGGATGAACTGCCACACGCATAGCAATCATACCTCCTACCCAGATAAAGGCAGAAAGCACATGTAAAAACACAAGCAAGTGTCCATTGTTTGCAAAAAATTCACCCATTATAGATTCTCCTCTAGATACTGTAACGCTTTTTCTGTGGCTTCAGCTATTTTAGAAGCATCTTTCCCACCAGCTTGAGCGAAGTCTGGACGACCTCCCCCTCCACCACCAAGTATAGGGGCTATCTCTTTTATCCAGTTGCCTGCTTTGATGTTGGTCTCTTTGCTTCCACAAGCGATAAGTACTTTCTCACCCTTTTTTTGAAAAAGCATAATAGCAACATTTGGGTACTTGTTTTTTGCTTCATCTATCAGCTCTTTGATATCACCGGTTTCTACTTCTTCTACGATGACATTGGCACCTTTAAGTTCCGTCGCACTTAGTTCTGTTTTCGTTGCAGATTGTGCAGATTGCACGTCAGATTTAAGTGTTTTTATCTGCTCTTTTAGTTTAGCTATACCTGCTATGGGGTTTACATTTTTCACTTCAGTTTTTACAGCATCAAGTTCATTACGTAACGATTTTACAGCTTCTACTGCTGCCTTACCACAGATGGCTTCTATACGTCTCACTCCTGCAGATACCCCTGACTCTTTACTTATCATAAAGAGTCCTATTTGAGCGATATTGCTGACATGAGTACCACCACAAAGTTCTACGGATGCATCACCCATGCTCACTACTCTTACCTCATCACCATACTTCTCACCAAAGAGTGCCATGGCTCCTGAGTTTTTAGCTTCTTCTACGCTCATGAGTTTTGTTTCTCTTGGTAAGGCTCGTGAGATTTTGTCGTTGACCCATGCCTCTACTTTGGCTACTTCTTCACTCGTCATCGCTTGAGGGTGAGAAAAGTCAAAACGCAAACGCTTGTCATCATTGAGTGAACCCGCTTGGCTGATATGCTCACCCAAGATTTCACGTAGTCCTGCATGCAGTAAGTGTGTGGCAGAGTGGTGTTTTTCTATCTCAGAACGTGCAGTATCTACCACTGCTTTGACCTCATCACCTATGCAAAGTTCTCCCTCAACTTCTGATAGATTCATGTCAAGAAACTTTTTAGTGCCTAGGACTTGCACCACATCATTTAGGATGTGTAGTTCACCACTGTCACCTACTTGACCACCAGACTCAGCGTAAAATGGCGTCTCTTTGAGCATCACCCAACCTTTACCGTCTAAGTCTGTCACTTGTTCAAAGTCTTCGTCAAGTAGAGCTAACACTGTTGTGCTGTGTGTTGTACGTTCATAGCCTACAAATGTGTTCTCTCCAAACTCTTCTTTGAGTGCTTTGAAGTCACCTGTTGTTGCTGCGTCACCTGTACCTTTCCACCCTGCTTTTGACTGTGCTTTTTGAGCATCCATCTTTGCAGTAAAGGCATCCATGTCTAGGCGGATGCTTTTCTCACGTAGCATGTCTTCTGTTAAGTCTAGAGGGAAACCATAGGTATCGTAAAGTTTAAAGGCTACTTCACCGTTAAAGACTTCAGAGTCCAACCATTCTGGTTGATTTTCTAGTTTTTCTTCTAGTGCTTTAAACATGTTTTGTGCGTTAAACCCATAGGGTCTTTTGTTGGTACTGGTTTCTCTGTCTTTGTTGTAGTGCATGCGTGCAAGCTCTTCGTTAAAGAGTTTGATACCTGACTCTATGGTCATGAAGAAACGTTCTTCTTCTAGTTTCATAGAGGTTTTAATGGCTTCAGCTTTTGAGGTAAGGTAGTCATACTGTCCACCCATCAAGTCTACCAGTGTATCTACTAGTTTATACATAAACGGCTCACGTAGTCCTAGTAAATACCCATGACGGATAGCACGACGCATGATGCGTCTTAGCACATAGCCACGCCCTTCTTTGTCAAAGTTTACGCCTTGAGCCAGTAAAAATGAACAAGAACGTAAGTGGTCTGCTATGACTCTGTAGGATGCTGAGTTACTTGCCTCATAATCATACTTAGTGCCTACAAGCTCACCTATTTTGTCCAAAAATGGCATGAAAAGGGACGAGTGGTAGTTGTTTGTCTGCCCTTCTTTTATGGCAACCACACGTTCAAGCCCCATGCCTGTGTCTATGCTAGGTTTTGGTAGTGGGTTTAGTGTGCCTGTTTCATCTCTGAAATACTGCATAAATACAAGGTTCCAGATTTCTAAAAATCTATCACCTTCGCCACCCATTTTGTCTTCTGGTCCATTAAAAAGTTCCGCACCTTGGTCATAGAAAATCTCAGAACATGGACCACACGGTCCCGTGTCTCCCATCTGCCAAAAGTTATCTGCATCACCAAAACGTACAATGCGGTCTTTGCTAATATGTTTCGCCCACATTTCTTCTGCTTCATCATCTGAATCATGCACAGTTACCCATAGTTTTTCAACAGGTAAGTTAAGGTATTTATCTGAGGTAATAAACTCCCATGCGAACGCAATAGCCTCTTCCTTAAAGTAGTCTGCAAAAGAGAAGTTACCAAGCATTTCAAAAAGTGTATGGTGACGTGCTGTGTAACCTACGTTGTCAAGGTCGTTGTGTTTTCCACCTGCTCTTAGACACGTCTGGCTTGATGTCGCACGAGGCGTAGAAGGTATAGGTGCTTCGCCTGTAAAGATGTTTTTAAACTGTACCATACCTGCATTGGTAAACATAAGTGTTGCATCGTCTGGTACAAGTGGAGAACTTGGTATAAGTTCATGTCCTTTGCTTTGAAAAAAGTCTAGAAATGATTTTCTAATATCCATAGGGTAATATCCTGTTATAAATTGAGATATTTTATCTAAATACCACTTATACTCATCGTCAAATCACTATCCGTATACAATTTTTAGCTTTTTCGTGTATGATTGCTCTTATACGTAATAGAGAAGGTGCAAAGACATGGATAAAATAGGATTATCATTAGATTACAACAACATATGCAAAGACTACAACACTGTCTACCTAGACAGAGACAACACAGACAGAGACACGATGCAATGTATGAGAAAAGTGATGGATTGGTTTACACCTTTTCTTTCTCAACTTCTTAGTCATTTTAACTATAACGTTTATAGACTAGGTAATGACTCAAAACTAGAACTAGGTGAGATAGTAAGAAAAAGGTTCTTTTTTTACTCTTTAGAAAAAGAGATTATAGCCCAAACCTTTCTTTTACAAAAAGAACATACACACTATGATAGTTTAGCTCAGTGGGGTGAAAAAGGTGAAGAGAGTCTTCTCATACAAAATGATGAAGAGGGTGAAGGGGTTACTTTTTATGTGACTAAAGACTCCGACGTACACAGATGGTTGCTTGAAAAGATGAACGAGTTTACTTTAGACGAAGTACCATTTGAACAGAAGTAAGAGACAAATTTATCTCTTACTTTTTAGGTATCATGCTCTACAGGTTGAAGATACACCTGTCATCTTCATCATAATAAAAGCTACCATCGTTAAAGGTAGAACTTGCACCAAATGACTCACAGGTATAAGGAATACTTCCTTTACCATTATTCCCAATATCTACAATACGAACAATGTTATCATTTATAAATCCCTGTCCATTATCTCCATTGTATCCTAAGAAATCAAACTCACAATTATCAGGTGGGTAAAATGAAAATTCGCCATTAGGAGCAGTTTGACTCCATGCATTCATTGAATCACATTTATACGGTATACCCCCATAAGTAAATCCTTGCTGGTCTACTAAAAATAATGTCGTGAGATTACTCGCAGGAGGATTATCATTTCCTCCACCACCACAACCACTTAAAACACCTACAGCCAACAGTGATACCATAAATAAAATTATTTTTTTCATACGAACTCCTTTTAAATATTATATGTCAATATAACTTACAATTGTGTTACATTTGTGTTAAAAGTTTAGCGATTTTCCTACTACCATCATTTTCAACAATCTCCATAAGCCCTTGACTTTTTTCTTTTAGGTCTTCGTCTAGTATGTCCAATACCTTGTTTAAACGTATTTCATTTTCTCTCATAATCCACGCTAGGTTTTTTTCTACCAAAAACTGTGCATTGTGGTACTGATGGTCTTTTGCAGCATAAGGGTAAGGGATGTAAAGTGTGGGTACTGCCGTTGCACTTAGCTCCCAGAGTGTTGAAGCACCCGAACGGGCTATGGCGAAATCTGCCTCGTTCATATAGTCTGCTAACTTTGTGGTAAAACCAAAAACCTCTGCTTCAACGCCCAGTGTCTCATACGATGCTTTGACATCGTCTATGTTATTTACGCCTGCTTGATGGATGATGTTAATCCCTTTTTCTTTTAGCGTGATTGCCATTTCTAATGCTAAGTTGTTAATGGCTCTTGCCCCTTGTGAACCGCCTAAAAAGATAATGGTTTTTATGTCACTTCGTACATGGGCATTGTCAAAAAATATTTGTTTTATGGGGTAGGCTTTGATAGGACTTTCCTCCAAGTATGAAGAGATAAAATGTGTAGCATAGGGTTTGAGTAGTCTGTTTAAAGAACCTAAAGCTGCATTTTGTTCATGTATGACCAAAGGAGTACCTGTGAGTTTAGCAGCTATTGCCATGGGAGCAGCAGAAAATCCACCTACGCAGAAAACCACGCTTGCTTTGTGTTTTCGTATAATCTTTATAGATTTAAACATGGCTTTTGCCATCATAAACAACGATTTCACTTTCCCTACGGCACCTTGATTCACTACACCACGTGTTTCAAAAAAATACTTTTCAGAAAAATCTGCATCTTCCTCAAACCACTGTTTGTCTTGCCCTTTGGTAGACCCTACATATACCAACTTATGTGTCGGGGTGAGGATACCCCGACCTACCAAGTACTCTTTGACTGCCTTTATGATGGTCAAATGACCACCTGTTCCTCCCCCTGTCATCACTATGCTCATTTTATTTTTCCTTTTCATACTGGTGTCAAAATTCATCATTTACTAATCATTTCCTTATAGTAACAGAATTATCATAATGAAATATATGGTACTATGTTATATTCGATAGGGAAATGAATGGACTTTTTCAAATACATATCAATTAGGAATATTATCTATGCAAGAGCATGAACAGAAAAATTGGGATCAGCCACTTGATGATAAAAAAATTACATTTAAAAATAGACTCGCCTATGATAAATTAAGTTTTTACTATCTATCCCTCCCCATTATGCTTATGGCAAATCTTTTGGGTGCATTATTATTGGGGGCTATACAGCTTGGCAGTGTCCATGTAAATTCCATTGGTATTTGGGTACTCTTGAGTATAATTATGTTTTTATACGGTATGTATCATTATAATTTATTTCGTAAAGAAACAGAAGAAAACAAACTCAAGAACTCTGAGATTTGGCTTGACAAATATTATACAAATACACTTATAAATGGGATTATATGGGGAAGTAGTGCATTTCTAATTTTTCCTGATTCAAATCTATTTAATCAAATGATTGTTCTCTTTTTTCTTTTTGCAATTGGATTTTCTGCCATGGGGATTCTCGCGGCAAAACGTGATTTACTTATTACATACGCATTTGTCACCTATACGCCTATACTTCTGAGACTCTTTTTTATGGAAGAAGAAAAATATCTTACCATTGCCTATGCCACAACTGCACTTATGCTTCTTATGATTATCATTGCAAACTATTATGGTAAGATTATTAACAATGGGCTGAATAATCGACAACATTTTATCACTATTAAACATAATCATGAAAAGTTAAAAGAACGATTTTTCTCCCTTTTTGAACGTGCACCAGTTGGTATTTTCTATTATAATGAACGCTTAGAGATAGAAGATATCAATGAACACTTCATGAAAATGCACCACATCACTGACAAGAAGAAACTTATTGGTTCTTCATTACACACATTGGTAAGTTCACCTATTATCAAATCGCATCAAATTGTTTTTGAGGGGAAGACAGGAACGTACAGGGGTCCATTTGACTCTCAAAACAATGAAAACTTATATGTAAAACTTTCAACTGTTCCCATGATAAATGCGGAAGGCAGTGTTGCAGGGGGTATAAGCATAATCAATGATATCACAAAAGAAATCACCGCTAAAGAAGAGATGATCCGTCATGCATATTATGATTTGCTAACCAATATACCAAACCGTACATTACTCATGGATAACCTTAACTCTTTTTTAGAATACTCATCTCTTACCGATACACATTCTGCTCTACTTTTTTTAGATATAGATAATTTTAAAAAAGTCAATGAAACCTTTGGACATCATGCGGGGGACAACCTGCTTAAACAAGTAGCACAAAAAATACAAGAACTCCTTGGTAGCCATGAAATCTTTGCCCGTGTAGGTGGTGATAAATTTGTCATACTAGTCCCTTCCTTGTCTGAGGATACAACAAAAGCTAAATTAGAGACGCTAAAATATATAAGTACCCTGAATACATATTTTGAGACACCTATAGTCCTTGCTTCTGAAGAATATCACTTGACATTTAGTATAGGTGCTGTTTTATTCGATCATGAAAATATTGCATTTGATTTATTTAAACGTGCAGAAACGGCCATGTATGAAGCAAAAAGAAATGCCCGAGGAAGCCATGCCTTTTATGAGGAGAACATGAGCATCTCAACCAAAGAAATACTTAGCATTGAAAATGACATTCATAAAGCTTTACTGAATCATGAACTCAGTATTTACTATCAACCACAAATGGATGTAAACAAAGGTCAGATTGTTGGAGCGGAAGCACTTGTACGATGGAATCATCCTGAAAAAGGAGCTATTTCTCCTGCAAAGTTTATTCCTATTGCAGAAGAGAGTGGCATCATCATAAAACTTGAAGAGTGGATATTTGATGCCATTTTTCAAGATGTTGCAAAACTGTTTAAATCGAAAAAACATACACATCTTCGTAACATAGCAATCAATGTGAGTACGATACATTTTTTACAACCTTCTTTTGTCGATAAACTCATGATACTGATTCAAAAATATAAAATTCAACCCGAATGGATAGAACTTGAACTTACAGAAAGTGGTCTCATTCGTAATATTGATGATGCCATTAAAAAAATTAAGGATTTAAAAAACTTTGGATTTACCTTTTCAATAGATGACTTTGGTACAGGTTACTCTTCCCTCTCTTATTTAAAAGAACTTCCTGTTGACACAATAAAAATTGACCAATCATTTATCCTCAATATGAATAAAATAAAAGGTGACGCTATGATTGTTGAATCCGTAGTTGCGATAGGTCAAAAATTTGATTTAAAGATTATTGCAGAAGGGGTAGAAACCCCTGAAGCACTAGCCTACCTTAAAGATATAAAATGTGATACCTATCAAGGTTATCTTGTACACAAACCTATGAAACTAGATGACTTTATAGATTTAATTTAAAATTTGTAGTGTATTTGAAGCCCATTATAGTCATCTCCTACTTCAGGCGTAACACTCAGTTTTTGTAACGGGTCAACAAAATACCATGAAGACACAGCACTTATGACAGCACCTGCGAGTACATCTCTAGAGTGGTGTCTATTGACATGTATGCGACTGTACCCTGTGTAGATAGCTCCCAAATAGGCAGGTAAAGCATACTCAAATCCATAGCGTCTATGTATAAACACAGCCCCAGACATGGCTGAAGCGGTATGCCCTGAGGGGAAAGAGTCTCTGTCGTTGTTGTCTGGGCGTTTTTCTCTTACGGTGTATTTGAGTGCTACAGTGCTTAGCATCGTTGTACCATACGCTTTATATAACTGCATACGTCCCTCTTCATCATCCATGTAAAAAGTACTTCCATATGCAGCTGCTGGTATGGCAAAAGTGAGGAAATCTCCTATCTTTTCTGTGTTGCTTTTGGCATTTGTATATATTGTTAGGAAGATTAAAAATATACATTTATTCATTTTATCTTCCCTCTTGCATCTCGTGGCACCTTTTTAGAAATCATCAGTACCATCCCTATGGCGATACATGATGCCAGGATGTGTGACCCGCCATAACTTAAAAATGGTACCGCTATTCCTTTGATGGGCGTAATGCCAGAAATGCCATAAGAGTTCAATATAAATGATGCGGCAATGAGTAGTCCAACACCTATAGAAAAAAGGTAGTGCATAGGGTTTTGTACTTTTGAGGCTATTTTAAAGATGCGAAAAACGATGAGTAACATCGTAAAGGTCACAAACGCTAGCCCTAAAAACCCTAACTCTTCAGTGATACCTGCCAAGATAAAGTCAGTATGTACTTCAGAAAGATACCCTAATTTAAACTGACCATTGCCTAAACCTTCACCCCATAGACCACCGTTGTGTATGGCGTTGAGTGAATTTGAGATTTGGTAGGGTTCTTTTCCTGCTTCTACACGTAAGTTTTGTACGGCTTCAAAAGGTAGGAAATCTAAAATACCATCTTGTACTGTCCCCCACCATGACTTGATACGTGCTATGCGGTGTGGGGCAAAAAAGATGAGTGCTATAAACGCAGTAAAAACCAAAGAGATAATGGAAAAGAAAAACTTTTTAGAACTCCCTGCAAACACAAAAAGTACCATAAGCGTGGCACCAAGTACCACAACCTGTCCCAAGTCTTTTTGAAATACCGCGATAATAACTACAGCGATAACAAACACAAATAAGTAAGGTGCATAGGTTTTAAGTTCTTCCAAAAATGGCATTTTTTCTTTTGAGAACAGTTTTCTTGAAAAGCTCCATGCTATAAAAAACACAAACCCTATTTTAAAAAACTCCACAGGAGCTAAAGATATAGACCCTAGACGTATCCACCTTTTTGCACCACCTACTGCATGCACTAGAGAGGTAGGTAGAAACTGCATGAGTATCATAGCGAGGAAAAAAAGTATAAAAAGAGAAAGACCTACGGGTACCAGCCATTTGTCTGGGTCTAATTTGCTTAAAAAAACCATGGTAAAAAAACCAATAGCTACAAACATACTTTGTCTCATGAAAAAATGAAAATCGCTATATTCAAAATGTAGTACTGTATATGCTGAGAGTGAATAGCTCATCACCAAGGACAGTGTAAGGAGTGCCATGACTCCCGCTAAAAGTGCTTTATCTATCATAATATTCAACTCCCCAATATTAAATAGTATTTTACCCAGTTTATAGATAAATTTGTATAAAATACAAGTTCAATTAGGGAAAATATGAACAAGCATATCAAAAACAAAGCCGTACTCAATAGAAAAAATAAAATTTCTTTTCTTTATATACTCATTTTTACTGCTATGAGTATCTTTCTATTTTCAGTGCTTCGAACCATCACTTCAGATAGACGGGTACCAAGTAACACTTCCACCATCCATGACCGTTCCTTTCGTGGTGCCATCATCTCAGCAGATGGATATAGGCTTTCTGATTCTCAAAAAACATACCAGGCAGTTGTGCGTGGGGCAAGCATTGACCCAGATAAAAAACCTCTTTTTGTAAAACTTTTCTCTATTTACTCTGGCATCCCTCAAAAAGATATTTTAAAAAAGTTTAAAAACCGTAAAGGCAAAGCCATAAGAGGAAACATCATCCTCTCTAAGTCTATCCATGCACGTGCTGCCATGCAACTTAAAACCCTCTCCTACAAACTCAGAAAACTTGATGTATTTCGCTCTATTAAAAACCGCAATGGTATAGAAGTTGTTTATGGACTAGACATCATAGAAAATGGAGAGAGCAGACGCTTCCCTTTACATGATGTACTGAGTCCAATCTTAGGGTATGTTGGAGACAAAAGTGATGGCAGATATACACGTCCTGCTGGTAAAAAAGGCCTAGAACGTGCTTACGATAAACACATCACTAAAAAACAAGATGGTTTCATACGTGGAAAACGTGATGTTGTGGGAGGACTTATACATGACCGAAATACCAAGTTTTTACCCCGTGTTGATGGCTTAGATTTACACCTCAATATTCCTTTGGCTTTGCAAAGACGTATTGAGCTTATGACTGAGCAAATGAAACAGAGCATTAACGCAGATGAAGTCATCGTAGGGGTGATGGAAAGTAGCACTGGAAAAGTCCTTTCTATGGCAACAAGTAGACGCTATGACCCTTCACATATTAGACAAAAAGACATTGCTGCTCTTGTGCCTAAATTTACCGAGTATCCTTATGAAGCAGGTTCAGTGCTTAAACCACTTACCATTGCCATAGCCCTAGATAAAAAAAGGATTACCCCAAATACATGGTTTAAAACAGGCTATAAAAAGTTTGACATCACAGGAGGGCAAACTGTCAGTGATGATGACTACTTTGAGTCCATACCAGTCACTGAAATCATCGTGCATTCTTCCAACATTGGTACCTCTCAAATCTCATGGCGTCTATCAGGTCAAGAGTACAGGGAGGGGCTACTCAAGTTTGGTATAGCCCAAAAAACAGGTATAGACCTTTCTCGTGACCTACCTGGTTCACTCAAATCTGTGAAAAAACTAAACCATAAAATGCACAGAGCCAACTCTTCTTTTGGCTACGGTATGATGGTGACGTTTACGCAAATGCTAAAAGCTTACTCTGCTTTTAATAACGACGGCTTAGCCATGACTCCTATGTTAGTAGATTATCTTCAAGACTCAACAGGTAAACACTACAAGCTCCCTCCAAAAGTAGGTAACATGCAAGCTGTTGGCAAAAAAGCCGCCAATCAAATACATGATATCTTACTAGAAGTTGTCAAGAGGGGTACTGGTGTTGCAGCAAAATATCCTGGTCTTGAAGTTGGTGGGAAAACAGGAACAGCACACATCGCCAAAAATGGGCGTTACGTTAGAGAGTACCACAGTAGTTTCTACGGCTTTGCAAATGACAAAGAAGGGCATAAATACACCATAGGTGTTTTAGTCATACGTGCTAAAAAGTATCGCCATTACTTTGCTTCAAAGTCTGCGGTACCAACCTTTAGACGTACCTTAGACATACTGGTTGAACTTGACTACTTAAAACCAGAAGGTATGCCTGAAGTCTCTCCCGAGATTGTTATAGATACACCTAAACAAAGTACAGAAACTAAAAAGGAAACCTCTACAGCTACCCCTGTAAAGATAAAAACACAGAAAACAAAACCTACATCAGTCAAAGAACTATTTAACCAAAAACCTAAGCAAGTGAAAGAAAAAGTAACACAGACAGTAAAAGTAAAACCAAAACCAACTGTGAGACCAAAACAAAGTCCTCCAACACCTGTTCAAAGAAAATCAGTTGATGAACTTTTTGAAGACTTATTTTAAATCCAAAGGTTGTCTATCAACCTAGGTTTTCCTACCCATGCAGCCACCAATATAATGGTGTTGCCTATCTCTATTTCATCTATGGCTTGAAATTCTCTATTGACAATGGCAACATACTCTACTCTGTCAGCATCTTTTAGGACTTCTAGCATTTGTGTTTTAATGTTCTGAACGTCTATCTGCCCAGACATCACCAGTTTAGTTGCTTGTTTTAATGAGCGTGAGAGACATAAGGCTCGTACTTTTTCATCTTCTTTCAAGTAAACATTGCGAGAGCTAAGAGCTAATCCTTGCTCGTCTCTTACTATTTCACAAGGGATGATGTTTACATCCATAAAATAATTTTTCACCATCTGCATGATAAGTGCCAACTGCTGAGCATCTTTTTTACCAAAGTACGCGTTACTAGCACCTGTGATGTTGAGTAGTTTCATCACTATCTGCAACATACCATCAAAATGACCTGGACGTTTTTCACCTTCAAGTACATAGCCACGTACAGCTGGAGCCCCTATGCAAAGTTCATCTTTCTCATACATGACCTCTACACTTGGCATAAACAGTATGTCTACCTTTGCCAATTCACATATCTTGATATCTGCCACCTCTTTACGTGGGTATGCATCTAAGTCTTCCCCTTCTAAAAACTGTGTAGGATTTACAAAGACAGAAACAATGAGATGTTCATTTTCTTTTCTGGCTTGTTGTATGAGGGAGAGATGTCCTTGGTGTAAGGCTCCCATCGTTGGTACAAACCCTACTGTACCACCCAAAGTTCCCTGAGCGTGTCGAAGGGTTTTTCTTGCCTCTTGTAGTGCTTTTATTGTTCGGACTATAACCATCTCTAACCTCATATTTCACTTTTATTTGGTAAAATCATAGCAAAAAAGTAGTGAAACCCTTATGGATGCATACGAATATAGTGAACTCTTAAAATCCCTTACCATCAAGATGGAAAATATTGGCAATATTGTCAAACCAGATGTCTTACACGCACGACTGGATGAAATAGAAAAAATGCAACAAGAGCAAGACTTTTGGAATGACTCAGACAATGCTGGTAAAATTTCTCAAGAGAAGACAAAAACAGAACGAATACTCGCTACCTTTGACAACGCAAATGATGCAGTAAGAGATGCAGTAGAGTACTTCGAACTAGCGAAATCTGAAAAAGATGATGAAACCCTTGAGATGCTTTATGAAGATGCCTCGTCTCTAAAAGAAAGTACAAATGCCCTTGAAGTACAGATGATGCTTAGTGGAGAGCATGATGGAAACAATGCCATAGTATCCATACACCCTGGAGCTGGGGGAACAGAAAGTCAAGACTGGGCAAGCATGCTTTACCGTATGTACCTACGTTGGGCAGAGCGTCGTGGTTTTAAAGTAGAAGCACTTGACTACCAAGCCGGTGAAGAAGCAGGCTTAAAAGATGTCTCCTTCATGATAAAAGGTGAAAATGCCTACGGGTACTTAAAAGTGGAAAATGGCATACATAGACTCGTACGTATCTCACCATTTGATAGTAATGCAAAACGTCATACTTCTTTTTCTTCAGTCATGGTCTCTCCTGAGATAGATGATGACATAGACATCGTCATAGAAGACAAAGACATACGCATAGACACCTACCGTTCCTCTGGTGCTGGAGGACAACACGTTAACACCACAGACTCCGCCATACGCATCACCCACATCCCTACCAATGTCATAGTCCAGTGCCAAAATGACAGAAGCCAACACAAAAACAAAGCCGCCGCTATGAAAATGCTAAAGTCACGTCTTTTTGAGTATGAAATGGCTAAAAAACAAGCCGCCATTGATGGTGTAGAAAAATCAGAAATCGGATGGGGACACCAAATACGCTCTTATGTCCTCCAACCCTACCAACAGGTTAAAGACACACGCTCAAACATCCCTTACACTAACGTAGATGCCATACTTGATGGTGACATAGATAAACTTTTAGAGGGTGTGCTTATCGCTCAGGCGAAGTAAGCTACTTCTCCTCTTCACTCTCTTCTTTTGAAACATATTTTCCAACAGTCTTCGTCAGCACAAGTGCAGCCACAAAAGCCAAAAGTATCATAGCTGCGGTATAGAGTGCATTTCCTATGTCTATGTTCATGCTAAGACCTTTAGCATTTTATCTTCAAGTCTATAGGCTTTGTCGCAACGCTGTGCCATACCCTCGTCATGGGTCACGAGTAACAAGCCTGCTCCTGTAGTTTTACAGTAGTCCAAGAGTACATCCATCACAAGTGCTGCTGTCTCTTTGTCTAGGTTACCTGTAGGCTCATCGGCAAAGATAATGCGTGGTTTTTTACTCAGCACCCTAGCTATAGAGACACGTTGCTGTTGCCCGCCAGAAAGTTCGCCTACTTTTTTTTGCATAAGCTCTTTTATCTCTAGTTTTACCAAGATACTCTCTTCAATACTCTCCCCGCTAAGCATAGACGCCACTTCTATGTTAGCCATAGCAGACATGCCTTTAAAGAGGTAATGAAACTGAAAAATGATTCCCACATCATAACGACGTAAGGCTTCTATCTCACCCTCACTTAAAGTATATAAATCTTCACCAAACAGCGTCACATTCCCTTCATCGGGGTTCATAAATGTAGAGAAGATATGCAAAAGTGTAGACTTTCCTGAACCACTACGCCCTACTATGGCTTTGGACTCATACGGTACTAGTGTAAAATCTATATCGGTAAAAAGTGTGTAGTCAAAACTATGAGAAATATGTGTAGCTTCCAAAAGTGCTTGTGGCATGATAAACCTTAAAATAAATTAGGTTATTTTAGCATAATAAAGTAAGGGTAAACACGTATCTCTATTGTTGTCGTGTACGTGTAACGGGAGCCAAGGAAATTTATCCTTCTGACAATTTTTCTACAGCATAAAAAAGTACTGCTGTGAAAGTTATTGCCACTACTATAAGTGCTAAAAGTGCTAAATTCATCATAATTCCTTTATTTCTTTTGTTTTTTTGGCTATTTTTCTTATAACTATCACCAATATGAACATGAATACAAACATCAGACAAATGCCCAGCCAAAAAAGTGTATCTGTATTTCCTGTATCATAACGCTTAACCAAACTACCTGTCAAGACAACTATCATACCAAATAATATACTCATCGCGATTCTTAGTGTATTTAAAATCTCTTTTACTTCGTCTATTGTTCCCATATATGCATTATACCTAAAGCCCAAAACAATGTCAAAAAATCAAAAATAAACCCCTCGCCCTATCAAGCATTATTTATTCTTCACTTTTCATTATTTACTAAACCCTCACTGTCCGTCTCTCACACACCGAACGGAACTTCTCTGGTACTTAAAGCGCACATCGTCGCGGCCGTCGTAAAAGAGGATCTCCCACGCAGAATACTCTTCTCTCACTCGTGTCGTAGAAGACCAATAACCGTAAGGGGCTACATTTTTAAATACACTATCCATAGCTGGATGGTGTTTACTTCTGTCTACTATAGAGTGAAGCTCATTAAGGTTTGGTAGTCTCCAGTCTGTGTAATTCCCTAGTGTTAAAGTCTCACAGTAGTCTATGGCATCTGCCCAGTTTTTGTCAATAGTACTGGAATCATCTTGCCACTGTAAACCTGTGCTGTTGTCTGTCACTATTTGTCTGGCATCATCTCTGTTAAAGTCTGCCCATATAGACACACTAAGCCCTATCATAATCAAAAGGATTGTTCTCATCTAATACTCCTATATTTAAATATATAATAAAAAATTATGAATTGCAAAGCAATACTTACCACAACTCTTCATTCTTCGTTTTTCACTTTTCACTAATTCCCTCCGTCTCTCACGCACCGAACATAATAGCTTTCGTGTTTATGTTCCCAATCGACGTAACCGTCACTGAAGACGAAAAACCATGCATAGCCCTCTTTACCCACTACATTCAGAGGGGACCAATATCTGTCAGAGACGACATTTTGAAAATAAACTACATCTACAGCAGGGTCTAACTTACTTCTGTCAGCTATATATATGAATTCATCTATGCTAGGCAGTCGCCAGTCTGTAAAACCTCCAAGAGTAAGGTTGGTACAATATGTTGTCGCTGTGTCACCGCTAGTATCTGTACACTTAGTTGTGTCGTGTATCTGACCAGGTCGTCCTACACATTTGTCATAATTGGTTTGTGTCAACCATGGCTTCCTGACGCCAAAGACACCTACATCATCGTCTTGCCACTCTAAGCCCGTGACATGGTCGGTGACTATCTCTGTCACATCATTTCTCGTATAGCTAGGTGTAGTACCTTTTTGGTAAAAACCATCATCTTTACTGCTACCATCAATCACCAGATAACCATTAGCATCATAGCTTTTGGTCTGTCCTGTCTTTTTAGGTTTTCCTGTATAGCCTACAGGTTTAGGTATCGTTTTGGTGTAAGATACCATAACAATTATATCATCTACGACTATAGGCACAAACTGCTTTTTAGCATACAACGCAGAAGAAGCTAATAAGCACAACAAGAATATCCATTTAAAAAATCTATTTTGCATAAACATAAAACCCTTTTATAAAATTTATTTTATTAGAGCATATAGTACTCTCTCTCTCTCTTAAACTTTTTCTTAAAATCTTGTAGAACAACTATATAGAGGATTGTGCATTAAAAAATATGCTAAGAAATAGTAAATTTCCTGATTTATTGTAGATTTGAGGGTTATAGTTTGGGAGCATACTCAAAAAATAGTCTTCTAGTTTGCTGGAGATTTGGTCTGATGGGATGTGCGTAGAGAGGGAGTGTACGATAAGTACATGACCGAACGGAGCATAGCCCATCCGATCAAATATATAGTGAAATAGAAGAACTATTTGTTCATTTGTGCGGCTACTTCTGCAGCGAAATCTTCTTCCGCTACCTCTATACCCTCACCCACTTCAAGTCTAGTGAAGTTAGTGATTTCAGCTGTACCACCAGCTGCTTTTGCTTTGTCTTCAATGTATTGTGCAACAGTTTTGCTGTCATCCATTACAAATTTTTGGTCAAGAAGACATTGTTCTTGATCAAGTGTTGTATTGTCAGAGATAAATCTTGCAACTTTACCTGGAAGGATTTTGTCCCAGATTTTTTCTGGTTTACCTTCAGCTGCTAGTTCAGCTTTAAGAGCTACTTCTACTTCTGCCATAACAGCATCTGTAAGTTGACTCATAGAGATGTACTGAGGTACATTTTTAAGTGTTTTACCTAAACGTGAAAGCTCTTCATTCTCTTTTTCGATTGCTACTATTCTACCTTTAGTCTCATCTGCTACGTATGTCGCATCAAAGTCTGTGTAAGAAAGTGTAGATGGACTCATCGCTGCTGCGTGCATTGCCACATCTTTTAGTGCCGCTGTCATGGCTTCTGCTGTTGCAGCTGAATCACATTTTGCTTCGATGATAACACCATTTTGACCGTTTGAATGTACGTAACCGTTCACTGCAGTATTTTCATCACCATTGATAAGTGCAGCACGTCTTACAACTAGTTTTTCACCTATGGTTGCCACTTGCTGAGAAAGGTACTCTGCAAAGGGTTCACCATTGATAGTGGAAGCATTTATAGCCTCTGCATCAACGATGGCATTGTCGAAAGTATGGTTTACAACATCTGACATAAGTGATAAAAATTTATCATTTTGTGCCACAAAGTCAGTTTGTGAGTTAATCTCAACGATGACTGCTTTTTTACCTTCAACTTTAACGCCGATAGCACCTTCTGCAGCAACTTTACCTGCTTTTTTAGCAGCAGCTCCCATACCTTGATCTCTAAGCCATTCAACAGCTTTATCCATGTCACCATCAGCAGCAACAAGTGCTTTCTTACAGTCCATCATTCCAGCATCAGTCATCTCTCTGAGTTTTTTGATGTCTTTAGGTCCAAAGTTTGCCATGCTTACGCTCCTGCCAATTCTTTAGCAGATGCAACAGCGTCTTTAAAATCACCTTTAAAGCTGTATTTGTCTTCCATCACTTGAATCTGAGCTTCAGTCATGTTTGCAACATCGTTAAATGTGTAGAAA
>Ga0256840_1001856_pt1 | contig 19151 bp, 22 predicted proteins | sample 355202metaG_FD_185969 | JGI IMG/M metagenome (GOLD analysis project Ga0256840, IMG submission 185969) | Hydrothermal vent microbial communities from Mid Atlantic Ridge, Atlantic Ocean - 355-202 | ecosystem: Environmental > Aquatic > Marine > Hydrothermal vents | place: Atlantic Ocean: Mid...
TTTATACCAGTTGTGATTGCTATCTCCTTAGCATTCTTAAAGCGAAAAGAGCTACTACCTAAGCTTAGTCTCTACTTTTCCATGGCCGTCGCCATTCTTGGACTCTATGGGACATTCTATGTCATGACCACAGGCAAAGAAATTTACAGTTTTGGAGGATTGCTTGTCTACAATGAACTCTCTTCCATCTTAGTACCTTATGTGGCTATCTTGGGACTTGTTATTCGTAAGTATGCCACCAAATATATGTGGGATGAAGCAGGATATAAACGCTTTTTTATCCTTTTAAACTTTATCTTCTCTGCCATTTATCTATTGGTTATGAGTAACAACCTCATCGTGCTAACTGTTGCATGGCAACTTATGAGTATTGCACTCTATCTTCTCATTACTTTTAATGTTGAATCTAACTCTGCCATTAAAAATGGTGGTTGGACGATGATTGTTCATAAAATGGCCGACTTGCTCTTTATTATTGCGGTCGTTTTAACCTACCAAACATTTGATAGTTTCGATTTGACAACACTTAGTGAAAAATGGATAATGCTCTCTGAAGCTGGGGGAATTAATGACCCTATGATTTATGTTATTGGTTTCCTATTTTTATTTGCAGCGATGATGAAGTCAGCCATTATGCCTTTTCACCTTTGGTTGCCTTATACCTCTGAAGCTCCTACCCCAGTCTCTGCTTTAATGCACGCAGGAGTCGTTAATGTGGGAGGTATTTTACTGAACAAAATGGCATTTCTACTCCTCCTAACCCCTGCCGTACTCAATGTGGCATTTATTATGGGGCTAATTACTGCTATTGGTGCATCTATTCTCATGTTAGCTGTTGCAGACATCAAACGTTCTCTTGGCTACTCAACCGTTGGACAAATGGGTTACATGATAATGGAAGTAGGACTCGGAGCATTTAGCCTTGCAATTTACCACCTTATGGTACATGGTATCTTTAAAGCCTCTCTCTTCTTGGAGTCTGGCTCACTCATCAACATGGCACGAAAAGCTCCTAATGTAGCCAAACGCCTCTCCTATGAACTCTTTTGGGAAGAGAAGCCTCAATACAATTCTAAAAATATGTTCCGCATCATAGCTATTTTCACCATTTTACCTGTACTTCTTTTTATAGGCGTTAAAATTGCCTTAACAGGAGAGCTTATCTTTGATGCTTCTATTATGATTTTAGCCTTTGCATGGCTCACAGGAACACAACTCTTCTTGTCCTTTTTTGAAGTCAACAAAGCCAACTCATTCAAAGTTGTTTTTGCACTCATTGGTTCATTCATTTTAGTTCTCTTTACCTATGAATTTGTGGGCTTAGCCTTAGAGCATTACTTATATGGTGAATATGGAAAACGTTTCTTTGAAGTTGCCACTGAAAATGTAAGTATTATGATGTCAATTTTTATGTTAATTTTCATCATTTCAATTGGCTTACTTTTTACCTATAAACAGCATAATGTCAATGTACCTATAGGAGAAAACACACCAAATAAAACAAAATGGCGATACTATAAGTTTCTGGCAAAAGAGGGTTACATCTCTGATATCTATGTCAAATATTTTAAAATTTTCTAGGAGGAAATGGATATGTTAACTAACTTTATTTTACTCTTTTTATTTTCAGGAGTACCCTATTATCTCTATATGGAGAAAAGAGAAGATTTTTCATATGAAAAAACTTTTTTAGCCTCTGCACTCTTAGTCCTAATAGGAATGGCTATTTTAATCTTAACACAAGCAGAGATTTCAACCATTGTGATTATTGTGCTTCTATTAACAGCTCTTTTTTCACTCTATAAAGCGACTAAGACTACCAATCTCTATAAGTTAAGCTACTATATTATGTTCTTCAACATACCTGTTTTACTCTTTGGTATTAAAGAGAGCATTTATTATGGTATTTCACTTTTAGTAAGCCTATTTGGTCTCTATCTTATGGCGAAATATTATGAAAAAAATTATGGTTCAGCAAACTATCAACCCATTACAGGAATTACCCTTGTAACCCCATTTGCTGGTTTTTTCTTAACGGTCTATTTAACCACGTTGGCACTCTATCCGCCGTTTCCAAACTCCATTCTTTTTTTTAATGCCATACTCTCCTCTACCCCTAATCTATTGTGGTATCTGATTGTTGGTATTATCTTTTTTGGAAACTTTCTCATTGCGGTTAAAGTGATGGCAAAAACCGTATTTGGTAAACCCAATACCAATGTACACTACATTGACCTTACCTTAAGAGAGAGATTATCTCACTACGCAATATTTATCATATTAATCACCCTAAGCATTTTAGGATTTCAGGAGTTACTGTCATGAGTATATTAGAAAAATTAAATGCCGTTAAAGACACCGTCCCTCACTACTGGCCAATTGGTGCATTTATTCACCATAACCCTTTAAAAGGTTTTGAAGATTTAAACTTCAAAGAGGGTCTAGACAAAGCACAAAGCATTTTTGGTGGTAAGGTCTATATGGAACCGAGTTACTATGCCAACTTTTACAATGAGGGTAAAATCTCCTCAGAAGCGTTAGAGAAAAATATTCTTCCTGTGCTAAAAGAAAATGGCTATGAAACATACTTAACAGAAGCAAAAGAGTTTATGCTCAACATTAGCCCTACATGGAATGGATTAAGAAATTATGAGAGATTAAAAACAACGAAGATTGACCAAGAACTTCATAAGCATCTTCAAGAGAACTCTATCTATAATAGACGAAAAAAGTGGGTCAAAGAGTTAACCCGACACATGACCCTCTATGAGATTCATGATGCACTTTTTGGCACAACCGAAAAAGAGCTTATTGAAAAAGATGTCATTGAGTTTATTTCACGTTTCTTAGATAACGATCAAACCACCTTAAGTATGTCCGATAGACAACTCGGAATGTTTGAAGTCTTTAAACTCTATGAGAATATTGAGCATAACGGAGATGCTACCTCTTATGTCGAAAAAATGCTCAAAAAACTCAAAATTAAAGATGCTGAAAAGTATTTTTTAACCCATATTCTCAAACTACATGGTTGGGCTGGATTTATTAAATATCGGTCAGAAGACAGTAGCTATGAGGCTCAAAAACAGCGTCCATCTTCACTCATGGATTACATGGCAATTAGGTTGCATTTTGAGTGGAAATATATTGGTGCAGAGGTGATTAATAATTTCCGTATTCTGCAAACCTATATCAATGAAAACTCTGCACGTACCATCTTAAAACTCTTACAAGCCAAAGGTAAGCTTACAGGTGCATACAATGACATGATGGAAGAGCATAATGATTATGATGAGATTTTAGACGCTTATATCCAAGACCAAATAAACCTTAATACCCTACAAGTACAACTGGCAAAAGAGGCTCTACCCTGCCTAGATATGACGCTCGTCGAGTTTTCAAAATTAACCTCTTTAATTAAAAAAGAAGAGGGCTACCTCTGGTTAAAGTCGTTAGAAGACACTTATATTACAAGTTATGTAGATGAGTTTACAACACAACATAGCTACGATGAAAAACCACTTTCAACTGCCATTTTCTGTTTGGATGTACGTTCAGAAGTGATTCGTAGAAAGATTGAAGAGAGAGGAGCATATACAACCTTTGGAGCAGGTGGATTTTTAGGCTTACCTCTACATTTTGTGGAGTTTGACAAACCCAATATGTTAGCCCTAGCTCCTGCCATTGTGAAACCAAAAAGCATTGTATTTGAAGTGCCAAGTGAAGAGCATGAGGAGTATAACCATACTAAAAACATTGCTAAAACCAGTAAAAAAGTTTTAAGTGATTTAAAAAACAACCCTTATACGCCTTATATTATGGTTGAAGCCATTGGTTGGATGTTTAGTCTTAAACTTTTTGGAAAAACATTTTTCCCAGAAAAAACCAAAAAAATATTTAGTAAAATAAAACCTACAAAGCCTAAAACTAAATATACTTTAGACAAATTAAGCTCTGAAGAGATAGAAAAATATCTTAAAAAGCTCTACCTAAATATTATTAATAAAGTACTCATAACACAGTCTGATACAATACTTGATGACGATGGCATAGAGATTCTTTGTAAACATTTAATTTTAGGAGAAGAACTCACCGTTGAGGTCTCATCTAAACTGATTGAGAAATTAAAAGATGCCTATAAAGTCAACCCTGCTGATTATGCGGAGCAAAAAGAGAAACTACAAAGAGTAGGATTTACCTTAGAAGCACAAGTACAACATGTTGAGACCATTTTGAGCATGATAGGCTTGGTTAAAGATTTCCCTAAATTTGTCACCATTGTAGGGCATGGAAGTCTTTCAGACAACAACCCTTTTGAATCTGCTTTAGATTGTGGTGCTTGTGGGGGGAGTATCTCTCTACCAAATACCCGTGCTGTCTGTATGATTGCCAACAAACCTGAAGTACGTGAAGCTTTAAAAGCAAAAGGGATTGATATTCCTAGTGATGTCAAATTTATGCCAGCTTTTCATACAACCACCACCGATGAGATAAGTTTTTACGATACTGATATTCTCAATGAAGAGGAGTTAGAACTCTTTGCCACTGTTCAACAAGATTTTAAAGAGGCATCACTTCATTCACGAGAAGAGCGTGTAAAAGTTTTACCTAACTGTTCAAAACAAGAAGAACTCTTCTTGAAAACCATGGATTGGTCTGAACCAAGACCAGAGTGGGGATTGGCAGGAAACATAGGTGTTTTTGCAGGACCTAGAGAGTCCGTGCAACATGTTGACTTTGGAAACCGAATGTTTATGCACTCTTACGATGCCTCTATTGACAATGAAAATGCCGACCTCTTAACCCGTATTTTTGACGGTCCTTTAGTTGTTGGTGAATGGATTAACCTAGAACACTACTTCTCAACCGTTGACAACAAAGTCTATGGAGCAGGTTCAAAGGTTTACCATAATGTCGTCTCTAAAATTGGGGTTTACAACGGAAACTACTCTGACTTAAAAATTGGTCTACCAACACAATCAGTGTTTACAGAGGGTAAAGCATACCATGAGCCTGTACGTTTATTAACATTCATGGAAGCCCCATTAGAACTTGTAGGAAAAGCCGTTGAAAACTCATTGGCAAAACCATTTATTTTAAATGAGTGGATTAGACCTATTATTATTGACAAAGCAGCAAAAAAAGTATACTCTTACGAAAATGGTGACTTTATTGTCATTAAAGAGTTAGATTAATTTTACTAAATAAAGGAAATAAATGTACACTGTACGCATAGAAAAGGAATGCTCATGTTTTAAAAAGTCTGGATTTGAAAACAACCAAACTTTTGAAACCAAAGCAGAGGCACTACTTCAAGCTAAAGTCTTGGAGTGTCGTATGAGCCAAGAGTTTTGCCATACACACTATTTTGAAGCAGAAGATAGAGGTGATGAGATTGTCATTCATACAATTGTAACACCAGATGATGACGATGATGATTGGGATTAATCTTAATATCTATTCTTAAGGTTCAATGGTTATATTGAGCAAGACAACAATTATTTTAAAGGATTTACCCAATGTTTAATGTACAAGTAGCACTTGAATGTGGCTGTTTTAGAAAAAGCGAATACAAAAAAGAGAAGAGTTTTGAAAATCGAGATGATGCTATTCTTTACTCCAATGCCCTATCTGAACTAATGAATGAAGAGTTTTGTAAAAAACATATCTTTAGCCCTCATGAAGTAGAAAGAGGTCAATTTGTGATTGCAGGTAATGACCGACCAGGTGGCGGTGGTGGCTGTTGTGGTGGGGGACACTGCGACTAAAGCACAGCCCTTTAGAAAATGTAGTTATACATTTTCTAAAAGACGCTCTAGCGTGTATTTCATATCTTCATCTAACTCCAAAGATTTCAACATCCACTTGATATAACCAGCATCACTTCTAGCAATATCTTCTATCTGTTCACCCTTATACTTACCAAATTTAAAGCTCTTCATCATAACAGGCGTATTTGTTAGCTCTTCTAGCTTAACCATGGGATTAACTCCTACATACTGCTCTTTTACTTTAGCCACCAATTCGGAGAGCAATAGTTTCATTACGAGTACATCCCCAATAGCATCATGGGCTTTAATAACAATATTATGTTTAGAGGCTTCTGCTTCCTCTTTTTTATAGAGTTCTAGTGAGTATCTAAAATATTGTAAACGATGATAAGCAGAGTCAGGGAAAAGATGTTTAGAACAACGTAAAGTATCAATGAGTTTCATCTTGTTCTCAAAACCCTCTTTTTTTAACATACCCAAATCAAAAGCGATATTATGGGCAATTAAATAGTTGTGTTCATGATTAAGTTCAGCCAAATCGTTCCAAAATTTAGTAGCTTTAAATGGGGCTTTGCCCTCTATAACATCAGGGGTAATGTTATGAACTTCCATTGCTTCTATCTTTATTGCAACTTCGGAGGAACAAAGCTCATCATAAACCACCACCTCACCTTTCGCCCCAACAACCATCGCACCTACTTGGATGATTTTATCTTCAGCTTGATTGCCTGTGGTCTCTGTGTCAAACAATACATATTTAGTCATTTTTTACTTCTTCTTTAATTTTTACTTCTTTTTCTATTTTATCTTCTTCTTTAGTTTTGATATTTTTCTTAAAATTTTTAACATAAGCATAAAAGGCTTTTAACTCTTTCATAAAGCCACCCTCTTCTTTAAAATATTTCTCTTTAATTGCTTTCCATTTGGCTTTAATGGTGGCTTTAATGGTCGCCATGTAAGCCATCATCTCTTTATATGACTCACGCTCTTTCAACCACTCAAATCCAGCCATAACTTTTAAGTAGCACCAATTAAACCAAGCAAAGCTAAGCAGTTTTTCTTTCGATGCTTTAAACAACCAAAAGACAAAGGCAGCAATAGGAATCTTAGCAATGTAGAGGAGTAAGCCAAAGAGAATTTTTCCCTGCATAAAAAAGACCCCTGCTAAAAGCCCTGCTCCCTCAACCCCTAAAAGCAAAGTACTAAAAAGTGCTAAAAGCAAATAACGATTCGTATGTTCAATTTTACCCTCAAGCTTTTTGGTAATATGTAAAGATTCAATCTTCTCATAAATTGGCTTAGCAATCCCTTCCCAAATAATCTCTTCAAAAAGTATGAAAAGAAAAACTAAAATAAATTGAAAAACAAGTAAAACACGACCAAAAATCTTTTCTAAAAAGCCCACAAAAATTCCTTATAAATTATTAGGAGAATTATAACAAAAAATTGTAAATGTAATCAGGTGGAAGTTAAAAAGAGAAATGAGAGGTTGAAACCTCTCATAAGGAGTTTGAGAAAAGAGAAGCTTATTTTCTTCTAAGCTCTTTAATTCTAGCTTTTTTACCTTTTAATGCTCTAAGGTAGAAAAGTTTAGCACGTCTAACTCTACCACGTCTAAGTACTTCAATGTTTTCAATTGAATCAGAGTAGATTGGGAAAATTCTCTCAACACCAACAGAGTTGGCTCCAATTTTTCTAATCATCATTGTACGTCCTGTACCTTGACCTCTAATTGCAATACAAAGTCCTTCAAAAGCTTGTACTCTTGTTTTTGAACCTTCTTTAATCGTTACGTGAACTCTTACAGTATCTCCTGCTCTAAACTCTGGAACAGATTTGTTTTCTAATTGTGCTTGTTCAAAGCTTTCAATATATTTATTTCTCATCGTATCACCTTATAAATTCATTGCTCATTTGAGCTTTTGGTGCATGGTTGGTCTAAAGTATTTTGTCTTACATTTAGCCATAGCACTTTTTAAGTCCGAAATTTTACCGTGATTTCCCTTTAAAAACTCTTGGGGAACTCCAATATCATTATAGACCTTTGGCTTAGAAAATGAGGGGGCTTCTAGTAAATCTTCTTCAAAACTCTCAACACTTAAAGAGTCTGAATTTCCTAAAACACCCTTAACATTTCTAGCAATCGCATCACACATCATCAACGAAGGCAATTCACCTCCCGTTAAGATGAAATCTCCAACAGAAAATAGTTCATCTGCCTCTTCAATAAAACGTTCATCTAAGCCTTCATAACGACCCGACACAAAAACAATATGCTCTTTTGAAGCCAATCGTTTTGCATCATTTTGTCTAAAAGGTTTTCCCACAGGGGTTGCCACAATCACATAAGCTTTAGAAGATTTCTCTTTAATGGCTTTAACTGTGTCAAAGAGAGGTTGAGGTGTCATTAACATCCCTGCACCTCCACCTATCATTGGTTCATCTACTTTCATATGTTTATTGTTCGTATAATCACGAGGATTATAAAAGTCAACCGACATTAACTTAGATTCTATTGCTCGAGACAGAATAGAGTCCGAAAAGTACCCCTCAACAATTTTAGGGAAAAGGGTCATAAAACTAAATTTCATCTTGACCTTTGGGTACATGATGGTGCATTAAAATGCACCCTACGAAGCTTCAAGAATTTCTTTAGCATCTTTAGTTAGCACCAATTGTTTCTCAACATCAGTTTTAAGCACATATCTCTCAATATATGGCACTAAAAATGTACTGGCGAAACCCTCTTTAACTAAGGCTTCATCTGTCTCAATGAACATATAGTTCACTTCAGCCAAACGTTGCATCTCCGCAATCTTACCAAGTATCACACCATCTTCTTCAACATCACAACGCTCAATCTCAAACCAAAAGTGTTCACCCTCTTCTAGTTTGCATCGCTCTTTGGTCTCCTCTAAAGAGGCATAAATTTTGGTATTGGTTAGCTTTTTAGCATAATCAATCCCCTCATACCCTTTAAAACAGACAATCCCTCGTTCAAGATTGATTTTCAAAATCTCCAATTTCCCTGAAGAGGTTTCAAAGGTATAACCCACTTGAAATTGCTCTGGAAAATCGGTATGTATATGAAGTTTTAAATCTCCATATAAGCCATGGGTTTTACCAACTTGGGCAATAAAAAAACGTTTATTTTGTGACATTAAAACTATTTTGATTCAACATTAACACGGTAATTAGTACCACCTTTGGCTTTACAACCAGAGATGACCGTCTTAATTGAGTTAATCATTCGTCCCTCTTTACCAATAAGTTTACCAACATCATCTCCATTGGCAACGATGGTAATCTCATTGTAGTTCTCTTCCAAGTTTTTTACCGAAACGGCAATATCTTCTGGGTGACTCACTAACAATTTGGCATATTCAGCGACGAAATCTGTAACCATGCTAACTATTTACCTGTAATTTTTTTAACTCTGTCACTCATTTGAGCACCAACACCAATCCAGTAATCCAATCTTTCAGAATCAACAGTTAAGTTGTCTTCTTTAATCATGGGATTGTAGTGACCAATTGATTCAATCCAACCACCATCTCTTCTTTTTCTGCTGTCTGTTACTACGATTCTGTAAAATGGCATTTTTTTTCTACCCATTCTTGTAAGTCTAATTGTTGTCATATCTATCCTTGAATTTTACTATAATATTTCAGCATCTGGGTAACTAATCCAAAACGTGACCTGTCACGTGAGTTGTCTGCTGAAAACAACTACCATACTAGCACTGACAACTGTTCTTAATGAGAGAACACTCATCAACGCTATAAATAAAAGCGAATTTTATCTAATTTTGCATTAGATAAAACTTGAAAGAGACGCTATCGTGGAATTCCCCCACCTTGTGCTTGTTTCATCATATCTTGCATCTGTTTCATGCCCCCTTTTCCAGAGAGCTGTTTTGCCATTTTCCCTGCATTTTTAAACTGCTTTAAGACACGGTTCACATGCATTTGAGACATTCCTGCACCAGCGGCGAGTCTTCGTTTTCGTGTATTGTTCAGTAGGTCTGGGTTTTCACGCTCTTTAGGGGTCATAGAGGAGATTAAAGCTCTTATCTGCTTCATCTCTTCAGAGTTTTCTAAATCCATATCCCCAATCTGTTTTGCCATCGCACCCATGCCTGGAATCATGCCCATAATGGACTTCATAGAACCAAGTTTCTTCATAGACTCCATCTGTTCTAAAAAGTCATTAAAGTTAAACTTCCCTTTTTTAATCTTTTTAGAGAGTTGTTTGGCTTGTTTTTCATCAATAATATTTGCCGTTCTTTCTGCTAAAGATTCTAAATCTCCAGCTCCCATCAGACGAGAGACAATTCTCTCTGGAATAAACTGTTCCAAATCAGGCATCTTCTCCCCTGCCCCAATGAAACGTAATGGAACACCCACTTGATGAGCAATACCCATAGCAACTCCCCCTTTGGAGTCACCATCAAATTTACTTAGAACTACCCCTGTAATCCCAATTTTCTCTTTAAAAGTTTGAGCCGTACGAACTGCATCCATTCCTGTCATGGCATCTGCCACATAAAAAAGCTCATCGGGTTGGGCAACTTTTTGTACTGAAGCCAACTCATCCATCAACTCATCATCAATGGCCAAACGTCCAGCAGTATCAATCAGCACCACATCATAAAGCTCTTTCTCCCCTTTGGCTAACGCCTCTTTGACTATCTCTTGGGGTGTTTTGTTCTCATCTGCCACCAAAGTAACATCTATCTGTTCACAAATCTGTTTGAGTTGCTCAACCGCAGCCAAACGTTGCAAGTCAGCCGCAGCGATTAAAACTTTTTTCTTCTTTTGTTCTTTTAAAAAGTAAGCCAGTTTACCAGTAGTCGTTGTTTTACCCGAACCTTGAAGCCCAATCATCAATACCACTGTTGGTGGCTTAGACGCAAAGACAAAGCCTTGGTTTCCCTTAGCCGTCAAAATACGTGTCAAATCATCTTGTAAGGCTTTTAAAAAGCTCTCTTTTCCCACATTTCCCTTGACCTCTTTTTCAACATTAGTCAAAAGTTCTTTCACAACTTTATGGTGAACATCGGCTTTAAGCAAAGATTTTTTAAGCTCTACAAGTGCTTTTTTTAGGGCTTTATCATCATCATAAAAACGAATCTTATCTATCGCACCTTTAAAGCTGTCGGTTAGGGTATCAAACATATTTTCTCTTTATTTTTTTAAATTATTAACGCGATTATAGCAAAATAGGATTAAAGGCTAAATGTGAGGAATAAACTTCATTCTCTTCCACAAATTTATAAAAAACTGTAGGGGGCGATTGCCATCGCACCAACCATAGGCATAAAATAAAATTGAATTTTCATTTTAAATGTTACATAAGTGGTGTGATAGCAATCACCCCCTACGCTTCGCCTTTGTCCCAAATAGAACATTTATCATCTCTTGATATTTTACTATTAAAGGTGGAGAGCTATTTAATGTCCTTTAATAAATAGTTATAATAAACACTTTCAATCAATTGAAAGGATTATAGCGTATTTTGAAAAATAGATAAAAAATCTATTTTTTATCTTCCTTCTTACCCTCTTTTCCATCTTTATCCTTAGGCGACTTCAAAATAAAATAAGTCCCCACTAAAATCAAAGCATAAAGAATATAGTGAATAATATTATCAGCTGGCATCATAAATCCTTTGTGTTAATTTGTCATCTATTATAGTCTATTTATACTGAACAATGTCTCTAGGTTCTTTGGCTTCAAAAGCGTATCCTAAAAGAGAGATGGCTTTGGCATGTAGTAAAATACGTTTTGAACGGGTAACTGAACCGTAACGCTCATCTCCTACAATGGGGTGACCAATGCTAGAGAGATGCACACGAATCTGGTGGGTTCGTCCTGTCATGATTTCTATTTCTACTTTAGATTTTTTCCCTTGAATCTCCATAGGCTTTACAATGGTAATGGCAGGTCGTCCGTGTTCTTCGTCTATTTGGGAGAATGCCTTTCCTCCCTGTTTGTGGGTTCTAATGGGTGCATCGATTTTAATCTCTTCACAAAAGACTCCCTCAACCCATGCCACATAACGTTTTTTTACTTTTCGTTGTTTAAATGCAGCGATGGCATCTTGTAAAAATGTTTCATTTCTTGCCAAAAGTAATACGCCTGAGGTGTCACGGTCAAGTCTATGGATAAGCTCTGTCTCATCCTCTTCAATGGCTTCGGCTAACTCATAAGTGTCTAGAAGTGCTGGTTTGTTAATGGCGACGATGTTCTCATCTTGATAGATAATTTTAACTTTATCTAAAGTCTCAACCCTAAAAAAAGTATCATTGGGCATTGGGGCTCTGGCAACTTTGATTTTTTTATCTAAAAAATAAACCAATCCACGGTCGATTAAATCTTTTGCTTTTTTGTTTGAAATTCCCTCTTGAACTGCTAGTATTTTGTATGCTTTTTCCATTTATAACTCTTTTCTTATAGATTCTAATATCGGAGAAATATCCGTTTTTTGTATGATTTTTGTCTTAATCAACTGCCCATGTTGTTGTAGTCGTCTTGCTAAATTATCTTGACTTACAATGCTAATGCCCTCAATCATCGAAAAAATATCACGTTGATTAAAGTAATGTTCCCCTGAAATTATCTTACAGCCAAATTGGGCTGCTTCAGCAGCATTGTGTCCACCTAACTTAGCAAAAGCACCCCCCAAAATAACGATGTCTGAAATGGCATAGATATTGACCAACTCCCCCAAGACATCCGCCACAATAATGTCTGAATTTAACGCTTCACTTTGTGAATAGTTATGCCAACTATAATGCTCCGAAGAAGCACATTCTTCCACCAGTGTAGAGACTTTCTCAAAACGTTCGGGATGACGTGGCACTAAGATAAGTCGTGCTTCAGGTTCTACCTCTTTTAGTTTTACAAATGCCTCTAAAATTAATTGCTCTTCACCCTCATGGGTACTTGCTCCACAAATTAAACGATGTTTAGGTTTTGTTAGTGCTTTGGTGGGGTTAGGAATATTGGCTAATTTAATATTTCCTATAACTTTAATATTTTTAGCCCCTAAAAATACTAAACGCTCTTTGTCTAGCTCACTTTGTGCATAAACTTCATCTATCTGCTTAAATAGCATCTTATAAAACCAAGCCATACGCTTATATTTAGGAAAAGAACGGTCACTCATTCGGGCATTAATTAGCATGGTTTTCGCCCCCCTACTTTTTGCCAAAGCAAAGAGTAGATACCAAAATTCAGCCTCCATCACCACAAGAACTTTTTGAGGTTTAAGCCACGAAAAAAGCAAGGGTTCAAAAGCTAAATAACGGCTTTGTTCTTTTTGTTTTAGACTTATGGCTTCATACCCTGTTTGGGTGGTGGTCGTTAAACGTAAAAGTTCATTGGGGAGAACATCCAACAGAGGATAAATTGCCCTAGCCTCGCCAAAAGAGCAGACATGAAATAAAATACCATCTGTTTCTAAAGGCTTATTTCTCTTTAAAAAAAAACGTGCAGGAATAGAGCGTTTATATTTAGTTTTTCGTTTTGAAAGAAAATAGAGAAAAGGGAGTGCTAAAATATAAATAACCGTAACAAGTAAGGCATAAAGTGCTAGAAAAAATTTATCTAACATCTTTTAGCTCTTGTTATGTGAAGCAAAACAAAAAAAGCGTTTACGCTTCTTCTGTTTGTACCTCTAAATACATAATCCGTCCACAATGAGGACAAGTAAGTAACTCTTCTGACTTAATCAAAGAGGCGTAAGCACTGTCATTTAATTTCATGAAACAACCATAACATGCTTGTTTTTTAACAGGTACAACGGCAGTATTTTTAGCCCAAACACGAATTTTTTCATAAAAAGAGAGGATTTTCATGTCAATATCCATGGTCTTTGTATTACGCTCTTCAAAAAGTTTCCCTTTATCTGCGTCAATAGATGCCAATTTTTCACCCACTTCAGCTGCTACTTTTTCATATTCAACTGTTGTCTCTTCTAGCTCTTTGTTTGCCTCTTCAATCTCAGCCATTTTAGACTCAATAATGGTCTGCTGTCGCTCAATTTCAGCGTTGGCATGACCCAACTTCTCTTGGGCAAGTTCAGCTTCCATAGAGAGGGCTTTCATCTCTTTTTCTGTTGTAATTGCTTTCTCTTTAGCCACACCCAAAGTCATCTGCTCATTTAAGGCTTTAATCTGCTCTTCATATGAAGCAACACTGTCTCTTGCTTTTTCTATTACAGCATTAAGTTCAGAAATTCTTTCTACAACATCATCTCTTTTTGTTGCTCTTCTGGCCAATTTTTTCTGTGCTGTTTCAATTAGTGGCGTAAAGTCATCAATCGACTTATCTAATTTTGAAAGCTCTATTAACTCTTCTAAATGTTTATTCAATCTCTATCCTTTGGGGTTTAAAGCGTCTTTATGTAGTCCCTATTTTGTTCATATAGACTATGATATTTCAAATGGGTTTTGTGATTGCGAAATTATACCCAAAATTCCTAAATTTTTTAACTCTTTAGCCATGACATCGACAAAGAACTGCTCACTCTCATAGTGACCAATATCTACCATCATTAAGTTTTGGCTCATCGCTTTGGTCGCATCATGATACTTAATGTCCCCTGTCAAGAAACAGTCAGCCTCTACTTCGTCAATAAGTGAAGCCCCTGCTCCTGTGGTTAAAGCAATAGAAGTGATTTTCTGTTTTGGTGAGACTACTTTTAAAACTTCTAAGCCTAATTTCTCTTTTAAAAGTTGTAAAAGCTCCTCTTTTGACCACGAGCCTGTGGTTCGACAAATAAATTCATCTTGTGAAGATTTTTTAAAGCCCAATACTTTCTCAAAAACATAACTGTTTAGATGTGTTTTGTCAAAGTTAGTGTGCATCGCAATGAGTGACAAATTCTTTTTAACCATAATCTCTAAAAGATTTGCAGGATACTTAGAGAAATCAAGCGATTTAAGTCCAGAGAAAATAAGAGGATGATGCACAATAAAAAGGGTGTTTTCTTTCGCATTCTCTAAACTCTCTTTGTCTAAATCTAAGCCCAAAGCAAGATGTTCAAACTCACGCTCCATCTCACCTACAAGCAGACCAGAGTTATCCCATCTTTCTTGTAGTGCAAAGGGGCTTAATTGGTCTAAGCGTTCATATATCTCTTTTATTTGCATCAGACTTTTACCTCTTAACCTTTTGAGACTTCTTCATCACCTCTTCACTTAAGCCCTCTTTGTACGCAATAATCGCTTCACGAACTTTTGCATCGCCAATCGCGACCATTTGTGCAGCTAAAATACCTGCATTTTTAGCCCCATTAAGTGCTACCGTTGCCACAGGAACCCCCCCTGGCATTTGTAAAATAGAGAGAATAGAGTCCCAACCATCAATGGAGTTACTTGATTTTACAGGCACACCAATAATTGGCAATGGGGACATAGAAGCTATCATCCCTGGTAGGTGAGCTGCCCCACCTGCCCCTGCAATAATTACTTCTATTCCCCGTTTATGGGCATTTTTTGAAAACTCAAAAAGTTTTTCGGGTGTTCGGTGAGCTGATACCACATCTAACTCATAACCAACACCAAACTGCTCTAACATTTCAGCCGCGGCATTCATCACAGGTAAATCTGAATCTGAACCCATCACAATACTAACAACTACTTTTTCCATGCTTTTACCTTTAAAATACTTTTTACTTTTTCTGCTTTTTTCAATGCATTTTCCACACTCTTATCAAGTATGGTCACATGTCCCATTTTTCTTGATGGTCGTGTTGTTTTTTTACCATAGAGGTGAATTTTCACCCCCTCAATTGCCATCGCTTCCACAAAGCCCTCATAATAGACAGCTCCATGCTCCCCTGCTTCCCCCAACAGGTTTAGCATCACAGAAGCAGAAGTTAACTCCGTACTTCCTAAGGGTAGGTCAAGTATGGCACGTAAGAGTTGCTTTAGTTGTGAAGTCACCATCGCATCAATGGTATGATGCCCACTGTTATGAGGTCTAGGGGCTACTTCATTAATGAGTATCTTTCCCTCTTTATCAATAAAGAATTCAATCGCCAATAAGCCAACCATATCAAGCTTTTTAATAATCTCATAGGAAAGTTCTTTAAGCCTTTGCTCCTCTTCTAAAGAGATATTAGCAGGAGAGAAAATCTCCTCTACCAAATTGGTCTCATCGTTAAAGGTCATCTCCACAGCAGGGAAACTTCGTATCTCTCCCATACTATTTCGAGCCACTATAACGGCTATCTCTTTGGCTATTTCAACTTTATCTTCAACAATTGACATGCCATCAAGTAAAGCATCTTCAGCACTTTTTACAAGTGCTACTCCATGCCCATCATAGCCACCTTTTCGTAGCTTTTGAACAAATGGATAAGCAATCTCACCACTTTTCAAGGCTTTTTCGATGCTCTTTTTATCATCAAAACAAGCAAAATCAGAGCTAGGCAGATGATGTTTCAGATAAAATTCTTTTTGTAAGCCTTTATCTTGAATGAGTGCCAACACATCTGGGTCAGGGACAATCTTTAAGCCTTCAGATTTCAATTGCTGCAAAGCATCAATATTAACATTTTCAAGCTCAAACGTTAAAATGTCTACACGTTTACCAAAGTTGTAAACCGTCTCAAAGTCATTAAAATCACCTTGAACATAGACAGAAGCTACATTTCGAGCCGAACATTCACTGTCTGGGTCAAGAATATAGGTAGAGATATCCCATCGACTCGCCTCTTGAACCAACATTTTTCCAAGTTGTCCCCCTGCAATAATCCCCATCTTAAGGTTAGAGGTAATTAACTTCTCTATCATCAACTAAGCTTTCACGCGTCTGTTACGCTCTTCTTCTTGCTCTTTATACAACTTAGCACACCCCGTTGAGAGTTCACGAACCTTTAAAATGTAGTTTTGTCGTTGAGCTTGTGAGATGGCTTTTCGTGCATCTAAAACATTAAAGGCGTGACTTGCCACCATACATTGGTCATAAGCAGGAAGAGGTAATCCAGCTTCTAAACAGAGTTTACATTCAGCAGAAGCATCATCAAAATCTTTTAAAAGCTTCTCTACATTTGCCACTTCAAAGTGATATTTAGAGAACTCATACTCACTCTCTTTATGAACATCAGCATAAGTGGTTACCTCATCTCCTTGTCTGTTCCAAACAATGTCAAATACAGACTCAACCCCTTGTAGATACATCGCTAAACGCTCTGTTCCATAGGTAATCTCAACAGCCACAGGGTCACAAGCGATGCCTCCAACTTGTTGAAAGTAAGTAAATTGAGTAACCTCCATACCATCAAGCCAAACTTCCCAACCAAGACCCCATGCACCAAGTGTTGGCGACTCCCAGTTGTCTTCTACAAAACGAATGTCATGTTCTTGAAGATTAAGACCTAAATATTCCAATGACTTTAGATAAAGCTCTTGAATATTGTCAGGACTAGGCTTTATGAGTGCTTGAAACTGATAGTAAGCTCCTAGTCGGTTGGGGTTCTCTCCATAGCGTCCATCGGTAGGTCGGCGTGAGGGTGCAACATAAGCAGCAGACCAAGGTTTAGCGTCTAAGCTTCTAAGTAGTGTAGCAGGGTGAAATGTCCCTGCACCTGCTGGTATGTCATAAGGTTGTACAATATTACACCCTTGTTCGCTCCAGTATTGTTGTAGTTTTAGTAGTATTTCACTAAAGGTTAGTGGTTGGTTGTTCATTAACAATTCTCCTCTTTAAATTCTTTTCTAAACTCATTTTTAAAAAAGTTTATGTCATTGGTAACTATTTTGTCAAAATAAGTATCTTTGTAAGATTTTAACTCAAACTTTATCTCTCTGTCAACCAAAGGATTACCATATCTATTCTGAGCTGGTTTATGCACAACACAATAGATAAATTTATAATCCTTTTTTTGGACATTTTCAGTACTACAAATATTATCTAAAACCTCTTTACCATTGGTTAGTTTCTTTTTAATATTTGCATTATTAATTTGTGATGGAATTTGATTTTTAAATTCTATACAATAGACTATCTTTCTATTTTCATCAACAATAAGTGAATCATAAGAAGATGGTTGTTTTTGAGGATAAAGTTTTTTAACAATACAATCAAAATCATACACTTCCATAGAACTTTGACACAAATATTCATTGTTTTCACTATCTTTACTTGTCTCTTTTAAACTCACTTTACATTCACTGTAGTCAGTTTTCTTTTGTAGAGCATAACTTAATTCAGCCACCTTTTAAAATCTCACTATCCATTTGATTAAATGTTTCATACGGAGCAGAGAGCTTATGAAATATTTTTGCTAAAGTTTTTGAATTATTATCTTCCACTTTATCAATAACTCCATCTTCTGCTAAATAAAAGTCAGATGGAACTTCTGCTTTTTCAGCATAGCGTTCTAGTGCTTCTATCATATAAGGACTATGAGAATTTACTAAGATTTTAACACCATTTTTGACAAGTTCAACTATTATTTTTGCCATCTCTAATTGCCATTTTGGGTGGAGATGGACTTCTGGTTCGTCTAACACTAAAACTGTATTTTTATTCAGATAATTATTTTGAGACAAAACTTGAAAGATTCCAAAATATTTGATACCTGTTGCAGTATTTACAAGTTCTATTCTTTCCCCTTGTTTATCAAAGTAATAACGACCCATCTCATCTTTTTTAAATTCACCACCCATTAAGGATGTTACTTTCTCTTTTATATCTAAGCCATTAAATGCACTTTTTATAAAAAGTTTAAAATTTAAATCCTTCATTAAATATGGGTAATCTAGTTCAATTTTAAATTGAGACTCTATTTGTGCAATATCTCTAAAAAAGTCTGTAAAGTTCCATACTAATGGGGTTTCTATAAAAATTACATTATCAAATAAATCTATACCATTTATCTTTAATATAGAATCGTCATTAAACTTTATTTGTTTAAATAAATAATATATTAAAGGATTTTTCTTATCCCTTTCAACTTTTCGTAGTTTTTTATTCCAATATTTTATATTCTCTTTAATAAGTAAAAAGAGAGCTTTCCCAACCGTACTCTTCCCCGTATCATTCTCCCCAGCAATAACGGTAAGACCATCAATCTTAACATTCGCCTCTTTAATCATTCCGATATTTTTAAGCTGGAGTTCCATTTTTACCCTTAAATTTTACAATATAACTTCAACAGTACTAGAATCCAACTCAACTTTTTTGGCTTTGCTAATTCTGTCTTCTTGAAGTTTTATTTTTAACTCATCATCTTGTAGAGCCATAATCTGAATGGCTAAATAAGCAGCATTAATTGCCCCTGCTTTACCAATGGCAACTGCTCCTACAGGGATACCTGATGGCATCATTACTGTACTTAAAAGTGCATCTTTTCCATGTAGAGGTC
>Ga0256840_1001857_pt1 | contig 19149 bp, 21 predicted proteins | sample 355202metaG_FD_185969 | JGI IMG/M metagenome (GOLD analysis project Ga0256840, IMG submission 185969) | Hydrothermal vent microbial communities from Mid Atlantic Ridge, Atlantic Ocean - 355-202 | ecosystem: Environmental > Aquatic > Marine > Hydrothermal vents | place: Atlantic Ocean: Mid...
GGTAAAAAGATTTTACTATGATGTCTCTAAGCTATCGCTTTTTTTATGAAGCTTGGCAACCATAACGTGGTGAAACTAGACACTTTAAAATAAAAATCAACCCCATCTCAACCATTTAAAAAGCCCAAGCTACCACTACTCTCAACCTGTTTTATATCAACTTCACTTTTTAATCTACTTATGAAATCTTCGATATCTTTAATAGGTCTAAATCTATGTTGCCTATCAACCGCAGCGAAATCACCAGGAGTTAGATTTTCTATATCTTTTACTCTCTTTTCTGTCTGCTTTGTATATCTTGATAGTTTTAATTCTTTGCTAAATACCTTAAACATTTCCCAAGTTTGAGAACTATTTAAATAATCAAATTTTATTTTCATATCAAATCTTCTTAGACTTGCTTTATCAAGATAGTCTATCAAGTTTGTAGTGGCTATAAAGATACCATCAAAGTTTTCCATCTGCACTAACATTTCATTAACTTGACTTACTTCCCAACTTCTTTGCGCACCACTTCTATCACTTAGAAAACTATCTACTTCATCAAATACAAGTACTGCCTTTTTCTTTTTTGCTTCAGCAAATGCACTCGCTATGTTTTTCTCGGTACTGCCCACATACATATCCATCAAGTCACTTGCCTTTTTTATGATCACTTTCTTTTTTAGTTCTTTGGCAATATATCTTCCATAGGCACTCTTTCCTGTTCCTGCTGGTCCATATAGACAAACTCTTGCATTTGGATGTTTTTTTATACCGTTGCTTAACTCTTCTAGGTTAGTACCACTATTGATAAATGTCGGATTATAAATAGAGGGAAGATGGTTATCTTTTTTATCCTTTTTACTCTTTTTTATCCCACCATAACCTTGTGCCTTAAGTGTATTGTTGAGTATTCGCATAAAATCTTTTGAACTAGTTTTGCTCTGTATATTTTTAACAACCTTTGTAGCTCTCGCGATAAGTGCAGGAGCTATATTTGGATTGGAAGATAAGAGCTTTACACTCTTTTTATCCAAGATGTCTTCTGAATACTTTTGTATGATCTTTTTTCGTTGACTCTTCTTGGGCATTGGCAATTCAAGAGTATAATCAAACCTTCGTACTAGAGCATCATCAATACTATAGATATTGTTTGTAATCCAGACAGTAGGAACACTATTGCTCTCAAGCATGCGATTTATCCATGCTTTGGCTTTTTGTCGTGAAGGAGCTGTAAAAAAACTTCCACCATTGCTCTCAAAGATATCTTCCGCTTCATCATACATAAGGATGGTCTTTTGAGTAGCTAAAAGGGCTTGAGCACTTTTATATGCTTTTATTCTCTCTTTTTCATCCATAGACTCATCATCTTCATCAGCATAACTTACTTCATACAGTGTAGAGTTTAACTCTTGTGCGAGAAGTTTTGTAAGTTCTGTTTTCCCTGTTCCTGCTGGTCCATATAGAAGGATATTTACTCCTTTTCTCTTAGCTTTAATACTGTTTTTAAGATGAGCAAATATGATATTTATATCTTTTTTCAAATATTGATAATCCTCTAATTCTAAATCACTTTTGTCACAAGGGCGAAGTATATCTTTGAGCATTGTTAGGATCTCTTCATCTGTGTTTGCCATATTATCTACAAAGGCATCACTTATGGAATCAAGTTTTCTCTCAAGTGCGTTTGTATTTTGCTTGTCTATACTTATAAGTGATGATTTTACAAGTTTTGCGTCACTTTTTAGAGCTTCATCTATTTTATCTTGAGGAATATCTAAAATAACACTTAATGCTCTTTTGACCTGTTTGGTAGTAAGATTATTGCCCAAAAGTGAAACAGCATCATCAAGTATTTCATACTGTTTTATTAAGATGAGAAACTCCAATATCTGTTTTTCATACTCATTTAGAGTGACAATAGTTGTGATCTTCTCTATATTTTTTGCAAGGATGGTATCTGAACTATTTTGTAGTTTTTTAGATTCTAATTGTTCAAGCTTTTGTGAAAAATCTGCTAAAATATTCTTCCTTGTTTGTTGTGGTTTTTCACCATCATTTTCATATTTTTCACCACCTAGAAAGTAGATGATATCATCTTTACTGACATAGGCATCCTTATCTATAAATTCTTTGTGCCCACCTAGATAAAAAAGGATTCTAAGTATCCAAAGTGATGTTCTTTCAACATATTTTTCATCTATAAAATCACTTGGTTTAGAATCAAGTGTATAATTGCTTGCCTTTTGTCTTCGTCTTTGCATGGTAAACTCCTCTTTTTTATAGGAGAAGTATATGATTATACATTGACACCTTTATGTCTGGGTTTAGAATTAGAGTAAATTTATTGGGAGATTAGGCTAAAACGGTAAAAGCATATTAACAAAATAGATAAAATCTAATAATTCACTATAATTACAAAAACTACTTTATTGATTTATAGTGGTACAAGATGCAAACAAAATCCTACCCCCTGAAGAGTTGGTATTTTGGGCTAATCCCTTCCTTGGGGAAAACTGTTAAGCACAGTTTGTGAGAATCTCAAAGTGTATATAGTACCTTTTGTTTTTGCTTTTATGTCATTTATATTTTTAGTCTCTTCTTTACCACTCCCATTGTCCGTCGTACTGGCACTATCATGCATACACCTTCTTCAGCATATTTATCAAATTCTTCTTGTGATCTTACCCTGCGTACATTTTTTTTGCATTGATCACAAAACCGAATATTTTCATCATCAGTTTTTTTGAAGCTATACCAATCTAATGGGCATTTATATGTAAAATCACAATTGATTGTCTCTTTGAATATTCTTGAGGCAACAATATCTATAATATAATTACCATGTTCCTTCATAAAATTTCTTTCTATGTCGAGTATAGAGAATAATTGTTCAACATGTAGAGGTCTTGTTTTAGATATTTTTTTAAGAGTAGAATTACGAAGGGGAAAAGGCCCTGTTAAGTTTTGTTTTTTAATCATATTGTCTCGCCATCCCTTAAGAGCTTTCAAAAGTTCTTTTTCTATAGTCAGGTGATGGTAATTAATTTCATTATGCTCCCTACTCTTTAAGTTTAATTTGTTAAGTTTTTTTATAGCGTTACGAGCTACATGTAATGCTTGGATAATTGAAGGTTTGTTTAGTATATTATCCGCCTCAAGTTTTTTGCCCGTTATAGGATCAACTCCCTTGCTTAAAAGATCAATGATTTCTTGACTGTCCATTTTAGAAAACCTTTTTAATATTAATTTGATACTCTATACTCCTTGGCCAATGCATGTTGGTCAACTACTTCTAATCTCTTTTTGATAACATTGTGAAATTCCATCTCGATTATCCTTATATAATATCTTTTAAACTAGCGATACATTTTTTCTAGTTTTTATGTTTGTATTATAATAAAGCTCTTTGACATCTTTATGTCTGGTTTTTGAATATTTTATCTATTTATACTTATCTTCAAGATCATACGCCATCGTTACACCCAAAATCTTTATCTTTTACAAACTCATCAACATCCCCAACCAATATATCTTTTATCCACTCAGGCTCCAATACATGAAGATGTGGTATCCAATACTTCACAATAGGTAGTATCTCCATCTTATGAGTTATCGTTACACTAAACTCCATAGTGCCATCTACATGTAGAGACTCTATCTTTTGAGTTGGGAGTGGTTTTCTTTTGAAGTATTTGCTTACTGTTTTGTCTGCATATAGCTTCTTGGACTTCTCACTGGGAAGAACTGTCAACTTTCTTTAAATATCCAGATTCTGTAAGGAGATTGATTTATACTACAAATCCTATCGAATCTTTAAATGCATCTCTTAGTTCTGGTCTGTTTTTGTATAACCATAGAGACTTGTGGCATTGTAAGCCTCTTATATATTGGGATTTAGATAGGGTCATTATTTATTACCTTCAGGGTAAAGGAATTCAGTTATTTTGGCTATTTCATTTTCCTTTCTTTTTTCAGCGTGACCAAGTTCCCAAGAAGGAAATAGTGTAGCAAAATTTTTTACAATAAAAAACTTACTATTTTTATAAGATTCAATTTTTTTGACAAAAGGGTCATTGCCAATAGAACGATTTATGCTATATTCTAAAATCATTAAATTTCCAATTGTGTTTAATACAGTGTTCCAATTTTCTTTTATATGACAGTTTTTAAAGCCATTATCATTGCGTGATTTTATATGTTCTATATCAATTTTTGTATCAAATATTAATTTTTCTATTTCTTTAATTGATTTACTACCGTTGTTTTCTTCAATAGCTGCACTCATTCGTGTCAATATATTTTTTATTTTTGGGTTCCAAAAAATATCACCTTTAATAACTTCTCTTATCTTGTCTTTTTGTAAAAGATACTTTTCTTTTATCTGAAAAATAAGCTCATCAATACTTATATTATTACTTACTAATTTCCCAAAAATTTCTCTTGTAAAACTATGTATTTCATTAATTTGTTTTTGATACATCAAAGTATAACTTATATATAATCTGCTTAATTCTTGAATTAATTGATTATATTTTTCGCTTGTTGCATCTTCCATAAAGAGATATAAAAATGGTAAGTTCCAGTAATTACTGTATCTGCTCCACCATAAAAGTCTCAGCGATAGCATAGTGTTAAAATCATCAAAATTTCCATTTTCAGCATAGTGCTTGTATTCCCAGGTATATCTGATATCTATAATTTTATTTATATCTTCTATCCTTAGTGGATTATCAACTTTCCTAAGTGCCGAAAATCCATTCCACTGTTTAATATTCAAGAGTGTATCAAATAATTGTTCAAAAAATGTGCTTGTTGCCATTCTCCACACTGTCATATTTAATGCATATTTTGAGATTAAATAACTTTTATAAATACTCAGAATACCATTCATATCTGTTATTTTCTGACCCGCATTAGCATTATTTATATCTATTTTTTCATATAATTTATCTATATTTTCAAAAACCTCTTTGCTATCTCCAGTATTTGATAGGTATTCATATAATCGTATTTTAAATATATCTGTATTATTTAAGTCGAGTCCAGTAGTGTTGATAGCATTAAATATTTGTAATGTTTTACTCAATCCTGCTTTTGTCTCAATAACAACAAAATATAGATTTGTTAACAGGTGGGTTATAAAATCATCTTTATTAAATTCGTATTCCTCCCCTTCTGAATCTACTAAAATATTTAATTCAAAATAATTTTTTAATAAATTGTAATTTATTGCATATTTATTTAGCTCATTATCTAAATTGTTCTCAAGTAATACTTCTTTTAATGCTTTTGATTGTTGCCCTCTATTTACATCTGTATCAATCCATTTAAAATCAAAAGATTTTAATTTTTCATTATCTTTATATTTTTCACTTAATACTTTAAGCAACAATGTTAATGTCGTAATTCTCTGTTGTCCATCTATTATTTCTTGATAATAACTATTTTCTGTAGAGTATTTTTTTTCAGATAACTGCATTGTGCCAATAAATATACTCTCACTATTTGACTTTTTTTCAGTGCCCCAAAACGAAATGAAAATATCGTTAATAAAAGTTTCTATTTGCGTTTCAGTCCAGGAGTAAGGTCTTTGATACACAGGAATTATATATTTTATGTCCTTCTGTAATAAGCTTGCATTAGTCAAATCAGTGTCTAATAGTTTATATGTATATGTACTTATTTCAAAACTCGTAGTAGAAATTTTACTATTATAAAGCTCTTCGGTCTTGGTGGAATATTTGCCCATTCCATGAAAAGTACCCATTTTTGTTTTGAAAATTTCATCTTTATTCAGATTATATATTTCAACTTTAAACCCAATAACTTTCTCTTCATAGTCAAATCGTCTTTTATCTTCTTCATGGATTTCAAAAGAGGTAATTCCAATAGGAGGTGAAATTGCTTTTGCAACACTTACAATTTTTAGTCCATCACTAATAGCTATTAAATCTCCTACTTTAATGCTCTTTTTTATTTTGTCTGTTTCTCTTCCTGCAAATACAATCCCATATTTACGAAAGAGATCTAAAATAGAAGATTCTTTTGTCCCCGTGTCGCTCCATCTAGATGCTATTTTCCATACATTCATATTTTATCCCCTCGTATGTGATTATATTCTTTTTATATTTAATTTTACTAAATACACTTGACACCTTTATGCCCGTTTTACTCAACATAACCCCCAAATGCCCACGCAATTTCACTTCTAACTCTATCATCTCATCATGAGTCAAAACTGTAAGCAGATTATCAAGTTTAATCCTACTCTCGTCAAGTGTGCAAAGCTCATTGACACACAACTCACAATCTTTTTCAAGCTTATCGCGTTTGTTTATAAACACTCTCATTATCAAGTCGAGTAACTGCCATTTTGAGAGCTTCTATAGATATAGGCAAAGAGGTACTATAAAGCTCATCATAGACTTCAGCCTTACCTCTAATATCTACTATCATAGCACCTATTTGTATGATTCTATCTTCATCTGTTCTTCCTGTTGTCTCTGTATCAAAAAGTATATATTTTGGCATAAATCCTCATTTCTTATTGTTTTGCGTTGTAATAAACTATAAAATATTATATCACACAATCTCTTTGCTTTTTATTGTTATTATTGTTCTGGTTTTTGCAATTTTAATCAAGAGTCTAACTCTTGAGAGAGGAGGTTTCCCATAAATACAAAAACTACTTTATTGATATTATGATATAATACATAAATCAATTTTAGGATTTAGTATGAATATAGAGTATTTTACCAGAAAACAAGAGCTTTTAGTTTTTAATATTAAAACAGAGTATATTAGAAAAGAGCATATGAGCGTATTAATATCCAATGAGAGATTGATAGGAGTTATTGGACCTCGTGGTGTAGGTAAAACAACACTTTTATTACAGTACATTAAACTGTATGAACCTAAAGCACTTTATCTAAATGGTGATGATATAGAGTTTACCAATTCAAAGATTTATGAAATTGCAGATGAATTTTATGCACTTGGTGGAAGAGTAGTAGTAGTTGATGAAGTGCATAAGTATAGAAACTGGGCACAAGAGATAAAAAATATATATGATAGTTTTCCTGATTTGAAAATCAGAATAAGTGGATCTTCCATGATAAACATTCTCTATGAAAAGTATGATTTAAGCAGAAGGTTAGTTATCCACCAGATGGGAACATTGAGCTTTAGAGAGTATTTTGAGATGAAAAAGAAGATCTCATTTGAAAGTTACAGTTTTGATGAGATAGTTACAAGCAGTGCTGAAATTTCAAAGAGACTGGTATTTGAGTATGATGATCTCTATGGTGAATTCAAAAACTATCTTAAATATGGAGCTTACCCTTTCTATCTTGAGGGTTTAGAGTACTTTAACAACAAGCTTTTTAATGCACAAGATAAAATCATTCATGAAGATATTCCATCTCTAAATAAGATTGACTATACTCATATAACCATCTTTGAAAAACTTATCTACTTTATAGCCTCTTCAAATAAACCTTTTAGTGTAAACATCGCGGCACTTGCAAGGGAGTTTGGTATAAGTGAGCCAACACTAGCAACATATCTTAGCATCTTAGATAAAACGGGTATCTTTAAATCAATGCGGAAATATTCAAAAAAGATCTCTAAAAAACCTCAAAAGTTGCTATTTGCAAATAGTAATATTCTATATGCCTATGCAGATAAAATAGCTTTAGATGTTGATATAGGAGTAGTAAGGGAAACATTCTTTGTAAACTGTTTTGAAGATATATATTATAGTGATATAGGAGATTTTAGAGCGGGTAAATATATTTTTGAGATAGGCGGCAAAGGAAAAAGTTTTACTCAAATTAAAGATTTAGAAAATAGCTATCTTGCTTTAGATATAGATTTTAGCACCAATGATAAAAAGATACCTCTTTGGTTGTTTTCGTTTGTGGGGTAGGGTACTAGGAAATATCATTGCCATTTTTGCAGCCATCATTTATTAAATACCTTAGCCATATATTGTCCAATTTTATCTCTAATCATTAAGCTCCAGCTCCTCAAAAAATCCACCTTTTCTCAAAGCTATCAACCGTTCACTATAAAAGTTTTGAAGTTTTGTTATGAGGTTTGTTTTTTTTACTCTCGTTTTGCTTATGAATAGATCATCATATATTAGCAACTCTTTTGTTTTTTCTATATAGTTTGGAAACTTTTGTGTAAAGGTAGCAAGAGTTCTACGAAGCTCTTTTTTTACTTCCAATCTGTTTAAGCTTAAGATATTTGCTAAATATAGAAAATCTTCAAGAACAAACTTTGACTTTTGGTTTTTATGTGTTCTTTGGATAGGCAAAGCAAGATCATCTACATTTTTTCCTTTTATAATACCTATAGATATAACATCATATAGCGGAGCGAATATATAGTTATCTCTTCCTATGTTCAGTGCCGCTAAGTTCTTTACATGCAAATCACTATGTTGGATGATAAAAGAGTAAAAGTAAAACTTTAACATTTGCATCTTTGAGTTTTTATCTTTAAGAATTTCATTTGCTTTTTCAAACACATGATCACTACTAACACTATACTTGTTCATACTCGATATATTTAAAAATTGTCCAAAGTCGTATTGCTCATATTTGAACTCTTTGTGTCTATCGAATCGTTTAACGATATAGTGAAACTCTTTATTGTGGTATATAAGTCCACTATAAGGCACATCAAAACCAAGCTCATTTTTTGCAAAGCTCATAAAAAGATGCTCATTGACTAGCACTTGTGGGTAATATAACTTTTTATCTCCAAAGTAGTTACCTATGTTTTTGTGAAATGGTTTTAGTAGGTAGTGAGTATTTTTAGTATCGATAAAGATAGTTTTTTTTATTTGGTCTATGCTTGTGTCTATCTTGTTTTGAAAACCACTAAGAGAGGAGTAGTCATATCTGCTTTTATCTTCTAGAATTGATTCGTCTATATCTAATCTGTAGTTTAAAACATTTGGGTAACTGTACTCTCCTAAAATATTGTTTTTTACTGTTATCCAGTTTGGTCGTCTCTCTTTTGGTTTTTTGTATTTAAAAAGCTCATAGGTATAGACAAATTCATAAGAGCCATGCGTATTTAGAAGTGAAGTTAGGCTATCTGCTAACTCTTCATACTTCTGTATATTTATATGCTTCTCTCGTCGATGTGATTCTGGGATAAGATTTTCAAAGATATAAAAAAGTTCACTGCTTTGGTGGATAGTATTGTCATTTTTAAGCCCTATAAGCTCTTTTGCTTTGTAAGATTTTGCATATTTAAAGTAATATTTTCCATCCCCAAAACTAAGCTCACCCACAACTATACCATCTTTTAAAACAGTTATGTTCTTGTAAGAGTAGTTTTGATTATAAACTCTTTTGTAATAGGTTGCTTTTGCTTTTCCAACTCGCTCAAGCTGATTTGATTCTACTAAAGTTTTGAGTATGTTGTTTAGGGTGGAGCCTTTGATATTGGTTTTTTCTTCAATATCTCTTTTTCTAAGCTGCGGCTCTATCTCAAAAAGTTCAAGCACTATCTTTTTCTTATCAATCATCTATAATCGTCCAATATATTTAGTTTTACCTTGCAATGTCTTTAAGTAGGTTCTTGTTTTTACAATATTCAAAAAATTAATATCGTGGCTTGTAGGCAAAATAAAGGACTATTTTTTTATCCAAATTATTTATTTACACCCATTTTAGCACCAATGATAAAGAGATGCCTCTTTGGTTGTTTTCATTTGTGGGGTAGGGTACTAGGGAATACCATTTTCATTTTTACATCCATCATCCTCTCCGCCATCACAGGCTTTTTTAAATAACTCTTTTGCTTTTTGTTTATCTTGTTTTACACCTTTGCCATGTTCATATAAAATTCCTAAGCTATTGCATCCCCACATACTACCATTATCACAAGTTTTTTTATATAGTTTTGCCGCTTTTTGATAATTTTGTTTAATGTGTTTACCTTTTTGATATAAAAATCCTAGAGCATTACAACCGATTGGTTTGCCCCAATCACACACTAATTTAAATAATTTAACTGCTTTGTGATAATCTTCCCAAACTCCTGTGCCGTGTTCATATAAAACTCCCAGTTTAAAACAACCCATCATTTGACCCCAATCACAGGCAGTTTTATATAATTTACTTGCTTTGTGGTAATCTTGTTCGATGCATATGCCATATTCATATAAAACACCTAGCGAGACACAAGCATCATTGTTGTCTCCATTGCAGGCTCTTTTATAGAGTTTGACTGCTTTGCAATAATCCTCCTTGACCCCTTTACCGTGTTCATATAAAACTCCCAAGTTAAAACAAGCCCTCATATTACCTGCATCACACTCCTTTTTATAGCGTTTAGCCAATTCTGCACTAAAAGTAATCCCACACAATAAAATCAAGACAAATATTAATTTCTTTATTTTTATATCCTTGCTTGTTTGCTATTTTAACTGATAGATATAGATTTTAAAAAGTATCTTAAGCTATATAGTTTCAAATATACTAAAATCGCAACATCTCTTTAATCTCATCATAATTCTCTAAAGCAGCCTCTTTGCCAACTTCCGGTTTCATGCCAGCACCTCTTCCTTTTGTGATCTTTTCACCTATTTGTAGTTTATTTGGTATTTTAGAGTTTTTTAATGCCTGTGCATCTGTATTTATAGCAACCAATTTTACATCATCAACAGAATCGCTATCTATAAGATTCTCTACCATATTGCATCCTCCACCACCAACACCAACTACAACTATTTTAACACCACCACTCTTCATCTTTTTTTCATTTACTTCAAACTTGCTCATTTTGTTTTCTCCTTTTGTTGAACTGTATTAAATTACTATACTCTTTGCGAGTAAATAATCTTGCCTCTTTGTTTTATAGTATGCTTTTTTAAGCAATTTATGTACCGTTGTAATTTATATTGATAGTTTTTCTGCATACTATTTTTAATCGACTCTTCCGATAATATCATCAAATCAAACCACATTATCCCCTTTTTTATAAAAGATATCAGCACAAATCTCTTCATCACTCATGTCCCCATATTTTCTTTCATCTGCTTAACTGCTCTTTGAGCAATTTGAGATATAATGTCATTTCTAAGGTTTTTCTTATTTAAGAACTCCTCAGTTGATATTTGTTTTATGATGGGAACTCTATTATAACGATAAATTGTCCGCTCCGCATATCCTGCCTTTTGTTGCTCGTCTCGGTATCTATCTACTATTTTAAAACCTTTCAATAAAGCCTCTTTGTTAGGTATGGTTTTTAATATTTTATGATCTTTTATGTTACTCATTTCGATAAAGCCTTTAGACAGAAGTTTATCTATTGATTTTGGTAAGCTTTTTAATTGATGCATTCCATAACCAAAAACTTTTAGTGATTGCATATGACATACTGCTTCTGGTATCTCTCTTAAGTCACAACAGAGCATTTTTAAGTTCTTTAATTTCATTATCTCCTTTGGAAATGGATTGTGAGCAGTATCTGCTATGCCAGAAGCATTTAGTGTTGTGGTTATTAAAATACGAAGCTCTTTTAGATCGCCTATTTCTGGTGGAAAATTGAGTATAGTATGTCTTGTCAAATCAAGAACTCTAAGTTTTGGTAGTTTACAGATAGATAGAGGCAATTCTCTAAGTTCACTTATACTAATTTCCAAATGTATGAGATTATGAAGATTGGCTATAGATTCGGGTATGGTCTCTATTGGTGTATATTCTATCCCTAGCTTTTTTAACTTTGTTAGTTTGCCTATGGAAGCTGGCAGTGTCTTTATCTTTAAGTGTTTTAACTCTAAAGATACAAGATTAGATAAATCTCCTATCTCTGAGGGCAGTGTATCTATATCTCCAAATGATATGGTTAAGTGTTTTAGATTTTTCAGTACACCTATCTCTTTGGGTATAAAAGTATTTATTGTGCCATGTATATCAAGCGATTTAAGCTTTGCTAGTTCATCTTCAGATTTGTCATTAATCTCTGCAATATCAAACTCTTTGCCCCACTCTTTTAATATATGCAACTCTTTATATTTTTGCATTTAGTCCAATCCTTTAAATTTTATATAGTGCGTTTGAAACTCTTTATTTGGGGCATTAAAAAGTGCCTCATTAAACATATTTTTCAATATCTGTTTTATCGCTCTTGCTCCCAAATCACTTTTGGAAGCTGCTTTTGCAACTTTTTGTATTGTTACATCACTTATCTCCACCGTATCCCCATGAAACTTTATCTTATTTGTAAACTCTTTAAGAGGGGATTCTTGACCCTTTGTTAAGATATTATAACACTCTTCTTGTGAAAGCTTATGAGTATTTATTATAGTAGATATTCTCCCAAGAAGCTCTTTGGGAACATCTGCTTTATATAGATCATCTAAAACTATATCACTTTTAATCTCCTTTGTTTGAGCTGATAAAAATCCTGGAGCATCTTTTTTTATTGCACTCTTTTGATCAACAATCCACTGAAAAGCACCTCCTAAAATAAATTGCATGTTATCTGTTGGTATAGTTATACTGTCAGTTATGCCGATGTCCTTTCCTGGAACTGTGATTTCAGTCCCCTCAATAAATCTTAAAAGTTGATTTGAAACCTCCTCTCCATACTCATTATCATCAGAAAAGAACAGTTTATCTATCTCATCAAGAAATACAATGCAGTAACTAGCCTTTTGGATATCTAACTTAGCATTTATCAAGATAGATGCTGCTAATTTACCGATATTAAAACCAACAATACCCTCCGATACCATACTAGATACATCTGCATGCACAAAAGCTACATCAATAAAAGTACAAGCTTTTTTAACAATGAATGTTTTACCAGATCCAGTAGGTCCAACTAGCATAACGGGTCCACCATTTTTTATATCATCTCTATCTTTATATTTGATTCTTAAACTATGATAATATATAACAGAAGCTATCTCTCTTTTAGCCTTATCTTGAGAGATAATGTATTTATTAAGATGATTTAAAATAGTTGTCGGTGTAAAAGCCATCACAGCTCTCTTTCTTCTCTCTTTACACCTTCTTATGGTTTCACCGGGATGCTCTTTTGCATATGTTTGAGCTTCAGTGACATTTGGAAAATATATCTCTTTATCGATAATTTTAAACAAAGATTGCATCGTCTCTTCTTCTGCTCTTTAGTATGGAAACTTCTTCAAATTTTATATCTTTGACACACTCATCAAAAACACTTTCCCCAGGTCTTTTTCTTTGTGATACTTTTGCTCTTATTAAAATAGTTTGATTGGTTTTAAGTCTGGCTTTTACTAACTCTGCTGAATTAACCCATAAGTGGTCAATAACTACTCCAGCATACTCAATAGGTTTTATATTCATAAGACAAGTGTTTTTAGAGTATGTCCCAAAAGTATGACCATACTTTGAAAAGCGACACTTAAAAACAACAGTTTTTTTGATTAAGTTTTTCAAGCAAAGATATCTTTCGCTCTCCATAACCACTCCTTTTAAAATATTTGATGAAATCATAATCAATACAATAGACATATGTTGTCTAAAATATTATTATTTCCTGCATCTCTTATCTCGTAAATCAATTTTATGATCAAAATCATTGTCAATTCCATCAAAGCAGGAGTTTCCACTTTGCCAACTCTCAGCACTAGGGTCTTTAAAGAGATATTTTCTAGGGATACTACTCCATAGTTTTAAAAAATAATCTCTAAACTTTTTTGCCATTTTTGGATTTTTTAAAACTATTGTGTTTTCATCATTTTTATTATTACCGGCTTTTGTGAGGTTCATGGATCCTCCAACTATATATTTATCATCAATAATGATTGCTTTAACATGCATTTTTCCTCCAAAATTTTCAACTTTTACAGCTATGCCACTCTTTCTCAAATATCTATGTATAGAGTATCTATTCCTTGCAGCTGTGGCATCAAGAATTATCTTTATATCTACACCTCTGTCTTTTGCATCAATCAAATCATTTGCCAAATCTCTTCTTGTTAGATAGAAGATAGGTATATAGATATATTTTTTTGCATCTTTGATTAAGTTTTTGATAGCTTGTTGATATGTATTTGATTTTGGTGAAAAGTAGATAGATATGACAGAATTATCATCATCAACAATATTTCTGACACTATGGGGGTATTTATGTATATGAAACCTTTTTTCATAAAACATTTGAGAAAACTCCTCCTCATAAGCAAGAGAGACTCTTTTGTTGTTTATGACAATAACATCATTTGCGTTATATCCGCCAGTTCCTGTATCACTTATATTTGAAGAGCCACTCCAAACTATCTTTTTATCAATTATGAAAAATTTATTATGCATGATATAGCTTTGATGGTCACTCACAATAGGAAAATATCTATAGAGTAGTTTTGTGTCACTATAGTAATTCTTACCATGTGTGTTACTATCTACAACACCTCTGATAATTACTCCTCTTTGTTTGGCTTTAATCAGTGCTTTAAGCACCGCATCTTGTCCCCTTAAACCATATATCGCAAAATCTATCTCTTTTGAGGCAGTATCTATTAATTTTATAAGTTCCCTACCAAATAAGGTGTTAATCTTTTGTGAGGGTAGGGAGGTTGGAATATTTAAGTATAGTGTCTCTTTGGCATTAGCACTAAATAGTATAGATATAAAAGATAGGCAAAAGAGTATCTTAATCATTTAACTCTTTTGCCTTTAGGGACAATAGTAATTATGGTGTTTTGGCAATAAACAGCTTTGAAGTTTTTAAATCCGGGAACTGCAAAGTGCTTGTTTGCACTATTTGGCACTACATCTTTAAAAACTCTTTCAAGATATTTGATAGTTTTTCCTACATCAAAGTAGTTGTAGTCGCTTTTATTTATGACTCTCTCTAAAAACCTTCTTGCTGCATGAACAGATACTTTCATAAAATCTCCTTTGTTTTATGAAAGTATAGAGAGTTATATGGTCATATAATGTCAATTAAGAATTTAATCACTCATATTTTTAGCATAAGAGAGTAAAAGTTTGTATTTGCTTTCGTCAAAGTAACTATTGGAGGTAAATCTACCTAAAGAGTCGCAGTAGCATAGTTGTACTAAATGTATATATTTGGTTTTTGAGTGTTCAAACATTTTAAAGAGTTCATGAGGATGGGGATCTTTAAAGAAGATTGAGTGATTTTGGATGAGATCTATTATTTCACTTGCTTGGGCAAAAGAGATCATCTTTTCATCTACCATCTTATCTACTATATCTTTGGCTATTTTGGCTGAGTGATCTTCATGCTCAAAAAATTGAACATGATGATTTTTCATATTGATGTTTCGTACAGATGGTTTTCCTATATCATGCAGTAAAGCAGCAACCATTACTACTGTATCATATCTATAGAGTTCTGCTACTTTGCAAACCATCATAGTATGTGACCAGCAATCTGTCTCTATATGATATGGATTTATGCTTGAGTTATCAAAGTTGTGACTACACATAAGTAAATCATGATGCAAACTTGGATAATTGATTTGGAACCACTCTACTAATTCGTACATTTTCATAATTAACCTCAATTATTTTTTGAAATTATATTTAAACTAATAGTCATATTCTGACTAATAAAAATAGATATATTAACAGAAGAGATTTATATTTGACAAAATATGTCTATCATACTTACTACAATTCCGCAGTGAATTTATAAAAAGGTTAAATGATGAAAGCATATATTCAAACTCTTCTTGGAATTTTAGTTATCTTGCTCCTAAGTGGGTGCGCATCCAAAAAAGAGCAAATGCCACAAATCAGATATATCTATAGAACAAAGTATGTTTATATGCCCTGCATAGATAAAAAACCGATAAAACTCAGTGATGAAACTAAAATCACCACAAAGAAGCCCATAGAAAAAAAGAAGATTATCAAAAAAGAGGTTAAAAACAGAATCAAAATCAAGAAGCAAATAAAGAAGATAACCAAAATCAAGAAAAAACCAAAAATAATAGCCAAAAAAAGAGTACCCCAAAAATATAAAAAACCAAAAGAGACCACCATCTTTGCTCCAAAGAAGTATATAAAAAGAGCAAACAAAAAGATGGACTTTATGATAGGTATAAATAGAGATGGAAGCAACTTTGTATATATGGAAGGTGAGTTTGGGGTAGATACTTTTAATCGTTTTATTCTGTTTCTAAAAGAGAGCGGAACAAGTGCCAAAGAGGTAAAGATAGACTCAAATGGCGGAGTAGTATCAAGTGCTATGCAAATAGGTGCTTATGTATATGATCATGGCTTTAGCACAGGAGTTGATGCAGAGATGCACTGCTACTCTGCATGTAGTTTTGTATATTTTGCAGGGAGAGAGAAATCTCTTGGGGGAGAGGCAAAGGTTGGGCTACATAGACCATACATACCAGGTAAAAAAGATACCCCTCAATCTATTCGCAAAACAAAGAGGGATTATATAAGCTATTGGAACTACATCCATGCTCCAAAAAGCATATATGATGAGATGATGGCGGTTGGACGAAAAAGATTGTTCATTTTAGACAGAAGCAATATAAATGACTATATTGATGTAAAACTACACTAGGAGATGAAGATGCAAATACTACAAGAAAACGGATTGGAACAAGAGAGTATCCTTAAGTATATAAAATACATTTTAGCACTTGTTATTATAAGCATGGGTGCTTATGGTTACCATAGATTCTTCAGTTCTCCTGATTCGCATGAGCCAACTTGGCTTATTGTAGTTCTGTTTGCTTCAGTAGAGGTCGCGATACTAGCCATGACTACTATCAAATATTCTACAGCAATTAAACAGGAGAGGACAGTTGGCTATAGTTTGTTTATTGCAATTATAATGATGTGGTTAATTTCTGGTGTAGGCATAGACCAAACCATATGGGGCATGGTTGAGAGTAAATATCACAAAGTAGAGATGGATAAAAATATGATAGATGCGCAGCAGCAGAGTAAAGTACTATTAAACCAAAGAGTCTCACAACTTCAAAGTGAAAAAAAGAATGCTGAGTTAAGAATAAAAAAGCTTGAAGAGTATAAACAAATAGCACAAAAATCATATGACAAAAAGGCTAGATTATTAAAAGACATCATCTGGTACAACGGAAAAAGATGCGATCTCTCAAGTGATTGTATGGCTAGAAGAAAAGTAGGAGAAAATGCTTTAGATTTAGCAAAGAAAGAGCTTGATGATTATGTACTGAGTATAAAAACTCTCAAAGAAAATATGCAAAATATCAACACAAATATAGCCACTTCTCAAAAAAAGATAGAGAGCATTGTCTCAAATCGTGTCTCATTTGAGACTAAAAACAGAGTAACGCTTGATAATAAAAAAGAGGAGGGGATTGTACATGTAAAGTTGATGGAGCTTATCAACACAGTTACAGGGCTACACATAAAAATACCAGAGCGAGCTTATGTGATGCTTCTCTCTTTTGTGATATATCCTATCTATATACTCTTTGTAGCATTTGTAGCTTCAAATTCACCTAAAATGCAAGAGAGCAGAAAACAAAAACAAGATAGAGCCGCTAAAAAGAGAAGAAAAGATGCTCTATTATGGACAATAGTTTTATATCTAAGAAAGCTAATCATATATCTTATAAAAACAAGAAAAAGAAAAGTAGTGATCAAAGAGGTTGAAAAAGAGGTAGAGGTTGAAAAAGAGGTTGAAAAGATAGTCTATAGAGATGGCAAGGAGATAATAACTGTTGAAGTACCTCATTTCATAGATAAAGAGGTAGTAGTAGAAAAGATAGTTGAAAAGCCAGTCGTTGAAAAAGAGTTTATCACTATACCGGCTGATATAAACCTAAATGAGTTAAATAAAATATCAAGATTTGGTTCAATTCCCAAAGATTTGGCAGATGTACTGAAAAAATACAATCTTGATACTCCAAAAAAGAAAGGAAGCAATAATGATAAATACAGAGTTGCATAATAGACTCATTGAAAAAGAGATAGAAAGAAAACTAATAGAGTCAAACAGGCTCAACAAAATAGTTGAAAATAGACTTTTAATAGAGAAGTTAAAAGCATTCATGTCTTATATGGTTGTTCTGTTTTTAGTGCTTGTTATGTCTATAGTTCTCTATAGGATATTTCCTTCAAAATCCATATATGCCAATATGCAAACACAAAAGATACAAAAGATTGTTAAAGAGCAAATAAGCAAACAAGAGTGCTGTAACCAAGCTAGCTCTGAATCAACTCCAAAAAAGATAGCACAGATAAATGAAGTGCCTAAAAAGAAGAAAAAGGTTAAAAAGATAACTGATGGAGTGGATTTTGTGAAAGGTAATGGCTATGTTTATAAAAGAGTTTGGAAAGATGGAAAAGTTATAAAAATTAAACAACTCGAAAAAAGCATAGAAGAGTCAAGAAAGAAAATGCAAGAGAAGATTCCAAAATTTGCAATTCCAAAGTAGGGTAGGCAAATTAACAAAAATATAAACAAAAGCGAGAAAAATAAGATATTTAAAAATATTCTATTTTAGAAAGACTATATATTAATAATTAATAAGTGATTATAAAAATTAGTAACTATTCAGCCCTATAATAGGGACTTAGATTTTTACAATTTTTTTCAAAAAAATATTAAATCCCTATTTTTAGGGCTTTTAAAATTTTCAGAAAAATTATCTTTTTTTAGGAAATCCCTAAAATAGGCACTTTCAATAGGCTGAGTAGTTACAAAAATTAAAATATTAGACAAAATAAGTCCAATAAAAAGTATATAATACCATCAAACAAACAAGGAGTACGAATGAGCAACAGAACATTTAAGACAATCATAAGAAATGGTAAGAAGTTTAACCTTTTAACACTTCCGGGAACTAACTTTTTTCAATTTCGAATTTTTAATAACTATGGCGCAAACATAGAGAGGATTGTAAAGGAAAAAACAGGAAAAAATGTCTATGGTATATCTCATCTTATAGAACATCTATCATTTAAATCTACAAAAGACTATACAACTGATGAACTTATCAAAATTACAAGAAATGAAGGAGCATGTAATGCAGGAACATCTCATGATAGGATACCGCTTCTAATTTTGTGTAAATCAGAAAAACACTAAAATACACTAACAGAATTAGGAGATAAAATGCAAACAGTTACAAAAAAAGATATATTTGAAAATGTAGATTTCAAAGAGATAGCA